>OJKY01001865.1_pt1 | contig 11928 bp, 8 predicted proteins | sample 1596571 | NCBI WGS metagenome assembly OJKY01 (sample SAMEA4350170, study PRJEB24818) | metagenome | biome: human; feature: gut; material: faeces | place: Denmark | collected 2013-09 | reverse complement strand
GGATGATCCGGCAGAGAGGGATGGTTGACCTTCTCGACCTGGGGATGGTTGGCCAGGAACTCGACGACCTTCTTGGTGTTCTCCACATGGCGCTCAATGCGCAGGCTCAGAGTCTCGGTACCCTGCAGCAGCAGGAAGGCGTTGAACGGAGAGATGGTAGCGCCGGTATCACGCAGCAGGATGGCGCGGATGTAGGTGACAAAGGCAGCGGGGCCGGCTGCGTCGGCGAAGGAAACGCCGTGGTAGCTGGGGTTGGGGTCAGCAATGTTGCCGTACTTGCCGCTGGCCTTCCAGTCGAACTTGCCGCTGTCCACGATGATGCCGCCCAGGGTGGTGCCGTGGCCGCCGATAAACTTGGTGGCGGAGTGTACCACGATGTCAGCGCCGTGCTCGATGGGGCGGATCAGGTACGGGGTGCCGAAGGTGTTGTCGATGACCAGCGGCAGGCCGTGCTTGTGCGCGATGGCGGCAATGGCGTCGATGTCGGGGATATCGCTGTTGGGGTTGCCCAGGGTCTCCAGATAGACAGCCTTGGTGTTGGGCTGGATGGCATTCTCCACCTCGGCCAGGTCATGGGCGTTGACGAAGGTGGTGGAAACGCCGAACTGGGTCAGGGTGTGCTCCAGCAGGTTGTAGCTGCCGCCGTAGATGGTCTTTTGTGCCACGATGTGGTCACCGGCCTGTGCCAGTGCCTCGATGGTGTAGGTGATGGCAGCAGCGCCGGAAGCGGTAGCCAGAGCAGCCACGCCGCCTTCCAGAGCGGCAATGCGCTTCTCGAACACATCCTGGGTGGAGTTGGTCAGACGGCCGTAGATGTTGCCGGCGTCTGCCAGACCGAAGCGGTCCGCAGCGTGCTGGCTGTTGCGGAACACATAGGAAGTGGTCTGGTAAATGGGCACTGCGCGGGAATCGGTCGCGGGATCGGCCTGCTCCTGGCCAACGTGCAGCTGAAGGGTCTCAAATTTATAGTTAGACATTGTAGTATACCTCTATCATTAAACTTTTAGTATAATTTCCTGATACAAAAACACCCGATACGCACTCAAGTTCCAGCGTACCGGGCAGATCATTTCCGTTTGCTACTGTTCAACGCTCCATCGGCGTACACATTCGTGCACAGGAGGGCATCGTACAGGTCACGGTGAATTCTTCTGCCCGTTCCCCACACATTCGCCCACAGCGGAAGTTTGCATGCAGCAGCTCGTTCCAGATCAGTTTCATCTTCGTGCCCTCCTTTCCGGCTTTTTCCCACTCCTCTACAAACCCGGGAATCTCCATTTCAATTCCCCACAAGGTTTGTGGATTTGTTGTTCGCATTATATCCTCTAATACCCAGTTTGTCAATAGGTTAATTCTATTTTTTCAATTTTGCATTTTGTGCATGATGAACGGCCGCTGCGCGGTGCCGTGCCTTGTGCATTCCGGTCAAGAGTATCACTTTGTTTGATTTCCCGGCCCGTCCGACGGCGTACACCGGCACAAATTCATGCTCTGGTCACAAAACGGCAAAATCTGCACCTTATAATAAGACCGAAATGCCCCTTGTCAAACCGTCCAAAATCGTTTATGATACAGTCATTCGGGCCACCGCCCGGAAAGGAGCACACCATGCATACCGTTTTTCGTTTTCTCCGGCAGCTGCTGCTCACGGTGCTGCTGCTTGCCCTGCTGGTCCTCGTGGCAGCGGGCGGGTACTTTGCCGTCACAGGCCACAAACTCTATGAGAGCGCCATCCAGGTCACCCCCATTGATACCCTGTACAGTAGCATTTCGTCCCGCGAGGGGTTCGTTCCCTATGCCCAGCTGCCCCAGACCTACATCAACGCCGTGATCTCGGCGGAGGATTCCCGCTTCACCCACCACAAGGGTGTGGACCCGGTGTCCATTGCCCGGGCACTGGTGACCGACCTGCGCACCGGCAGCTTTGCCGAGGGCGGCAGCACCATCACCCAGCAGCTGGCCAAGAACACCCTGTTCACTCAGGAAAAGCATCTGGCCCGCAAGGCGGCGGAGATGTTCGCCGCCCTCGCCATTGAGAAGCAGTACAACAAGGAACAGATCTTTGAAATGTACGTCAACACCATCTATTTCGGCAGCGGGCACTACGGCATCGGCGAAGCCGCGCAGGGCTACTTTGGCAAAACGCCGCTGCAGCTCACCGACGCCGAAGCCGTGATGCTGGCGGGCCTGCCCAATGCTCCATCGGCCTACTCGCCCAACAGCAGCCCGGACCTGGCCGTCAAGCGGATGCAGGTGGTGCTCAACCGGATGGTCGGGTGCAAAAAGCTGACCCGGGAGCAGGCCGACGCCCTTGCCGCTGAGGCGGTCACCTTGAAGTTTTTGCCGGCCTCCTGACGCAGACCTGAAAAAGCTGCTGCATAAAACAAGTGCAGCAGCCTTTTTTCTGCCATTTTCCGGGACGCAAAAAGCACCGCGCAACGGGAAGTGGACCCGTTGCGCGGTGCTTTTTTACGGTATTTGGTTTGGAAAAGGAGGAATCATGTTGTCCCGGAGAAGGGATTTGCGGCGTTCCCTTCCGGTGATTTTATCTTACCAGAGAATTTCGGCAAAAGTGTTGTGCATCCGTGAATCTTTTATGAACCCTGACGTTTCTTATTCCGGGGCCTTCATGCTCTCCACCATGCTGATCTTCTTCACATGCCGCCGCATGACAAAGCAGACTGCCAGCGTGAACAGCATGGTCAGTGCCACGCTCAGCAGATAGCTGTGGGGGGCAATGGTCCGGATGAACATGAGCTGGTCCATTTCCACCGTGCGGATGATGAACTGATGCAGGGGGATGCCCAGCAGCAGGCCCACGCAGGAGCCCATGAGGGCCAGCAGGTCGATCTCCCGGAAGATGTAGCGGTACACTTCCTTATCATAGAAGCCCAGCACCTTGATGGTGGCCAGCTCCTTTTTGCGCTCTGCCAGGTTCACGCTGATCAGGTTATACAGCACCACCGCCGCCAGGGCCGCAGCACACACGATGATCAGCACCACCACCGAGTTCAGGCTCACGATGAGGTTGTCGAACATGGAGGTGGCATCCTCTGTAAAGGAGGCTCCGGTCACATAGTTGCAGGCCAGCAGGGTCTCCCGCATGGTGTTGCGGTCGGCGGCACTGTCGCAGCGGGTCTGGGCGTACACCGTGTTCCAGGGGATGTCCTGGGTGCCCAGCAGGGTCTGCAGCTGGGCATTGGACACATACAGCCGGGTGAACATATAGTTCTCCGTCACGCCGGTCAGGGTCATCTCCACCCGTTCTCCGTCAGAGTTCTCCACCCAGATGGAGTCTCCCGGCTCCACCCCCAGGTTCAGGGCGGTCTTTTCTGTCAGCACCACGCTGTCCTTTTCAAAGGGGATGGCCTTGTGGCCCTGCCGGGTGCGGAAGGTCACATAACGGCTCAGCTGGCTGTCGGTCTGGGCTCCCACCACGCTGACGCCGGCACTTTCTCCGTCGGCATTGTAGATGGTCACAGACTTGCTGTACACCGCCGCCCAGTTCTCCACCTGGCCCTTCTCCAGAGCATCGGCGAGGCCCTTTTCCACCGTAAAGGCGGCAGGGTCGCTGAGGGTGACGGTCAGGTCGTTGTGGGACAGCTCCGTGGACTGCTTGGTGACGATGGGCAGCAGGGAGTCCTGGAGGCCGAAGCCGATGAGCAGCAGGGCCGTACAGCCTGCCACACCCAGCACCGTCATAAAGAACCGCTTCTTATACCGGAACAGGTTCCGGGCGGTGGTCTTTTGAGAGAAGCTCATGCGCTTCCACAGCGGGGTGATGTACTCCAGGAAGATGCGCTTGCCTGCCACGGGAGCCCGGGGCAGCAGCAGTGCTGCACTTTTTTCCTTCAGGCTGGAGCGGCAGGCACTCCAGGTGGCCAGGCCGATGACGGCGGCACTGATGGCCATGCTGGCGGCTGCCATGCCCGGGTAGAACCGCAGGGTGAAGGTGGGCAGGCTGAAGATCAGCTGATAGGCGTACCAGATAATGCTGGGGAACACCAAAAAGCCCACCACCATACCGGCCATGCTGCCCAGCACGCTGGCAGTAAGGGCATAGAACAGGTACTTGCCTGCAATGCTGGCGTTGGAGTAGCCCAGGGCCTTCAGGGTGCCCATCTGGAGGCGGTTCTCGTCTACCATACGGGTCATGGTGGTGGTGGCCACCAGGGCCGCCACCAGGAAGAAGAACACCGGGAACACCCGGGCAATGGCATCCATCCGGTCGGCGTACTGCTCAAAGGTCACAAAGCTCAGGGTGCTGTTGCGGTCCAGCACATACCACTCGCCCTTTTTGATCTTGCTCACCTGCTCCTCAGCGTCAGTGAGCTGCTGCAGGCCCTCGTCCAGCTTTTGCTGGGCATCGGCCTTTTGGGTCTCATACTCGGCACGGGAGTCTGCCAGCTGCTGCACCCCGGCCTGATACTCCTGCCACCCGGCGTCCAACTGAGCCCGGGCTGCCTCAAACTGGCTGTAGGCCGTGGCAGTGCCGGTGGTAAGCTGCAGCTGGCCTTCCAGCAGCTGCAGCTTCAGCCGCCGCAGGGCAGCCTTGGCCTCCACCACCAGCCGGTCGTTGTCCAGGTTGGGGGAGGAGATGAGCCCCTGGGCGTACATCTGCTTTTTGCCCTCATCCAGCTGGGCCTGGTAGCCCTGGAGCTGGCCGTTGATGTTGTCATAGGCGGCCTGGGCCTTGGCCAGGGCGTCCCGCAGCTCGATGTAATCCGCGTCGGCAGGCTCCGCCTCGTCCAGCGCTTTCTGGGCGTTGTCCAGGGCGGTCTGGGCGTAGGTCAGCAGGGGGTCTGCCACCTTTTTCAGGTTCACCAGCAGCTGGATCTGCTGCAATTGTTCCTCAAATTCCAGCACCTGTTCCTCGCCGTCCACCAGCTGGTCGGCACCGTTCTGCATGGTGTCGGGCAGGGCTTCCTTCTGCTTGGCCAGTTCCGTTTCGCCTGCGTCCAGCTGGGCCTTGGCGTCATCCAGCTGCTTCTGGGCATCGTCCAGCTGCTGTTCCGCCTCGGCAAATTTCTGCTCGGCCTCGGCCTTCTGGTCGTCGTAGGTCTGACGGGCCTCGGCCAGCTTCTGGTTGGCGGTGTCGATAAGCTGTTCCCGACGCTGCACACACTGGGCGGTGCTGATCTGCTCCAGACGGTCCGCCACCTGGTCCACCGCCTCCTGGTACTCCTGGGAATAATTATCGTACTGGCCGGCATTTTCCGCCTTGATATAACAGGCAGTGTAGTAATCTGCCGTCAATTCCCCGTCCAGCACATAGGCGATGTAGTTCAGCTGACCGTTGCCCACGGTGCTGCTCTCTTTGTCGGTGGAGATGTGCTGCGGGTCCTGCACCAGCCCCACCACCGTATATTCCTTGTGTTTTGTCCCCTCCGTATCTTCCGGAAGGGTCAGCACGGTGCCCTCAGTGATCTCGGCCTGGTAGCCCATTACATGGACCACGCACTCGTTGGCGGCCTGGGGCATCCGGCCGGAGCGCAGCACCAGACGGTTCATGTTGGCATCGGTGTCTGCCGCCGGGTCCTGCTGGAGGGCCTGCAGCTGCACCACGATGCGCTCCTCCTGGCCCTGCCAATTGGCCTCCAGGTCCAGGGTCTTTACCGGCATCACAGCCTCCACCCCGGGGGTGGCGGCAATGGCGGCAATGTCCTGGTCTGAAAGGCCCAGGGTGGACAGCACCCGGAGGTCAAACACATTTTGCTGCACATAATATTTTTGGGCTGCGCTCCGCATACTGGGGGCAATGCTCATGAGGCCTGTCAGCATCATGACCCCCAGGGCCACGATGCCAAACAGCGACACCATGCGGCTGGCGTTGCCCTTCATCTCCCGGAGGATATTTTTGCGATAACTTTTTTGCACTGCACTCACCACTCAATTTCTTCCACTGGCACCGGGTGCTCGTTGACCTTGTTGGACACGATCTGCCCACTGCGTACCTGAATGACACGGTCGGCCATGGCGGTCAGGGCCGTGTTATGGGTGATCACGATGACGGTGCGTCCGGTCTTGCGGCAGGTCTCCTGCAAAAGCCCCAGCACCTGTTTGCCGGTCTTGTAGTCCAGGGCACCGGTGGGCTCGTCGCACAGCAGGAGCTTGGGGTTTTTGGCCAGGGCCCGGGCAATGGACACCCGCTGCTGCTCGCCGCCGGACAGCTGAGCCGGGAAGTTGTTCAGCCGCTCCCCCAGGCCCACACTGGTCAGGGTCTGGGCCGGGTCCAGCGGGTCCCGGCAGATCTCGCTGGCCAGCTCCACATTTTCCAACGCCGTCAGGTTCTGCACCAGGTTGTAGAACTGGAACACAAAGCCCACGTCGTACCGACGGTAGGTGGTAAGAGCCTTTTCCGAAAAGCGGCTCACGTCCCGGCCGTCCAGCCAGACATGGCCCTCATCGCAGCTGTCCATGCCGCCCAGAATGTTCAGCAAGGTGGTCTTGCCGGCACCGGAGGGGCCTACGATGATGCAGAACTCCCCCTTGTCCACATAAAAGTTCATGTGGTCGGCGGCGGCGATCTTCACACTGCCGGTCTGGTAATATTTGCAGACGTCCTCAAACTCCACAAAATGATCCATGGCGTTTTCTCCTTTGCAACCATGTAATTTTATCCACTTTAACTATAGCACAACCCGGCAAAGGTTGCACCCTCTGCCGGGCAAATTTTCAAAAACTTAACAGAAAAACTCCCACCGCAGCAGTAGCAGTGGGAGCTTTTGGATGCTTATGGAATTTCAGGGGGCTGGGGCTCAGCGGCCGATCAGCAGATCCCGGCGGCCCCGGCCATTGACGCTGAGGCGGACGGTGCTGCCGCACTGGTGCAGTTTGACCTTGGCGTCGGCATCATAGCCCTCCGTCAGCAGGCTCAGGTTCAGGGTGGTGGAGGTCTTTTCGGTCTTGAACACCAGGGTGTTGATGCCGTTGTTCATCAGGGTGGTCAGGTCCTCCATGGTGCAGCGGAAGGTAGCCACGCTGGCAGGCACATCCAGGGTCAGCACCGTGCCGTTCTGCCGGGCGGTGTACAGCACCTGGCGGCCAAGCAGGCCCTTGACGCTGTAGTTCAGCTTCAGGGTGTCGCTCTCAGCACCGTCGGCACCAATGAGCATGATGTTGCCCTGGATGGCAGGGCCTTCCGGGGCACCGTAGCCGCCGTAGGTGGGGTCCTTTTCGCCAACGGCCACATCACCATCGGCACTGATGAGCATGATGTTGCCCTGGATGGCAGGGCCTGCCGGGGCACCGTAGCCACCGTAGGTGGGGTCCTTTTCGCCAATGGCCACGTCGGCAGCAAATGCGCCTACGCTGAGCATGGCAACGGCACAGGTAGCCACCGCAGCGGCAGCCAGGGTACGGGCAAATTTATGATTCTGCAGTTTCATAGAAAAATCCTCCTGTTTTTGCAGCCGGGGTCCGGCTGTGTTTTTCATGTTCTTGCAACCATGGTTTTTTGCGGCAAGGCTCTGAACCAGAACCGCCGCATCTGTCTTGTAAACGAATGCGGCGGCTGGATTATTGCAGGGAATGCAAAAAATTATTCAGTTTTTTCTTCTCCGTTCAAAATGGCCATAAACTCCTCCCCGGTGATGGTCTCCTTTTCATAGAGGAACTTGGCCAGCTGGTCCAGCTTGTCCCGGTTCTCGGTAAGGATCTGCAGAGCCTTGGCGTGCTGGGCCTTTACCAGCTCCACCACCTTCTGGTCGATCTCTCGCTGGGTCTGGGCAGAGCAGGCCAGGGAGGTGTCCCCTCCCAGGTACTGGTTGTTCACCGTCTCCAGGGCCACCATGTCAAAGTCCTGGCTCATGCCGTACCGGGTGATCATAGCCCGGGCCAGCTTGGTGGCCTGCTCGATATCGTTGGAGGCTCCGGTGGTAACAGAGTGGAACACCAGCTCCTCGGCGGCACGGCCTCCGGTAAAGGTGGCGATCTTGTTTTCCAGTTCTTCCTTGTTCATCAGGTAGTGGTTGCCCTCGTCCACCTGCATGGTATAGCCCAGGGCACCGGAGGTGCGAGGGATGATGGTGATCTTCTGCACCGGAGCCGAGTGGGACTGCTTGGCTGCCACCAGAGCGTGGCCGATCTCGTGGTAGGCCACGATGCACTTTTCCTGATCCGTCAGGATGGAGTTCTTTTTCTGGTAGCCTGCAATGACCACCTCGATGCTCTCCTCCAGGTCTGCCTGGGTCACGCTCTTGCGCCCGGCCCGTACCGCCCGCAGAGCGGCCTCGTTGACGATGTTGGCCAGCTCTGCACCGGAAGCGCCGGAGGCCATGCGGGCCACAGTGTTAAAGTCCACCCCCGGGGCGATCTTTACCTTTTTGGCGTGGACCTTCAGGATCTCCTCCCGGCCCTTCAGGTCCGGCAGCTCCACCGGCACCCGGCGGTCAAAGCGGCCGGGACGGGTCAGAGCCGGGTCCAGGGAATCCGGGCGGTTGGTGGCTGCCAGGATGATGACCCCGGTGTTGCCCTCAAAGCCGTCCATTTCCGTCAGCAGCTGGTTCAGGGTCTGCTCCCGCTCGTCGTTGCCACCCAGATTGCCGCTGTTGCGCTTCTGGCCAATGGCGTCGATCTCGTCGATGAACACGATGCAGGGGGCCTTTTCCTTGGCCTGCTTGAACAGGTCGCGCACCTTGGACGCGCCCATGCCCACGAACATCTCCACAAACTCGGAGCCGGAGATGGAAAAGAAGGGCACGTTGGACTCACCTGCCACGGCCTTGGCCAGCATGGTCTTGCCGGTGCCCGGAGGGCCCACCAGCAGGATGCCCTTGGGCATGGAGGCACCGATCTCCTCGTACTGCTTGGGGTCATGGAGGTAGTTGACGATCTCCTGCAGGTTCTCCTTGGCCTCGTCCTCTCCGGCCACATCTGCAAAGCGGATGCCGTGGGTGGACTGCACATAGACCTTGGCGTTGGACTTGCCTGCGCCGCCAAACATCATGGCACCGGGGCCGCCGCCTGCCTTTTCCATGAGCTTTTTGTTCATCTGGTTGCCGATGAAGCTGAACAGCAGGATGGGCAGGGCAAACCAGATCAAAAAGCTCAGCACCGGGGAGCCCTGCTCCACGATCTCGCTGGAGAAGGCGGCACCAGCGTCATACAGGCGCTCGGTCAGACCGGGGTCATCCATGAGACCGGTCTTGTACACCTGCTTCTCGTCCTTATCGGTAAAAATGATCTGGTTGGACTCGATATCCACCCGGCCGATCTGTTTTTCTGCGGTCATGGACATAAAGGTGCCGTAGTCCACCTCTTTGACCTGACGTTCGGTGAGCCAGGGCACAAAAACAAGGTTGAGCACCAGCAGCACCAGCAGCACGATGGCGTAATAAATAGCCAACGGCTTTTTGGAAGGTTTGACTTCCTTCATAAGCGTCTCCTCCTTTGTATCTTCTTGGGGTCGCTGTACGCAGTATAGCACAGCAAAATCCGACTTGACAGCGGTTTGAGGGCTTGTTTCCAAAAACTTAGCAGTTTTTTAACAAACGTACTTCGTAAATTCCGGCAAATTCTGACCATGGATTTGTGAATTTGTTTCATCCTGCCGATGAGCCATTCTTCTTGACAGGTTCTGGAAACCATGCTAAACTTATCTCACTTTGAAAAAAGCACAAATGCGTTGACGGGGATAAAACGATTTTCTTCTGCGTGCAGAGAGCCGCCGGGTGGTGCAAGGCGGGTGCAGAGGGTCTCGGTTACTGGCCCCTGAGCGGCAGAGCCGAACGATGCAGTAGGTTCTGACGGACGCCACCGTTACAAGGGCAGCGATTCGCCGCAAAGGGCCGATCGTGCAAAGTGGCTGTATCCACAAAAGGTGCAGCAAAGAGAGTGGTACCACGGGTGCCCTGTGATGGATCTTACAGGCTCTCGTCTCTCAAGGTTTTCGCCTTGAAAGACGGGAGCCTTTTCTTGTACAAAAAAGTGTAAGAAGTATCAGGAGGACAAAACGATGATGGACGCTACCAAGTACGCACCGGGGTACTACCCGGTACCCGCCGGCTATGACAGCTGGGTCAAGAAGGATCACATTGAAAAGGCTCCCGCCTGGTGCAGTGTGGACCTGCGCGACGGCAACCAGGCGCTGATTGTGCCCATGAGCCTGGAAGAAAAGCTGGAGTTTTTCCAGATGCTGGTGAAGATCGGCTTCAAGGAGATCGAGGTGGGCTTCCCTGCTGCCAGCGAGACCGAGTACGAGTTCCTGCGCACCCTGATCGAGAAGAACATGATCCCGGAGGACGTCACCGTGCAGGTGCTGACCCAGTGCCGGGACCACATCATCCGCAAGACCTTTGAGGCCGTCAAGGGTGCCCCCCGGGCGGTGATCCATTTTTACAACTCCACCTCTGTGGCCCAGCGGGAGCAGGTGTTCCACAAATCCAAGGAGGAGATCAAGCAGATCGCCATAGACGGTGCCAAGCTGGTTAAGCAGCTGAGCCAGGAGTACGAGGGCAACTTCTTGTTCGAGTACAGCCCCGAGAGTTTTACGGGCACCGAGGTGGATTACGCCGTAGAGGTGTGCAACGCCGTACTGGATATTATGCAGCCCACCCCGGACCGGCCCATGATCATCAACCTGCCGGTCACGGTGGAGATGAGTATGCCCCATGTGTATGCCAACCAGATCGAGTATTGCGATAAGCACCTGAAGTACCGGGACAGCGTGATCATCTCCACCCACCCCCACAACGACCGGGGCACCGGCGTGGCCTGTGCGGAGCTGGCAGTGCTGGCAGGGGCCCAGCGAGTGGAGTGCTGTCTGTTTGGCAACGGAGAGCGCACCGGCAACGTAGACGCCGTGACCCTGGCCATGAACCTGTACAGCCACGGAGTGGACCCCAAGCTGGACTTTTCGGATATGCCCGGCATCTGTGCCACCTACGAGCGTGTGACCCGGATGCCCATCTACCAGCGCAGCCCCTACGCCGGGCAGTTGGTGTTCGCCGCCTTCTCCGGCAGCCACCAGGACGCCATTGCCAAGGGCATGGCCTACCGCAAGGACCGGGGAGAGCATCGCTGGACCTGCCCCTACATCCCGGTGGACCCCCACGACATCGGCCGCACCTACGACGCCGACGTTATCCGCATCAACAGCCAGAGCGGCAAGGGCGGCATCGGCTTTGTGCTGGAGCAGAACTACGGCTACAACCTGCCCCCCAAGATGCGTGAGGCCCTGGGCTACAAGGTCAAGGGCGTGTCGGACCACAGTCACAAGGAGCTGAGTGCCGGAGAGGTGCTGCACATCTTTGAGGACACCTTCCTGAACAAGGCCAAGCCCCTGTCGGTGGCAGAAGCCCACTTTGCCCAGGCCAGCGGCATCACTGCCACCGTCACTCTGGAGCTGAACGGTCAGCAAAAGGTGGTCACCTCTGTGGGCAACGGCCGTCTGGACGCCGTGGCCAACGCCATCCAGAGTGCCACCGGCATGGACTTCCACCTGGAGACCTACTCGGAGCACAGCCTGGACCAGGGCTCCACCTCCCGGGCCGCCTCTTATGTGGGCCTGGTATGGGGCGACAACACCGTCACCTGGGGTGCCGGCACCGACACCGATATCATCGTGGCCGGCATCAAGGCACTGGTCAGTGCTATCAATAATCGATAAGACCCCCTCAGTCTTTGCTTCGCAAAGACAGCTCCCCCAAGGGGACGCCTTATAGCAATGCCGGAAAAGTTACCCGCCACCACGAAAAGCCGTCCCCTTGGGGAAGGTGGCACGGCGTAAGCCGTGACGGAAGGGGTATCCGCCGACAGCTGCAAATCAAAGTAAAAAGGAGACTACCACCATGGGAATGACCCTGACACAAAAGATCCTTGCTGCCCATGCCGGCCTTGACACTGTCCAGGCCGGGCAGCTCATCAACGCCAAGCTCGACATCGTGCTGGGCAACGACATCACCACCCCGGTGGCCATCAACGCCGTCT
>OJKY01001858.1_pt1 | contig 11958 bp, 14 predicted proteins | sample 1596571 | NCBI WGS metagenome assembly OJKY01 (sample SAMEA4350170, study PRJEB24818) | metagenome | biome: human; feature: gut; material: faeces | place: Denmark | collected 2013-09 | reverse complement strand
CCCCGTCAAAATGCCCCTTGTGGTCTTGGCGTGGGCTGTACTTTCGTTTTCTTCTAAGTCCTTTACAAGCGTCAAGCGGCTAATGCTCTTTGCTATAAGCTCATTCCTTGCCATTTCCAGAGAAAACACAAGTACATCATGCCCAGCGGCGGCTATTTGGTCTGCTATCTGTAAGCAAAAAGTAGTCTTTCCTAAAGAACTGATAGCCCCCACAACATACAGCCCCGCATATAAGCCCCCGTCTAATACATTGTCCAGCGGGCTAAAGCCTGTAGGAATGAAAGCCGCCCTTTTGCTCTCCTCTATGCTCTTTAGAAAGCTCTGGAGCGTATAGGCTGCGGCTTCCCTTTTAAGGGCTTCCCGCTCGGCTTCCATCATCTCCGCTTCGATATTCTCCGCTTGCTCTACAGCCGCCCTAAATGCTTCTCTATCGGCGTTTAGAGCTTCGTTAGCGTCTTTGTAGGGCTTGGCTATATCAAGCCTGTAAAACGTAATTTTAAGCCGTTCTAAGCCCTCTGCAAGCTCTCTATTAGCCTTGCTCCCGGCTTCGTCATTGTCCATAGCAATAATAAGCGGCTGGGTGGGTCTCTGGCTCTCAAGCATAGTTAATAAAGCTCGCCTGTTTGCGGTGCTTCCCAGTGCTACAGCTTCCCCGCCTACGTCAATAATAGAAAGCGCGTCAAGCTCTCCCTCTACGATAAAAACGGGCTTACTCGCCATATACAGGGCTTTGCTATTAAATATTCTTACTTTTCCTACTTTGCTCTTTGCATATTGCGCTTGCTCCGGCGTGAGATTATCCCTTGTATCTCTGGCTAAATAGCTGTGCTTGCTGGTAGGAATAATAAGACGGGGAGACGGTGGAGCTTGCGGGGCTTTGGGGTGCGTCCAGCTCTCCACATACCCCAGCTTGAAGCGGTTAAGCGTCTCCGGCGTTAGCCCCCTGTGGTAGCTGGTCTTTGCTATATCCTCATTTGCCTTTAAAAAGAAGCTCGTATAGTCCGGCTCCGCTTCCACTTGTTGTATTGCGTATGCTGTATTGTGTATAGCGGCTTGTGTAAACTGTTTACTTTTGGCTTGTTTTTGGTACTCGGCGGCTACTGTTGCAAAGTCCTCTTGTGGGGTGCTTCTGTGGTAGCCCTCGGCGGTTATGCCATACTTGGCGGCGGCGGCTTCGAGCTTGCTATTATAGTCTGTTGCTCCCGTTTCTAATCCTATAATGTCTATAATATCGGCGTTGGTGAAGCATCCCGCCCAGCAAGTAAAATGTACTCCGTCTTTGGTGGTTATGCCTGTTCCGTTTCGTCCGCTCCCGCTCCCGCATATAGGGCATATAAAGCCCTTGCCGCTCTTGTCTGGGGTAAGGTGGTCTTTGCTCCGCTCTATGATATACTGGCGGGCTTCTTCTCTGTTCAAGGCTTGCGCTCCTCTCTGGGGGTTAATCCCCCGTTTGAATTGGGCTATTTTGTGAGTGTGAGGGTTCAACGGTTTCCGCTTCCGTTTCCACTGGAGATTGTGACCCGCCCCGGTGAGTGGGGGAGCATAGCGTACAGCCCCCGTCATATAATGCCGGGTTATAGCTCCAGCTACAGCCCCTACAAGGTCTATCTGGGTTAATGCACTCGGCTACTTTGGTCTCTCTCATGGTCTCGGCTCTCGCTCCTCTCATGCCTTTAGGGAAAATAGCCCCGGCTCCGTCCGCTGGAGCTTCTTCTTTCTACAGGCTAATTATAGCATTGCCCGCCCCGGTAGGGCTGGCGGGCTATGCGGCTTAATTATCAATTGATTATCTATTGATAATATATTAGGATTTTTTGAGCGGGAGCGAAAAGCCCGGAAAGCCTTGATATTACTGGGGTTTTGGGGCTTCGTGAAAATTTTTTCTCCCACGTAAAATGTCCTTATCCCCACGTAAAATGTCCTTATCCCCACGTAAAATGTCCTTATCCCCACGTAAAATGTCCTTGGATCTGGAGCTGGGGCTTCTCTCTTACAGGCTGAAAGCACAAGATATAGAGCGGGGAGCGGCGGCTTTTCGTTTATCTGGTTTCCCACGTAAAATGTCCTTGAGCGGTTGCGGAGTAAAATGTTCCTTTTCCAGATTGGAGCGAGAGAGCGGGAGCATGGTAGCCCCCGCCCCGTCTCTTAGTCTCTGGGTAGATCGTCAATAATAATAACGCTGTCCATCGTCTTAGCCCGGTAGCCCGTGGGAGCGTGTGCGGCTTCTACTTCCCTTATGGAGGCTACGGCTTCTTTTTCCGTGTCCGCTTCCAGTATAAGCCGCTGTGTACGCCCTGCTGGGGCTTCTACTCCGTCCCACAAGTCTACTATAGCCCGCCATTTGTCCCCGGCTGGCTCTACAAAACATACAGAGACTTGCATAGCGTCCAGCCTTTGGGCTTCCTGTACCTTTAGCAAAAGCCTGTCTACTCTCCTCATTCTGCCCCGCTCCTCTCCTCTTTCTTGGCGTTCTCCTCGGCTTCCAGCTTCTTAGCTGTGTTAATGGCTATGGCTTTCTCCGTAATGCGGGCTTGCCGCTTCTGGGCGGTTTCTATCTGTTTTGCGGTGTCCTTGCCAATAGCTATAAACGTCTTCGCAAAGCTCCCCGTAAGCCCTACTTTCAAATAGCCGTTGTCCAGATAGTCCGCTATAGGTGCGGCTTCATCACATACAGGAAGTAAGCTAAACTCCGTGTTTCCATAGACAAGGTTATGCCCGTCTTCTATCTGTACTATAGCGTCCTCTATCGGCTGTTTTATATCTCGCTGGGGGTTGGCGGCTCCCTTTTCGTTAGGGAGCTGTAGCCGTTGCTGGATAGCCCTAAAGCCTATAGTGAAGTAGCCCCGCTCCTCTATGTCTCTGGTATGCTGGCGGGCTAAGTAGAAAATGTAATAGAGTAGGTCGCTTGCCCGATTGGGGAGAGCAAAGTAATAGCGGGGGAGTATAGTAAAATACTGCACTATAAAGCCCCAGTCTATAGCATAGTTGAAGCGGACAAAGCATTGATTATTTTCTATTTTCGCCCCGGTAAAAAGCACTTCCAGAGCGTCTATAGAGCTTCCCTTTTTCCTCGTTTGCTGTATATGCCCCTTAATTTTAAGGCTTGTAAGCGTGTCCATTCCGGAGTTAAAGCCCGTTCTGGCACTCCGCAAAGACTTGTAAAAGCCTATGTCTACTAACTCTTGGAGCGGAAAGCTTATATAGTCCCGTGTAAGCTGTCCCTCATGTATGGCTTGCTCGTTTGCCTTTATAAGGGAAAGCACAAAGAGCTTTTTAGCGGGCTTATTGCTCCCGGTAAGCTTGTCAATGTCCGCAAGCTCAATAGTTACTTGAGACTTGCTCCCGGATAGCGTTACTCGGCGGCTCTTGCCGCTCTCAAATACTTCTATAGTAGTCCCGTGGTTAATTTGCCGCTTGCGGTCTGGCAAGTCTGCTATAGCCGCTCCAGCCCCCAGTGTCTCTAAAATAAGATTGCTGGCGGTGCTGTCCGGCACGTTGTAAAAGTCTTTTTGCTCTAATGGTTTGAGCGGGGCTACAGGCTGGATAGATAGGGCTTTGTTGTCTCTTTTTGCCATTAGTAAGCCCCCTCTCCGTCTTCTTCGTCTGTCTCCGGCAAGGTGCATAGAAGCTTATCAAATAGGGCGGTATACTCTGGCTTAAAAGCCTTGAAGCCCTCTAAAAGCCGCTCCGCTTGCTCTTTATTCTCCTCCGGGATAGTAAGAGCTTCGTAGTCTATCGGCTGGAAAAGGTCTTTTAGCACTTGTAGCTTGCGCTCTTTAAGCTCTTTGTCTGAATAGTCTGTATCATGTATTTTCTTATACAGGATAGGTACAAGCTCATTTAACGCTTGTATTTTGTCCTCTATGCCCGCTGTATTCATCTGGAATATCACAATATCGGGAACGTCATAATAGCGGGCGATGATCTCCAGAGCATAGTTATAGCCTTTAAGGTGGTAATAGCTCTCTATAAGTGTCTGGTGGGCGGTCTCTACTATGTCCACATTGTCCGCATAGTCTTCCGCTTCCGTAAAGAAAGCTTCCAGCGTGAAGTTAGAAAGCGTGTTGCTTATATCCGGCTCCACATAGTAGCCCCTCTCATTTATGCGGGGGCTTCTTCCTAAAAGATCGCTTGCCCGTAATATAGCTATGCCGTTTATTATAGCTCTCCTGTTGCCGTCAAAAATAGTAGTGTCTTCTTCTGCTTCTTCCTTAAAGCCGTATACATCGAGCTTATACAGGTCTCCCCAGCTAAAGACGGTGCTACTCCAGTCTTCCAGCGGCAAGCTTGCTATATCCTTTAGCGGCTTGTGTCCTTTTACGGGGAGCGGCTGGAGCTGTTTCTTTCCTGTAAGGTAAAGCTTCTCTATATCGGCTATAATAGCGTCTGCAAGCTCCCTAAACTCTGTAAGGAAGTCTTCCAGCTCCGCAAGGTATTCTCCCTCGCTTACGTCCATACCACAAAACAAGCCGCCGTAGAAGTCCATAAGCCCAGCTTCTACAATGTCCCATTTGGTAAGATCGGCGGGGGCTTCTTCGTAGTAATGCCATTTAACGGGAGTAGCAAGCCCCCGCTCGTAGTCTTTCTTTTGCTGGGCTTCGTCTGCGTCCGCTTCCGTCCCGCCCTCAAAAATCACTTTAGCCCGGTCTAATAGTCTTCTGGTGGCTATTTGCTGGGTGTATTCCGTCCCGCTCCCGTCTGTGGTTTTCATATCTCTAAGGGCTTGCTTCATAGCGGGAGTAGTAATAGCTTCCTGCCATTCCTCGGCGGTCATGGTGTCGCTACGTCTCCCGCTCCCGTCCTCTATGGTATAGTAGCCCTCTCCCATAACTTCGTTATAGCCCTCAAGGATAAGCTTACTCTTTACAGGCTCGGCTATATATTTTTTTCTGATCGCCTTTAAGGGGTTAGGCTTTGCCGGGTTTGTTTGGAGTTGCTTAGTATAAAAGCTTATGCCCCTCTCAATAAGAGCGGCTAAACTGTCTCCTCTCTCTGTCCCGTCTTCATCGTAAAGCCATTTTTTTAGCCCCGCTTCCCTTGCGTCCCGGTATTGCTTCTCTGTCATAATGGCGGGGAGCTGTTCTATATAGCGGTATACGTCCTCGGCAAAAATAGCATCCGTAACATAAGCGGCAAGCGTCCTATACTGGAGCTGGGCTTGCTGTAGCTGGGTCTGGGCTATGTTATAGCGGATAGAAAGCCATTCGTGAATAGAGATATAGCCGTTATAGATTTGCCCTTGCTGGCGGTCTGTAATGCCGTTAATCATTTCCCGAAAGCGGGCTTGCTCTACTATAGGCTGCGGCTCTTTCCCCTCTAAGGCTTGCTGGAACATAATAGCCATATTGGAAAGCTCCAGTATGCCCAGCTCCCGCCCTGTCCAGCCTTTTTTCTTTAGTAGCCGCTTTATATCTGCCATTATTGCCGCCCTCCTATAATCGCTTCCAGTTCGTCAAGCTTTGCCTTGACTTCTACGGTGTCATAAGCCTTTAAGAGCTGGGCAAGTATGCCGCTCTCTTTCTGGGCTTGCTCCGTTGTCACTTCTCCCGCTCGTACTCTGTTAAGTAGATCGGCTAAAGCGGTTACTATACTCTTTGCGTCTATAGCGTCCAGCTCCAGAGCGGGCTTAGTCCCGATATACTCCCCTTTAAGGGCTTCCGTGTATTTCAGCTTAAAGTCTAAGAGCTTGGCGGGGTCTACGGTGCTAAAGTCCGCTTGCTCCAGAGCGGCGTTAATTTTCTCCAGCGTGTCCCCCAGCCGCCTTATACGGGCTTCCTTTGTCATGCTGTAGCTCTCGCATAGCTCCGCAAGCTCTGCCCGTTTCAGTTCGTCAATCTGGGCGGCTAAAGCCTTTTCCCATTTTGTACAGGTGCTTTTAGAGATATGGAGCTGTTCACATATAGAGCTATAGCTTTGCCCCTCGGCTCTAAGCCGTACATATTCCTTTTTTAATTCGGCTGGCTTCATGTATAAGCCCCCTCTCTAATGGTGTCTGTCATTCGTCCCCCAGCTCTCTTACTCCTACAGGCTATTAGCTATTGTGTAAGTGTGTATGCTGATAGCTGTATTTAGGTCTACAGTACAGAGCTAAAAGGGTGTCTGTTGCTTCATAGTTTCATTGTCCGCTAATAGTAGTTTTAGGACAATGGAGCTATTTAGCGGGTATCTGGAGCGGGTCTTTACGCTCCCGCTCTGGTGGTCTCTCTGGTAGCACTTGCCCGCCCGCTTGCGGGTGGTGAGTAAGTGCGCTCTTACGCCTGTAAGAGAAAAGCCCGCCCGCTCCGTCTTAGCTCTCTCCGTTAATGAAGCGTCTCAAGACTTCCTCGGAGACTTTCCACTTGCCCCCGATTTTCACGCCCTTTAGCCGCCCGTCCTTGATATAGGTCTGTAGCGTCCTGTGTGTTACTCCTAAGATCGGCTCCAGCTCCGTAAGCGTATACAAGCGGATAGCGTCCAGCTTGGCGGCGTTTTCTTCCTGTCTGGCTTCCGTCCTCGCTCTATTGTCAAGGCTTACTCCCATAGCTCTATTACTCCTCTCTTGTGGCGTTCTCTAAAATCTGGTGTACATACTCATTGACGGAAAGCCCAGCGGCGGCGGCTCCCGCTTTTACTTTGTCGTAAAGGCTGGGCTGTAGTACAAGCTGTAAGCGGCGGCTCTTGGTCTCCACATAGAGCGGATTAAGCTTGTAGCCCTTTGGCGGCTTCTGGCTGGGCTTTGGCTGGGCGGGCATCGGCTCCCGCTCCTCTGGCTGGGTCTCCGTCTCGGCGGTGCTGATAAACTGTAAAGCGGGGTTCTCTCCTATAAAGCTCTTTTTCTTTGCCATTGCTTTAGCTCTCCTCTCCTAAAATCTCCGCTATGAAGCGGCTGTAGTCCTCTGTTACTTTGGCTTTGGGAGCATAGCTAAAAAGGCTCCTCTGGCTTATCTGGGCTTCCTTTACGGCTATAGCTTCCCGTATCGTGGTCTTGAAAAGCCTTGTCCCCAGCTTGGCGGCTAATTGCTCCGCAAGCTCGGCTACTTCCCTGCTCAATACAGAGCGGGGGCTATAGCGGGTTAGAAGTATGCCCTCTATGGTAAGAGTGGGGTTAGTGTACTTCTTTACGGGCTTGATAGTCTCCGCAAGCTGTTCTACTCCCTGTAGGCTGTAAATATCAGCTTGAGCGGGAATAATAACGCTGTCGCAAGCCGTGAGAGCGTTTATAGTGAGTATTCCCAGAGCGGGCGGGGTGTCCACTATGATAAAGTCATACTCTCCCCTTATCGGCTCCAGAGCTTCCCGTAGTCTGTACTCTTTGCCCGTCTCCGCTATGAAAGCGTCCGCTCCAGCAAGGGCTTTACTCGCTGGGATAATGTCCCCGCTCTCCGTGTGCTGGATAGCGTCCCTTGCGGGTATCTCCCCCGTAAGCACTCCCAGAGCTGTAGCCCCGTCCGTCCTCGCTCCCGCTGTGTATGTCATGTTGCTTTGAGCGTCTAAGTCTATGGAGAGTACAGAGTAGCCTTTAAGGATAAGCCCAGCGGCTAAAGCTTCCGCTGTGGTGCTTTTCCCTACTCCCCCTTTTTGGTTTATAATCGCAAGCGTTCTACTCATAGCTTCCCCCTCATAGCTTCGGCGGCTTCGTCCGCAAGCCGTTGTAGCTCCCGCTGTCCCTCTGTGGCTTGGCGGTCAATCTCGGCGGCGGCTTCTTCGTCTACGCCCAGCTCCCACGCTGGAAGCTCCCCGTGTTCCCGCTGGTAGGCTCTAAGCCGCTCTTGAGCGTATTCCACATAATCGGCGGGGTAGCTCTCCATTTCTGGGTTAGCGTGTCCGTCTACTGGCGGGAGAATAATAACGCCATAGTCTATGCCCTCTTGCGGCTCGGCGGCGGTGGTTTCCTCTGGGGCTTCATACTTCAAGGGCTTATAGCTCTCCCCTGTGAGTAGATCGGCTCCAGCCTTTAGCCTTTTGTCCATGCTGTCCCGCTCCCCCTCTCTTACAGATCGTCCCGCCCGTTAAGGGCTTCTTTTAATGCTCTGGCTTCGTCCTCTGTGAGAGTAAGCCCCTTTAGAAGCTTCTCCTCTCCGTCCGTCCGTCTCCAGCTCCGCAAGTCATACTTTGCGGGGCTTCCGTTGTAGCTTACCCTGTTAAGCTCTTTTGTGGTGTCCCCGCTCTGGCTTAATACGGCTACTTTCTCTACGATTTCATAATTAAAGGCTGTGCTGGGCATATTCTGCGCTCCTCTCTATAAATGCGCTTGTAGCGGGTAGGGTCTCCCCCGCCCGCTCAAGGCTGTTATATGGTCTTCTCTGCCTGTAAGATAAAGCTTGCATACAGTCCCCCTTATCTGTAGTTGTGTATGTGTTATTGTGTATACTCTTATCCAAAGATTGCTTTAGCTATGCGCTCCTCGCTGTTATTCTTTGCCCGCTCCAGAGCGTGGGAATAAATAAGGGTTGTGTTTATGTTGGTATGCCCTAAGAGCTGGCGGGTCTCCTCTACTGTGCCGCCGTTCAAAAGGTTAAGCGTGGCGGCGGTATGTCTCATGCTATGCCCGGTCAAGCGGTCACTCTCAAGCCCTACAGCTATAAGCCGCTCTTTGGCTACTCGGCTTACGCTTCTGGTAGTCATGCGCTCCCCGTTGTTACGGTTTGCTATAGAGCTAAAAAGCGGGGCTTTGGGGTCTGCGCCCCCTCTGGCTTTAAGGTAGGCTCTTACAGCTTCTTCTACAGGCTCGGCAAGCTTTACATAGTCCGCTTTTTCTTCGTGCCCTTTGCCCTGATAGAAAAGGGCTACAGCGTCTCCAGCGGTTCTAATATCGCCTATATCGGCTCTTACTATGGAGATTTCTCTAAGCCCCGTAGTTACCATTACAGAAAGCATAGCGTAGTCTCTCAAGCCTTTAAGGGTGGAGCGGTCAATAGCCCCCAGCAAGCGGGCTACTTGCTTCGTGGTCAAGTAGTCCTTTTTATGCTCCGTATCCAGCTTTGCCCCTTTTACTCTGTCTGCTACATTGGGATAAAGCCCCTCTTGCGCTGTCCACTGGAAAAAGAGCTTTACAGCGGCTAAGTAGCCTTGTACCGTAGTAGGCTTATGCTCCAGCTTCAAATAGTCCCGATATGCTACAATGTCTTCCCGCTGGGGCTGGGTTATGCCGTTCTCCATAAGGTAGACAAAAAAGCGTCTAATAGCCTTGCTATACGTCTCTATAGTCTTGGGGCTTGCGTCAATATAGGAAGTCCAGCGGCTAAAAAGATCGGCGTTAATAGTCCGCTGTTCTACTATGGCGGTATTCTCTATCACTGTTAAGCCGTTCATGTTTCCCGCTCCTCTCTGTCTGCGCTATTGTGTATACTGTATTGCGTATACCTTTTTGTGTATCATTATTACAGTATCAATTATAGCCGATTGTCCGCTATATGTCAAGGGGTTATTTCGTATTTTTTCATAGTTGCCGATAAAGAGAAAGCCCCAGCGTATAAGCTGGAGCGTTCCCCGTGTTCTGTATGATCGCTTTACTTCTGGAGCGGGACTATAGCAAGTGTTTTCCCCAGCGGGGCTAATACTTTTAAGATTGTGTCTATTTGTGGGCTTGTGCTTCCCTTTTCCATGCGGGCTATAATCGGCTGTTTTACCCCGCTCAATTCTTCAAGCTTCTTTTGGCTTATGCCCTTTTCCTGTCTGGCCTTAATAAGCTCTCCAATAAGGGCTACTCTTAAATTGCTGGCGGCTATCTCCTCTGGAGTGAACAGCTCTTTTTGCAATTCTTCCCATGTGCCGCCCAATGCGCTGTTATTCAATGTCAACTCCCCTTTCTATAAGGTCTGCTAACTCCCGTTTTGCCTTGTCAATTTCCCTTGCGGGGGTCTTTTGCGTTTTCTTCATAAAGTGGTGAAGTAAAACAAAGCTTCCATTATGCCACGCAACAAAAAGTATTCTATCTCTTAGGGGTCTAAGCTCCCATATTTCGCCGTCAAGATGCTTTATATAAGGCTCTCTTAGTTGTAGCCCGTACTCGCTCAAAGCGTTAATATAGTCTTGTATTTTCTGTAGCTTTATGCGGCTGTCTTTGTCATTCTTCCCCGCTAATTCTCTAATGTAATCGGCTACGGGTCTACTTCCGCTTCTCTCTCTGTAGAAGTGTATCTCGTACAAGTAGCTTTCCCCCTTTCTGTTTCTATTATACTCAAAAGTTATTGCAATGTCAAGTACTTTTAAGTTATTAAAATTAAGGCAGAAAGAGCGGGGAGCTATTACAGCTCTCCGCTTTTCTTTGTGTCTGCTTTGGCTATCATGTCTTCCAGCCGTTCTATTGTTGCTCTGTGGGCTTCTATGGCTCTCTGTATGCGTTCCCGGCTGTCTGGGGGTTGTTCCCTTTGCCCAGCTTCTAAAAGCCGCTGTAGCCGTGTCTGGGTTTCCTGTAGCTCTTTCTGGAGCGGGGGCTTATGCTGTAGCCCTCTCCCGTAGATCGCTTCTATATCCTCTTCTATCTGGCTGTAAAACAGGCTGTTAGAAGTCATAAGAGAAATAGCTTTAGCCGCCTTTAGGAATAGGCTATATACATCTTCCCCAGCTTTTAGCCCCTTGAGTATTTCGGTCTGGAGCTGGGAGCTTGTCTTGATATTCTCTTGATAGGTTCTATATACTTCAAGGCTCCGCTGGCGGTCTTCCCGCTCCCGCTGGGTATCAAGATAGAGCTTTTTAGCCTGTTGCCCCTCTAAGCCCTCTGTAAGCCGTTCTGCGGGCTTTTGCGGCTCTGCAATGGTTTTATATTCCACAGCCCTTAAAAGCGGCTCTGTGGGGCTTTCCGGGGCTTGTTTTTCGCCCTCTATAGGTGAGAATAGCCCCGCAAAGTCTAATACAATGTCTTCCGCTACTGCTATCCGTGTTTCCGCTCCCATTCTGTCCCCCTCTCAATTAAAGGGTAGTTCTTCCTGTTCCCCGTCTTCCAGCTCCGTAAAGGCTGGGCTGGCGGCGGTGTCCTTGCTATGGTCAAGTCCTACAGTATCGCCTATAACAGTAAAGCCGCCGTACTCGGCTATAAGGTTTTGTACTTGCTTTTTGCTCTTGTCCAGAGCGTCCGCAAGGGCTGTTAGATCGGCTGTAAAATCGTCTCTTTGTACACTGTAGAAAGCCATTGCAAGCTTTTCCCGCTCGGCTTCCCGCTTGCTCTTTTTGGGCTTTGCGCTGGAGCTATAGCCGCTCTCCGTCCTACTCCAGCCCCCGCTACTCCCGTCCCCAGTCTTATGCTTCTGGGCTGTGAAGTAGTTAAACATGGGGTAGAAGTCTAATAGAGCGTCCCCCTTGCTCCCGTTGCGGTTCTTCAAGATTTTTACTTGTATGCTCTGGGCTTTCCCGGCTTTCCCGTCCTCTACAACTTGCTTCATTAGCTCCCGTATACGCTTTTCTCTTGCCTTGTCCGCTTCTCCCTCTTGATAGTCCATGCCCTCATACTGTAGCCCTATTAGTACATCGCTTGAATACTCTATAGCTCCGCTTTCCTTAAAGCTGGCAAGGTTTACGGGGGCTGTATAGTTGTCTCTGTTAAAGCTGGATATGCCTATAACGGGAATACTATAATCCCGGCTCAAGCGTTTAAGCTCTAATACGGCTTTATCCGTGTTTTGCTTGTCCGTTGCTCTCATGTCGGCGGGGGCTATAATCTGGAGATAGTCTATAACTACTACGGGAGCTTTCCCCGTGATTTTTATATGCTTCTGTACTTTCTCCCTTATCTCCTCTATGCCTACATTGCCTACTCCCTCGGTTATGTAGATATTGCGGGCATATTCCCCATAGCTGGCTATAGATTGCTGTATAAGCTCCCGCTCCGTCTGGCTATAATCGGCGTACCGTGTCCCCGTCAAAATGCCCCTTGTGGTCTTGGCGTGGGCTGTACTTTCGTTTTCTTCTAAGTCCTTTACAAGCGTCAAGCGGCTAATGCTCTTTGCTATAAGCTCATTCCTTGCCATTTCCAGAGAAAAC
>OJKY01001853.1_pt1 | contig 11975 bp, 9 predicted proteins | sample 1596571 | NCBI WGS metagenome assembly OJKY01 (sample SAMEA4350170, study PRJEB24818) | metagenome | biome: human; feature: gut; material: faeces | place: Denmark | collected 2013-09 | reverse complement strand
AAGCAGACGTCGGTACCATAGCGTCCCAAGGGACGCATTGCGGTCGTATTGTGACCGCTTATGTACCGCTACGCTCTGCGACAGGAGCGCATCGTACTAAAGTACGAGCGTGCCGCGTTTCTTATACATTGCCAAGGGCTACGGGGATTTGATAGCATTTCTTTACTAACTTTCAATTTAAATAGAAAAGAGGGACTGGGATGAGTGATGCAATACCTGTGAACAGAATAAAAGGTGTGGGAGAGAAGACGGCGGCTCTGTTTGGTAGGATCAATGTTTTTACCGTGGAGGATCTGATCGGACATTATCCCAGGGATTACGAGACTTATGATGCTCCGGTATCCATCCGGGAGGTGTCTGCCGGCAGTGTGCAGGCCATCTATGGGCGGATCACGGCCATTCCCAATGTGAAGAAGGTCCGGAATCTGTCGATCCTGAACGCTGTGCTGACGGATGACAACGGAGATTCCATTCAGCTAACTTTTTTCAATATGCCATTTTTAAAAAAGGTGTTAAAACCCGGCGGATTCTATCTGTTCCGTGGTCTGGTACAGCAGAGGGGCACTCATAAGATCATGGAACAGCCCAGAATGTTTACCTGGGAGGAATATCAGAAAAAATCAGGTCGGCTTCTGCCCAGATATGCCCTGACCAAAGGACTGACCAACCAGACGGTGCAGAAGTCCGTAGCCCAGGCACTGGAATATTATCCCCCGGAAAAAGAATATCTGCCGCAGTCCGTATTGCAAAAAATACCCATGCTTTCCCACAGGGAAGCTGTCAATTCACTGCACTTCCCGGATAACCGGGAGGAACTGCTGGCAGCAAGGAACCGTATCGTATTCGAAGAATTCTTTTCTTTTTTACTGGTTCTTCGGAAAAATAAAGATCTGGCGGCGAAGACGGAGAATCATTTTCCCATGTATGAGACCGCGGATACCGTAAGATTTCTGGAGCAGCTGCCGTTTCCTCTGACAAAAGCCCAGAAAAAGGTCTGGGGGGAGCTCCGGGAGGATATGGGAAGTCCTTATGCCATGAACCGCCTGATTCAGGGAGATGTAGGCTCCGGTAAGACGATCCTGGCAGTGCTGGCACTTCTCATGTGTGCGGCTAATGGTTATCAGGGAGCAATGATGGCCCCTACGGAGGTATTGGCTGTACAGCATTTTGAGACCATTTCGGGCTATGTAGAAAAATATGGCATTGCTTTTCGTCCGGTGCTTCTGACAGGCTCTATGACGGCGAAGGAGAAGCGGGAGGCTTATGCGAAAATTGCTTCCGGAGAAGCTAATCTGATCATTGGAACCCATGCCCTGATCCAGGAAAAGGTGGAATATTCTTCCCTGGCACTGGTGGTAACGGACGAGCAGCACCGTTTCGGAGTAAGACAGCGGGAGACACTGGCCGCCAAAGGAAAAGAACCCCATGTACTGGTCATGAGTGCCACCCCCATTCCCCGGACGCTGGCCATCATTTTATACGGCGATCTGAAAGTTTCTGTCGTGGATGAGCTTCCTGCAAATCGTCTGCCGATCAAGAACTGCGTCGTAGGAACTTCCTATCGTCCCAAGGCCTATGAATTCATTGCCAGAGAGGTGGCTGCCGGCAGACAAGCTTATGTCATCTGTCCCATGGTGGAGGAAGGGGAAGCGGAAGACCTGGAGAATGTAGTAGATTATACGGAGAAACTCCGGGCAGCTCTGCCACCTTCCGTTCAAGTAGCTTACCTCCATGGAAAAATGCGCCCAGCAGACAAAAACCGTATCATGGAAGAATTTGCTGATAAGAAGATCGATGTCTTAGTCTCTACCACAGTCATTGAAGTCGGCATCAATGTTCCCAATGCCACGGTAATGATGGTGGAGAACGCAGAGCGCTTCGGTCTGGCACAGCTGCACCAGCTGCGGGGACGTGTAGGACGTGGAGAATTCCAGAGCTATTGTATTTTCATCAGTACTTCCGAGGCCAAAGAGACCATGGAACGTCTGCAGATCCTGAACCATTCCAACGACGGTTTCCATATTGCTTCCGAGGATCTGAAGTTACGAGGCCCCGGTGATATCTTCGGAATCCGGCAGAGCGGTGAATTTTCTTTTGTACTGGGAGATATCTATACGGATGCATCACTGTTAAAGGAGGCTTCTGAAGCCGTAGATACGCTGTTATGCTCAGATCCGGAACTGAGCAGCGAAGACACGCTGCCGTTGCGGCAATATTTTGAGGAACATCGCTCGGCAAATATGGTTGACTTTCGGACCATCTGACAGTAAAATTACTTTTAGGTTCAAAGTTTCAAACTGCGAATCGGGTAATTTCTGCAAAATAATGCAAAGGGAAGGTTTAGATACCAAATGGCAAAAATAGCAATTGTAACAGACAGTAACAGCGGTATTACGCAGGCGGAGGGGAAAAAAATTGGAATTTATGTACTTCCCATGCCTTTTATGATTGATGAAGTCACTTATTATGAAGATATTGACCTGACACAGGAGCAGTTCTATGAAAAGCTGAAATCCGGTGCCAATATTGCCACCAGCCAGCCGTCTCCTGACAGTGTCACCAGTCTGTGGGACAAGCTTTTGCAGGAATATGACGAGATTGTACACATTCCCATGAGCAGCGGTCTGTCCGGTTCCTGTCAGAGTGCCATGGCCTTTGCGGCAGATTATGATGGCAGAGTTCAGGTCGTGAACAACCAGAGAATCTCCGTAACCCAGCGTCAGTCTGCACTGGATGCCCTGCAGCTTGCGGCAGCCGGTAAAGACGCAGCCCAGATCAAAGAATTCCTGGAAAATGATAAATTCAACAGCAGTATCTATATTATGCTGGACACCTTGTATTATCTGAAAAAAGGCGGACGGATCACTCCGGCGGCCGCAGCCATCGGTACCATGCTTCGCCTGAAACCGGTGCTGACCATTCAGGGTGAAAAGCTGGATGCCTTTGCAAAGGCAAGAACCACCTCACAGGGCAAAACCATGATGATCAATGCTATTAAAAAGGACATCAACGAGCGTTTTGGCGGCATGACGGAGGACAAGCACATCTGGCTTCAGATTGCCTATACCTATGACAGAGCAGCCGCAGAGCAGTTCCGTACGGAAGTGGAAGCGGAATTCCCCGGCTATGATATCCATATTGATCCACTGTCTTTAAGCGTTGCCTGCCATATCGGCCCCGGCTCCCTGGCACTGGCATGCTGTAAGAAAATCACGGTATAATTTAAGAATTTCCTAACAGATAATTTTGACCACCAGTTCAGAATCAGGGAACTGGTGGCTTTTTATTTCTGGCGGGATGCTATGCTATCCCTTGTATTTTTTTCTTTTCCAAACACAAAATCTATGCTATACTTAAGACAATAATGTGTTGATAAGGAGTTCCATTTCATGGCAAAAGACAATAATTATGACGCCTCAAGTATTACTGTCCTGGAAGGCTTAGAAGCGGTAAGAAAGAGACCCGGAATGTATATCGGCAGTGTCTCCACCAAAGGTCTGAATCACTTAATCTATGAGATTGTAGATAACTCTGTGGACGAACATCTGGCCGGATACTGTGATACGATAAAAGTAACATTAGAAGCGGATGGCTCCGCCACGGTAGAAGACAACGGACGTGGTATTCCCGTGGGAATGCACGAAAAAGGAATCAGCGCGGAGCGCCTGGTATTCACGACTCTTCATGCCGGCGGTAAATTCGATAATTCCGCCTACAAGACCAGCGGTGGTCTGCACGGCGTAGGTTCCTCTGTGGTAAATGCTCTTTCCACAAAGTTGACTGTAAGAGTCAAGAGTGGTGGCTTCATCTATGAGGACCGTTATGAAAGAGGTATCCCCGTGATGGATCTGGTGGACGGTCTGCTTCCCGTAGTGGGCAAGACCAGAGAGACCGGTACGACCATCAATTTCCTGCCGGATGATACCATCTTCGACAAGACCCGTTTCAAGGAAGATGATGTTAAGAGCCGTCTTCATGAGACCGCTTACCTGAACCCGAAGCTTACGATCATTTTTGAAGATAAAAGAAAAGAAGAGCCGGAGAAGGTCACCTATCATGAGCCGGAAGGTATCATTGGCTTTATAAAGGATATGAACCATTCCAAGGAGACCGTACATGATGTCATTTTCTTTTCCGGCGAGAGCGAGGGAATCTCTGTGGAAGTGGCCTTCCAGTATGTGAATGAATTCCACGAGAATGTACTGGGCTTCTGTAATAACATTTACAACTCTGAAGGCGGTACCCACCTTACTGGCTTTAAGACCCAGTTCACCAATGTGATCAATACCTATGCCAGAGAGCTGAACATTTTAAAGGAAAAGGATGCAAACTTTACCGGTGCCGATGTCCGGAACGGAATGACGGCAGTGGTATCCATCAAGCACCCGGATCCCCGTTTCGAAGGCCAGACCAAGACGAAACTGGACAACCAGGATGCCGCCAAGGCCGTGGCCAAGGTGACCGGCGAAGAGATCGTCCGGTTCTTCGACCGCAATCTGGAGACTTTGAAGAGCATTATCGGCTGTGCGGAAAAGGCAGCCAAGATCCGTAAGACAGAGGAAAAAGCCAAGACCAATATGCTGACCAGGCAGAAGTTCTCCTTTGATTCCAACGGAAAACTTGCAAACTGCGAGTCCAGAGATCCCTCCAAGTGTGAGATCTTCATCGTAGAGGGTGACTCTGCGGGCGGCAGTGCCAAGACTGCCAGAAACCGTATGTATCAGGCCATCCTTCCGATCCGCGGTAAGATCCTGAACGTAGAGAAAGCCAGCATTGACAAAGTACTGGCCAACGCCGAAATCAAGACCATGATCAACGCTTTCGGCTGCGGATTTTCCGAGGGCTACGGCAACGATTTCGATATTAGTAAGCTGCGCTATGACAAGATCATTATCATGGCGGATGCCGATGTGGATGGCGCACATATTTCCACGTTGCTGCTGACCTTATTCTATCGTTTCATGCCGGATCTGATCTTCGAAGGCCACGTATACATAGCAATGCCTCCCTTATATAAGGCCATGCCCTCCAAGGGAGAAGAAAAATATCTGTATGATGATAAGGCACTGGAAAAATACCGCAAGACCCACAAGAGTCCCTTTACCTTACAGCGATACAAAGGTCTGGGTGAGATGGATGCCGAACAGCTGTGGGAGACCACACTGGATCCGGAACGCAGATTGTTGAAATTAGTAGAGATCGAGGATGCCCGCATGGCTTCCGAGATGACCGAGCTTCTCATGGGAACAGATGTACCGCCCAGAAAAGCCTTTATTTATGATCACGCTACAGATGCGGAATTAGACATCTAGTATCGTAAGATCCTGAAATGTAATGTCAGAAAGGCGAGGACCAGAAATGGACGACAGCAGAATCATAAAAACAGAATACTCCGAGGAGATGCAGAAATCGTTCATCGACTATGCCATGAGCGTTATTATCGCCAGAGCTTTGCCGGATGTCAGAGACGGTCTGAAACCGGTACAGCGCAGAACTCTCTACGATATGCACGAACTGGGGATCCGTTACGACCGCCCCTACCGTAAAAGTGCCCGTATCGTAGGTGATACCATGGGTAAATATCACCCCCACGGCGACAGTTCCATCTATGAGGCACTGGTAGTCATGAGCCAGGATTTCAAAAAGGGCATGCCCCTGATCGACGGCCATGGTAACTTCGGCAACATTGAAGGAGATGGTGCCGCAGCCATGCGTTATACCGAGGCAAGACTTCAGAAGGTGACGCAGGAGGCTTTTTTGGCAGATCTGGACAAGGATGTGGTAGACTTTGTTCCGAACTTCGATGAGACGGAAAAAGAGCCGTCCGTACTGCCGGTAAAGATTCCGAACCTGTTGGTTAATGGTTCCGAAGGTATCGCCGTAGGCATGGCCACCAGCATTCCCCCTCATAATCTCGGGGAAGTCATTGACGCCGTAAAGGCTTATATGCTCAATAATGAGATCACAACAAAAGAACTGATGCGTTACCTGAAGGGGCCGGATTTTCCCACCGGCGGCATCGTTATCAATAAGGATGAACTGGAAGACATCTATGAGACCGGAACCGGCAAGATCAAGCTGCGGGGCAAAGTGGAACTCCAGAAGGGAAAATCTGGAAAGACCAATGTAGTGATCACCGAGATCCCCTATACCATGATCGGTGCCAATATTGCGAAGTTTTTATCCGACGTGGCCGCTCTTTCCGAGACGAAGAAGACACAGGATATTGTGGATATTTCCAACCAATCTTCCAAGGAAGGCATCCGTATCGTCATCGAACTTCGTAAGGATGCCGATCCCGAGAACTTTGTAAATATGCTCTATAAAAAGACTCGTCTGGAGGATACCTTCGGTGTCAATATGCTGGCTATCGCAAACGGCAGACCAGAGACTATGGGCTTAAAGCAGATCATCAAGGCCAATGTTGACTTCCAGTTTGAAGTGGCTACCAGAAAATATACCAATCTATTGGCCAAAGAGCAGGAGCGCAAGGAGATTCAGGAAGGTCTGATCAAGGCCTGCAATGTGATCGATCTGGTCATTGAAATTTTACGCGGATCCAAGAATCGTGCCATGGCAAAAGCCTGTCTCGTAGAGGGTAAGGTCGATGGCATCAAGTTCAAGTCCAAGGAATCCAGGATCATGGCAGCCCAGCTGATGTTCACCGAGAAACAGGCCAATGCCATCTTAGAGATGCGTCTGTATAAGTTGATCGGTCTGGAACTGGAAGCACTGATCAACGAACACGAAGAGACCATGGCAAACATCTATCGTTATGAGGATATTCTGGACCGCAGAGATTCCATGGCCCAGGTCATCATGAATGAACTGGACGGATTCAAGAAGGAATACAGCCATCCCCGCAAAACTGTCATCGAGAACGGACAGGAAGCGGTCTACAAGGAAAAAGAACTGGAAGAGATGGATGTGGTATTTCTCATGGATCGATTCGGCTATGCCAAGACTGTGGATGTCTCTACTTACGAGCGGAATAAAGAAGCCGCAGATGCAGAAAATAAATACGTCTTCACCTGTAAAAATACCGGAAGGATCTGCCTGTTCACCAACACCGGACAGATGCACACTATCAAGGTGCTGGACCTGCCTTACGGCAAGTTCCGTGATAAGGGCACACCCATTGACAATGTAAGTAACTTCAGTCAGAAGAACGAGGAGATCATATACATCACCAGCCAGAAGGAGCTGAATCTGTGCCGGGTAATCTTCGCCACCGCCCAGTCCATGTTAAAAGTGGTAGACGGCGGGGAATTCGATGTGACCAAACGTACCGTTGCCGCTACGAAGCTGGCGGAGGGTGACTGCGTTGTAAACGTTGCTGCCCTGACTGACCAGCGGAACATCGTATTGCAGACCAGGGGAGGATTTTTCCTGCGCTTCTCCATCGATGAGATCCCCGAGAAAAAGAAAGGTGCCATCGGCGTCCGCGGCATGAAACTGGGCGACGGTGATCAGGTGGAAAATGTATATTATACGAAGAATGCCGTAGAGACCACCATTGAATATAAGGGCAAGGAGCTCATCCTGAATAATCTGAAACTCGGCAAACGTGACAGCAAGGGCACCAAAGTGAGAGTGTAACTTTTTAAACAGAATCATTCATACAACATTTATAGAGAAAACGGAGAGTAATCATATGAGAGTCATTGCGGGAACTGCAAGAAGTCTGCCCCTTAAGACTCCGGAAGGAATGGATACCAGACCCACCACCGACCGGATCAAGGAAACCCTTTTTAATATGCTGCAGACCTATATTCCGGACTGTGTGTTCGTGGATATTTTCAGTGGCAGCGGCGGCATCGGCATCGAAGCATTAAGCCGCGGTGCCAGAAAAGCCTATTTTATTGAAAATGCGCCGAAAGCCCTGGCATGTATCGAGGACAATCTGGCATTTACGAAAATGAAAGACCGTGCTATAGTATTAAAACAGGATGCCTGCGCAGGACTGACGGGCATCTATGAAAAGCACGTGGATGTGATCTTCATGGATCCACCCTACGATCAGGAGCAGGAGCGCAGAGTCTTAGAGCAGCTGCGCTATGCCAAATATGTCTCCGAAGAGACTCTGATCCTGGTAGAAGCCTCTCTGCATACCGATTTCTCCTATGCGGAAGACTTAGGGTTTGAAGTGATCCGTGAGAAAAAATACAAAACCAACAAGCATGTGTTCCTTCGCAAGAAGTAACACTGAAAGGCATGATTTTTATGAAAAGAGCTGTTTACACCGGAAGCTTTGATCCCGTCACCAACGGTCATATGGATATCATAAGGCGGGCATCCGAAATATTTGATGTTCTGATCGTCAGCATTTTGAACAATAAAGAAAAGACACCGTTGTTTTCTGTAGAGGAACGTGTTAAGATACTAGAAGAAGCCACAAAAGATCTGCCTAATGTGCAGATTGACAGTTTCAGTGGGCTTTTAGTGGATTATGCCAGGGAAAAAGATCTGCATGTTATCGTAAGGGGCTTACGCGCCATTACGGATTTTGAATATGAACTGCAGATGGCACAGACCAACCGGATGTTGTCCCATGGCAAAATTGATACGGTATTTTTGACCACCAGTCTGGAATATGCCTACCTCAGTTCTTCCGCCATCAAGCAGATTGCAAGTTTTGATGGAGATATCACCCCTTGTGTTCCGGATTTTGTGGCGAAACTGATCTACGACAAATATCGCGAGAAAAAGCTTTCAGAGCATAGTGATGTGTAAATAAGGAGAGTTTCATGAGCAGCAGAATCGAACAGTTAATTGATGAAATAGAAGAATACATCGAGGGTTGCAAGCCGAAGTTCATGTCCAGTACCGAAATCATCGTGAATAAGGATGAGATTGATGAGTTACTGCGGGAACTGCGTATGAAGACCCCGGATGAGATCAAGCGCTACCAGAAGATCATCAGCAACAAGGAAGCCATCCTAAACGATGCCAAAGCCAAGGCAGAAGCATTGATCAACGAGGCTACCGTGCATACCAACGAGCTGATCAACGAGCATGAGATCATGCAGCAGGCTTACGCCCAGGCCAACGAGGTCGTTACCATGGCCAGTAAGCAGGCTCAGGAGATTCTGGACAATGCCACTATTGAGGCCAACAATGTCAAATCCGCTGCCATGCAGTACATGGATGATATGCTGGCACATCTGGAGAATATTATTTCTTCCTCCACACAGCAGGCCAGCGCCAATTACGATGCTCTGATCGGCAATCTGAACCAGTATCGTGACATTATCCAGTCCAACCGCAGTGAGCTGCACCCCGTAGATGAGGATCTTGATGACGTAGATACTGCTGCGGATGCCGAAGACAATCTGGACGTTATGTAAAGCATGTCCAAACAACGAGTACGAAAAACCAGTTTTCTGCTGAAAGCTGGTTTTTTAAAAATAAAGGAATACGATAAATGAAAGTATGGAAAAAGCAAAAAGGGCTGTTAGTCAGGACAATGATCTGTGCGGTCAGTCTTGCAGCAGCCTGTTTTTATGGAAATTCCCTGCCTGCACAGGCGGCTCCCAGAGCGCAGGAGACCGGAGAAAGGGTCGTCATTGTCATTGATCCCGGACACGGCGGTGATAACGAGGGAACGCTGGAAGGCCCTGCACAGGAGAAAAAAATGACCATGGTGACCGCGCTGGCCATGTACGAGGAACTGACAAAATACGATAATGTGGATGTCTATCTGACTCATACGGATGATGTGACCATGTCTCTGGCAGACCGGGCACAATTTGCTGCAGACCGGAATGCGGATTTCCTGTTCAGTATTCATTACAACGCTTCCATGGATCATGATCTGTTCGGATCCGAAGTCTGGATCTCTTCCGTACAGCCTTACAACGCTTACGGTTATCAGTTCGGCTGGGAACAGATGCAGCAGATGCAGGACATGGGACTGTTTCTACGGGGAGTCAAGACGAAACTTAAAGATAACGGTGATGACTATTACGGAATTATAAGAGAAAGTACCTCCAGATCCATTCCCTCCGCCATCATCGAGCATTGTCATGTGGATGAGAGCAGAGACACTCCTTACTGCCAGACAGAAGAGGACTGGAAGAAATTCGGCAGGGAGGATGCTTTGTCTGTTGCAAAATATTTCGGATTATCCAGTGCAAGTCTTGGTGTGGACTACAGTGGAGAGGCAGACGCTCTTCCGGAAGTCTCGCTGCAATCCATTCTGCCTGCCACTGTGCGGGACAAGACCGAACCGGATATCTGCCAGCTGACTTTGCAGAATGCAGACTATGAGACCGGAGAAGTCTCTCTGGAAGTGACGGCAGCCGACTATGACTGCCCCATGATGTATTACGATTACAGTACCGATGGAGGCAGGACTTATTCCGAACTGCTTCCCTGGCCGGGACTGGATATTATGGCCGGGACCTATCCCGACACCTTCACATTTTCCGTGACCTTCACAAAGGGGGAACAGCCGGTGATCACCGTCCGCGGTTACAATCAGGCGGATCTGTTCACAGAGAGTGATCCTGTCACCTTTGCACAGCCTTTTATTGATCAGGAAAAAGCTGCCGAAGAGGCATTACAGGAAAGTCTTGCGGCACAGGAGGCAGCGGAAGCTTCCCGGGCTGCAGAGGAACAGATCACAGAAGCTGGCAGTTCCGTGATCACCATGGCCGATGCCGCCGGAAATACTCCGATGCCTTCCGAAAAAAGTCCGGAAGTGAATTTCGGTGTTTTTCTGGTGATCTGTGGGATTCTGGTAGTGCTGTTGTTGCTGGTCTTTTTGTTATACCAGATCCAACAGGGCAGACACAGAAAACGAAGACGGAAAAATCAAAGCAGAAAAGTATCCGGAGACAACAGAAACCATCCCAGATAATAAGCTGCAGTAAGCACTGTCAGTACCATTTTATGAAGGATGTAGGACTTGAGAGAAAGCCCGGTATTGCGGATACAGCTTCCGGTCTGGGCAATACAGCTTAAGCCGCCAAAGGGCAAAAGCAATAACGTATACAAAGGGAATCTGTCTCCCAGCAGCTTCAGGCCCCCACTGATCTCCAAAAGCGGTGCATACCGGAAACTGTCGGGAAGTAAAAGCCTTGGCAGAAGGTTCAGCAGATTGAAAAAGATCATGTAGCCTCCCAACTGTAAGATGCTTCTTCCGGCAGCGGTAATAGCATCATCCAGGGCATCCGTCAGGGACATGGCAGGAAGGGGAGCCGGACCGGTCGGTTCCAAAAGCTTCGCTGCGTTGTCTCTTCCGAAAGCTTGGTCTGTTTTCTCTGGAATCCGATTTCTGTATACGCTATAACGCAGGGAAATACCATATAGCAATGGAATGCCATACATACCAAATACATAAGGGAGCACCAGCTTCCTATGCAGTAGCGGCAGTACAAATCCCAGGAAATAGACTGGTCCCAGATTGTTGCAGAAGGCCAGCAGATATTGTCCTTCCTCCGAAGAAAGTTCCTGTCGGTTCCGTAAATCCGCAATCGTCCGGGCACCCATGGGAAATCCGCACAAAAAGCCCACCAGGATCACATAGATTCCCGGTGCTGACAGGCGATAGATTCTTCCGAACAAAGGTCTTACCGGACGGATCAGGCTGTCCGTCATACCCATACGGATCAAAGTGCCGGACAGGATCATAAACGGCAGAAGCACCGGTACCATTTTTTCATACCAAAGATTTAATCCCAGGGCAGCATAGGCAAGGCTCAGGGAAGAATGAGTCAGAATACAGCCGGTCATTAGAACAAAGAAACAGATTCCGAATATTTTTTTCATGGCTGTCTGCCTTGAAAGGTTTGTATACTATATGCCGATGAAGAAAAATTAAGTCTAAGAAAGAGATCAAAGCCCATGCGGTTGGATAAATTTTTATGCGATAACAATATTGGCACTCGAAGTCAGGTGAAAGAGTACATCAAAAAAGGTCAGGTGACAGTAAACGACCAGATAATCAAAAAGCCGGAGACAAAAGTCAATGA
>OJKY01001850.1_pt1 | contig 11997 bp, 9 predicted proteins | sample 1596571 | NCBI WGS metagenome assembly OJKY01 (sample SAMEA4350170, study PRJEB24818) | metagenome | biome: human; feature: gut; material: faeces | place: Denmark | collected 2013-09 | reverse complement strand
TTTTAATTTGTGTTTTTGTTCTCATAATAAAATTTTTTTATCGATTTCATTAATAAAATTAGAAATATTTTCTTGCTCTTTAATTGAAGGTACTTGAATAGGTATTGAACGAATTAATTTTAAGTTTAAGCCTCCTCTACCTCCATCAGAACTTGATAATGCCCTAAGATATTCATATTTTGATTCAAGATAATAAAATAAATATTTGTAATTTAGCATTTCATTTGGTATTATTGATGCAATAGATTGGTTCGTACATAATTCTATTTTATTTATTGCAACAGTCCCTCTAGTTTTTCCCTGACCTGCTAAAGCAATTAAAACAGAATTTGTTGGAACAATTTTAGTACTGGAATTATTATATCCCTCAGAAGTAATAAATTTATCTGTAAAGTAAATAAATTTTTTATGAACCTCGCCTGAAGATAACCAGGGAATATCTCCACCATTCCAATAATCATCGACAGATGTTTTTGGTGTTGCACCAGCAACAACATTTTCAACTAACTCTCCCAATTTATATTTTTTATATTCCTCTAACGAACATTCAAATCGCAATTATTATTTTTAAATCTTATTTAATGATCATTAAAAAAGCTATTTTTACATATGAAATTATAAAACAAACCATGGTTGAATTTTTTAGTTTTCGGATATTTTCTGTTTTTTTAGTTGAATCCATATGCTGATTTGGATTTCTAAAAACACATCTGAATTTCATAAAAATGTCATATATTTTAATACAATCATTACTATAACTATTAATATTGATTGTAGGTGAATTCATGTTCAATAAAAAGTATTTTATTTTAGTTTTTTTTTTGTTTTTCTGATAGCTATAACTTCAGTCAGTGCGCAGGATGATGCTGTAGCTAGTCAGGATTTAAATGAATTGTCATTTAATGATAATGTGGTGTTGGATACTAACACTGATGCAGAACACTATGCAGATGGTGGAGTAAGACAGGACACAGGTCAGACTGCTGATGATTTGATTAATTTAAGTGAATGCAGTTCAGCTGTTCTTCAGGTAAGTGATAATGAAGGAGTTATTTGTGTCAGGCGTGATGCTGCAAATGCTGCTGATATTTATATTGAAAGCGGCAGCTGGGGAGATATTGGTTATCTGAAGCAATATAAAACCAGCGGGGGTTATTTTTCACATGCAATTGTCACATCCAATGGCTGGCTTATTGGTAATGGTGGTGTAACAGACGGTTCTGTATTTCGCCAGATTGAAAGCATAGCTTCTGAAATGGTTCTCAGCAATCAGATTACAAATGATTATCTTTCAAGAATTTATAAGATAATGTCCAGATATTCTTTAGGTCATTTTGTAATTAAGGCGGCTGACGGAACTTATGGTGTTGTTTTCAGTAATTTGTATCATGTTTCTAAACTGCAGTCTGGACAGTATGTTTTATGTCCTAATGTTTATTCCATGTCTCAAAAAGGCAGTTACGACAGCAGTCTGAATCCGGTTGATGCAGCCATTAAAAAAGTTTATACTGACAGCTATGGTGTCAATAGGAGAAATATAATGACTTATCACTGGAAGTTGACTGCTTCTTCTAATGGACTGTCCTATGGAGTAGATTCCTATGCATCAAATGATGACGGTAGAGGTGTTGGCCGCTCAACATCCAATATGGCAGATAATGTTTATTACTTCAGTAATTTCCATTCAAGAAATTCCCTTCCCTTAGCCAGAGATAAACTATTTTTGGGAACTCATGTTTTTGAAAACAGTATTGAAGTTTTCAGATTACTGACTCCCGTCAGCTCATGTCCTGTTGGAGATAATATTGAGTTGAAATATCAGGTTAACTATATTGCTCATTCAAGCCCTGTAGTTCAGTTTGCTCTTCCTGAAGGATTTGATTTTAATAATGCAACAGTATCTAGGGGAAATTACAGATTGGATTCTGGCCGTATTGTAGTTTGGAATTTAAATGACTGTGATATGAATAATTACATCACAATTTCTCTTAAGGCACTTAAATCAGGACAGTTTGATTTATACCATTCACTGGATAACAATTTTGTCGGAAGCGATAAATTATTTGCAAATGATTATGGTGCTGTACTTTGTGCAGATGACGTAAACAAATATTATAGAGGTCCTGAAAGGTTTAGCATATGCTTAAAGGATGTTAATGGCAATCCTATTGTTGGTGAAAATGTTATTATTAATATCAATGGTGTTGATTATAAAAAAGTTAGTGATGATAAGGGCACTGCTTCACTGGCCATTAATCTGGATTCTGGTGAATATCTTGCCAAAGTAAGTTATAATGGGCGTTTCGGCAGTGATTCCAAAAAAGCCAATGTAAAAGTATATGAAACTATCTCAGGAAATGATATTGTAAAGATGTTCAGAAATGAAACCCAGTTTTATGCAAAATTCATTGATAGTTCAGGAAACCCTTTAGCTAAAAGGGCAGTTACATTCAATATCAATGGTGTGTTTTATACAAGAAACACTGATGATTCAGGTTATGCAAAATTAAACATTAACTTAAGACCTGGAACCTACATTTTAACGGCATACAATCCTGTAAACAATGAGAAAAAAGGTTTCAACATAACTGTCAAAGCTCTTATCTGTGAAAACCATGATATAGTTAAATATTATAAAAACAGCACACAATACACAGCAAAAGTCTATGATAAAGACGGAAGCTTAGCTATTGGTAAAAATGTAACATTCAACATAAACGGGGTATTCTATAAAAGGACAGTTGATGAAAATGGTACAGTAACACTAAACATCAATTTGAATCCCGGAAAATATATTGTAACTGCAATATATGAAGGATACGATGTGGGAAATAATGTGGTTGTTAAAAGTGTTCTGCTTACTGATGATTTGTCCATGAAGTTTAAGGACGGCAGTAAGTTTAATGCAACTGTTCTTGACGGTCAGGGAAAACCCTTAGCTAATCAGACAGTGATATTCAATATAAACGGAGTATTTTACAATAAAACAACAGCAGATGATGGTGTTGCAAGTTTAAATATCCGACTTCTCAGGGGAGAATATATCATCACTTCAATATGGAACAGTTATCAAATTGGAAATAAAATTACAATCAGTTAGGAAAAATATTCTCTTAACTCTTTTTTTATTTTTATTAACTTATTCCAATAACTTAACCATTCCAAAACCCATTGAATTTTTCTCACCTATTCCGACATCATAAGCAAATTCAATCAGGTCCAGGTCACCTTCTAAAATAAGATCATTATAATCCTCCAGGAGGATGGAAATTTGATGTATCTAGTTCCACTATATTTAATACATAATTTGAATGCATTTTAATACTGCCGCAACTATTTCCATTATTATCTTCAAGTATCGCATATATAGTATCGGCATCATAATATTTGTATTCTACTATATGACAATCATATTTTTCACAATATTTCTCAACAGTCATGCCATGTTGTGTTTGGATATCTGCATAAATATAAATGCCTATTCCTACAATAACTATTACTGCTATTAATCCGATTACAATTAATTTTTGAGTTTTCATTTTTTATCAAATCACTTATTATTTTTTTATTTCACTTTACTGTGTAAGGTAATTGTGGAGAATATTTGAAACACCACAATCATTATTTTAATGGATAACACTTCACAGTATACAATCCACTAGCCATTTATATTATTTATGTAGTGGGGATTTTATAAAAATTATTTAGTCATGAATATTAAATGGATTGATAATCTTCAAATATGCAATCCTTTAGTACAACATTGTATAACTCTTTTATTGTTTTATAATATAAATCTGTTTTCGATGGTAATTATTTCTTATTTCTTCAAGTATTTTTTTAAAGATTACTTTATTTTCTAATGTGTCGAAATAATACTACCTTATTAATATGTCTATTAGAATGGTAGAAAATTTTAGTTATCTTATTTTATTATCAAATTCCCTTACAAAGTATTTCCAAATGAATCTCCAAGTAGTTTAGTAAGATTTATACTATTTATTAACAAAATTATATCCTATGAATACTCATAAATTAATTTTAATAATATGGGCTATAATTGGCTACTCATAATTGTGGTGAAGAATAAAATATTCTTAACTATTAAATTCCTATAATTTCTTCATTCAGCTCCAGTTATATCTTTCTTAACTTCATATAACATCTTCTTTGATATATATGTTTTATTATATTACATTAGCTACTGTCAAACAGTGAGCAGAATTATGTATAACTTGATTTTACATTAATTGTACTGGGTAATGAGTAGTTAAACAAAAATGTTTATTTATTTAATAGATTATAATAGTAGTATTAAAAGGTAGTAATGGATATTAAGGAGTGAATTTTAATGTTGGATGATTTTGATTTTGATAAGGAAAGTCCGTTTCAACCAGGTAAACCAGTTAGTCCATATTATTTTAAAGGAAGAACTAAAATAGTTAAAAAAATTTTAAGATACTTGAATAAAGCAGAAAAAGGTGATGTTCAGCATTATTTTATCACTGGGAAAAAAGGTATGGGTAAAACATCTTTAGCAAGATATGTTCAGGACTTTGTTCAAGACAAAATGGTAGGAGTATATATTTCAAATAAAGGAAATCATTCTTTAGAAAATTTAGTAAAACAAATTTTAGAAGAGCTGATTAACTCTGCACCAAAAGATTCCATAAAATCTAAAATTAAAAATATTTTTGGAGATTATGTTGAAAGTATTGAAGTTAAAGGAACTAAATTCAATTTTAAACTAGATGAGTATGCCTCTAGAGATATTGTTGATAATTTTTTATATTATTTGAATAAATCATATGAAGAATTATGTACTGAAAAGGGTATTTTTTTAATTATTGATGATATTAATGGTTTATCTGAATCAAAAGAGTTTGTAGATTGGTATAAAAAGTTTGCAGATTCTATTGAAATGAAAAATTATAATATTCCATTATATATTTTATTAGCAGGGTACCCTGAAAAATTTAATAATCTTGTAAATCAAGATGAGTCTTTTTCAAGAATTTTTCATTATGATCATATTGATTATTTAAATTCAGAGGAAATCAATGAGTTTTTTCAAGATACATTTGATAGTGTAGGAATTAAATGTGATGAAAAATCTTTAGAATACATGATAGCTTTTTCAGAGGGTATTCCTTTGATGATGCAGGAAATAGGAGATTCTGTTTTTTGGGAAGTTGAGAGTAATAGTGTTAATATGGATTATGCAATTAAAGGGATTGTTGAGGCAGGCAGATTAATAGGTAAACGGCAGATAAAACCAGTTATGGATAAATCTATCCGTAGTAAGAATTATGAAAGTATTTTAATGAAATTAGGGGATAAAGGAGTTGATTCATTTAAGAAAAGCGATTTTGAAAAATTTTTATCACCTTCTGAAAAAAAAGTTTTTTCCAAGTTTCTTCAAAGAGCAACAGAACTTAATATTTTGGAATCTATTGGTAAAGATAAAAGTGGAGAATATAAATTTAGTAATAGATTATATTTAGTTTATTTCATGATTTTAAATTTAGAAAAAGAATATAATTTAAATTGGTAAATTAAATGTTAAATTATATTATAAAAAAGTAGGATATATAAGGTAATATGTGTTCAATAGTTGGTCTTCAAGGTAATTTCAAAGCTGATGATTTAATAGCTATGTTAAAAACATCAAAAAATAGGGGAAAAGATGCTTCAGGAATATTTTTAGATGGTAAAATACAAAAAGGTATTGATTTAAATGATTTCAATGATGAAAACGCTTATTCTTTAGGTTTAGGCCATAATCTGCTGGCTGTCCATAATTTGGAAAACAGAACTTCCCATACTCAGCCGATAGCTAAAAACACTCTGACTCTGGTTTTCAATGGTGAGATTTATAATTATTCTTCCCTAAAGAATTTGCTGGCTAAACTGACAAAAAATGACAATATAAATTCTGATTCTGAGTTATTAATTAATCTGATTGATTTTTATTATCAAGATGACCTTTTAAGAGCAGTAACTCAGGTCAATAATCTTTTGGACGGGGATTATGCCTATGCTGTTACAGATGGCATTAACTTGGCTGTTTCAAGAGATCCTTTAGGTGTCAAACCTTTATTTTACACACATCATGCTTTTGCTTCTTCAAAGCAGTGCTTGAAAGGAGATATTAAAACATTAAAGCCGGGACATATCCTTTACAACTGGGAAGAAATACCTCCTAAAACGGATATTTTCCAGAAGAGGTTTGAAACAGACAACAGAAAACTTGAAAAGCTTCTTAAACTGGCTGTTTTAAAAAGGGTTGAGGATTTGAATGAAGTTGGAGTAATATTTTCAGGAGGTGTTGACAGCTCTTTGATAGCTTTGCTGCTTCGGGAAATATCTTTAAATAAAAATCTTAAAGTTACTTTGTATGCTGTCGGTAAAAAGGATTCCAAGGATGTGGTTGCAGCTAAGTGTGTAGCCGAGTATTTGGGTCTTCCTCTAAAGGTTCATGACATTACTGAAAGTATTGTAAAGGACAGTCTTAAAGATGTTGTTCAGGCAATTGGTGAAAACAATCTGATGAAGATTGGAGTGGGAATGACTGTTTATCTTGCTTCTAAAATGATAGCTGAAGATAATATTAAGGTAGCTATTTCCGGTCAGGGTGCTGATGAGCTGTTTGGGGGCTATAACAGATATCTGAATAGTTATATGGAAAATACTTTAGATGATGAATTAAGATATGATATGGCTAATATGTATCATGTTAATCTGGAACGTGATGATGCATGCTCAATGGCAAATGGCGTTGAGCTGCGCCTTCCTTTTTTAGATAAGAATCTTGTTGAATTTGCCCTCAATATTCCTGTCAGATATAAGATTTCAGGTTCTGATGATAAGCTGCGCAAAAATATTTTAAGAAAAACGGCTTTCAATTTGGGACTGGATAAGCAGATTGCTTACAGACCTAAAAAGGCAGCCCAGTACGGCACGGGTATTGACAAAATTTTAAGAAAAAAAGTTTTAAAGGATATTGATATTGAGGAGTATTTAAAATAGAGTTTAAAACTCTATTTAAGGACAGTTACTCCATACCCCATATCTAATCCGGTTACCGGTTCAATAGCTGTTATGATATATTTTCCAGGTATCAGATTTATATTTAAAGTAGCTAAACCGTCATTATTGGTTTGACGTGTATAGAAAACACCGTTGATGTTAAATGTTACATTTACATTAGCTAACGAATCACCATTTCCCTTAACAAACCTTGCATTGAATTGTGATGCATTTAAGTAGGTTTTTGTTAAGTTTTTAGCTATAATTGTAGGTAAAACCGTAATGTCAAATCCTATATCCAGGCCGGTTTCAGGATCAGTAGCTGTCAGGATGTAGTTTCCGGGTCTTAAGTTTATATTTAACTTTGCAATACCCTTGCTGTCGGTTTCGCGGATGTAGAATACTCCATTAATATTGAATGTAACATTTCTGTTGGTTAGTGCTTCCCCATTTCCTTTAACAAACTTGGCATAAAAATCTGTTCCGTTTTTATAATATTTAACAAGATTATCTCCCGTAATGGTAGATAAAACAGTTACTGTGTTGGTTTTATTTATTCCGTTGAAAAATGTTGTAATATTATAGGTTCCGGGTCTTAAATTAATATTTAAGTATGCAGTTCCCTTTTCATCAGTTGTTTTGGTGTAATTGATTCCATTGATGCTGAATGTTACATTTGCATTAGCCACGTTAACATCCGCACTGAATCCGGATGCATTTTTATAATATTTTACTAAATCGCTGCTTTTAATTGAATTGGCTGTGGTGTAAATTTTTAAACAGACTATATTTTCAGATGCATTCCATATTTTGCCCTCAGCACTTATAAATGATGTATAACCGTCATTGTGAACTCTGGTATTTATGGATAATGGGACATTTACACCTTTAATTACAGCTCTGAAAATGTCTCCTTTGTTAACTGGAATGTAATTATTTAATTTGACAGTTGAAAAACCGCCAAATGCACTTGTTCCGTTTTGTGTGTGTTTTAATATATCATTTACATAAATGCTGATTTCGTATTTTTCACCGCTGCTGCTGAAGTAGGTTCCGACTGCAGCTATCAGATCATTTCCCAGTGCTTCAAATTCATTGGCATAGTAAATCTGGCTTAAATTGAAGTTTTCATATTTGTCCATTCCGGTAATGTCAATCTGGTAGTTTTTATTATATGAAACAGTGTTGTTTACAATAACACCTATTGCAGGATAACCTCGTACAAATTGAGTATCATAATATGAAATGTATAAATATCCTTCGTCACCAAAATCAGTTCCCCAGCTGTTTTTAAGGATAAATGCACCGTCTCCAGGTGGAGTTATCATGAAGTTGTCTTTGCTGTAACTGTCATCCCATCCAACAAGAAGAACCGCATGGTTTGCCTCTTCAGTTCCATTATAATATTGTGCTGCGGTTTTTGAATTGTAGTATGGGGCTTGCTGCTGAGCATTGTAACCAACCCAAAGTCCGCCATATTTAATTAAAGCATCTTTCAGCTGTTTGTTGTCAGTTGAATTCATACGCGGGTGAACAAAAATCATGTCCTGAACATGAATGTCTTCGTTAGTGGATATTAACGGGGATATTTTTCCAAGTTCATCATAGGAGTCGTATCTGCTTGGAAACATTCCAAGCCAGCTTAATAAATATCCTGCACCCATAAATTCAGTTCCGCCTTCAGTTTCTATGGTATGGCCGTAAATTGAGTATTTGATCATACTGTTTTGAACATTGTTTTCAGAAAAATCATATTCAGTATCTGCTGCTTTAAGCAGAGCTGATTCCAGAGATCCACAGGTTCCAAAAGTCCAGCATGCACCTATTGCACCCTGATTTTTAACTGAACTTACCCATCCGAAGTCACGTAAATCAAATCTGGAAGGAAGATTGGTTAGAGTTAATATATTGTTTACTAAAGTTAATGTAATTCCTGACCCATCAACGATTGTTGCATAGATAGTGTTGTTTAATGAAATGATGTCTTCAGTAAAATTGCAGTTTAGTGCAGTGTAGTTTTTATCAAATGCAGAAAAAATTCCTGTAGTGTTAAGCAGGGAATTATTGGTGAAATAGCTTTGGTTCATGGATAATGAAGTATCATATGTGTATATAGCTCCTCCATTAAATGAAGCAAAGTTATTTGTGAAATTGGAATTGTTTATTGTAGCGTTTGTCATATCTAAATATAGGCTGCCTCCATTTGATCCTCTATTGTCGTCATTTAATCCATAGTTATTTGCAAAATTACTGTTGTTTATTTTTAAATTAACATATGATGTGTAGATTGCCCCACCATCATAAAGAGCAGAGTTATGTGTGAAATTACAGTTTTCAACACTTAACTTACCTTCAAGCTGAAGTATAGCTCCTCCAAATTCTGCATATGATTGTGTAAAAGTTGAATTTGAAATTTCTACATTTTCAACTAAATCAAAGTATAGGCTTCCTCCGTTTTTATCGGAACTTATATTTGAAAATTCAGAGTTTTTAATTATAAATTCTTTTGATTCTTTAGATCCGATAGCTCCGGCAGTTTTGCCGGATTTTAAGTTGGTGAATTTGGATTTGTCAATCATAACCTTGGAACCGGTAGCATAAACTGCACTGGCATAATTTGAGCTTAGATTAACAAAATCAGTATTGGTAATATTTGCATTTGCACCTAGAAGGTATACTGCACCCCAATTTGAAGAAGATTTTTGGATTTCACTATTTTTTATTTTAATATCTGCCAGGGCTCCAAAAACAGCACTTCCTTTTTCAGAAGTTGTATTTATAAAAGAGGAATCTTCAATAGTTAGGCTTCCGCTGTTTATCAGACATACACCGGCCTGACTTGAATTCATATTTTTAAATGTTACATTATTTAAAATAATATTTGAGTTTTTAGCATATATTCCTGAACCGTATTGTGATAGTCCGTTAGTTAAAATAAGATTGTTTACTGTCAGATTGCATTGATTTACAAGAAGTATTCTGGCCTGGTCGGACCCGTCAAAAGCATATCCGTTTCCGTTAATTACAAGTTCTCTGTTGCTTATTACAATTCCATCACCATATTTTCCGTCAGCAGTGTTGTTATAAGCATAATCACGGTTTATGTTTACTTCATTACCTGATTCATCTATTGCTGTTTGTAAATCTGTAAATGTATTGTTTTCATTAGCTGAAACTGCAGTTAAAGACAATAACAAAACAAAAGATACAAACAAAAGCTTTAGTTTAGTTTTATTTAACATTTTATCCACATTTTAATTTTTTTAGTTTCTATAAACATTAATATATTATTAAGTTATGATTTTTAATGTTGATTGAATAAATCAGTATTTTTTACACAAAAAATGTATTTTGTCAGGATTAACTGGCGATGTAATTTTAAGTTGGCAAAAAGCCCAAGTTTTAATAAACATTTATTAATATTAAAAAACAAAATTATTTTTATTATTATCAAATAATCATAGGAGATTTATTTATGAAAATTGAAAAAGATGCAGAAAATATTTTAAACAAGTTTTCAAAAACTTTAGAGAATATTCCAGATCTTGAAGAAACTTGGTATATTACTGACAATTTAAATCTTACTCGTGAAGATAAATCTCATGAGAAACATCCTGAAAAAATTTTAAGGAATGCTCATATTGATAAAGAAGGCAAACTTGTTGTTAAAAGAGCAGATTGGGTTAATTAGGGGAATTTTTTATGAAAATGGATTTGGTTTTAGAACTTATGGATGTTCCTGGACAGCTTGTTTCTGTTTTGGATCCGATTAGTGGCCTTGGTGCAAACCTGGTTACTGTAATCCATAAAAGAGATTCTAAAAATGAAAAAGGAATGATTCCGGTTCAGCTTACTCTTGAAGGTGAACGTGATAGCCTTGACAGGGTTATTGAAAGGTTCAAGGAGTTGGGAGTTTCCATTATTGCAATGGACGGAGTCGTTAAAAAGGAAGTTGTGAGCACTATTTTAATTGGCCATATTGTTGATAACGACATTAGAGACACTATGGATAAAATTAATTCTTTAGACGGTGTTTATGTAGTTGGATTTGATATTAAATTAGACGGGGAATCCAAATCATCTGCCTTAATTAATATTGAAACAGACTTTGGCATGAAAGAATTTATATTTGATAAGATTGGTAAAATAGCTGCAGAAAAAGATTTACTTATGATTAATGAAGTTTAGGGATAGTATGAAAGAATGTAAAGTCATAGTAATGGGATTTGGTGCAGTTGGTCAGGGTGTGGCTAGGGCAATCTCATTAAAAAAAGACATGATTAAAGAAAGATTTAATGTAGAATTAAAAATAGTAGCTGCTGCAGATTCTTCATCTTCTGCAATCTGTGCTGACGGATTGGATGAAGAACTGCTTGTAAACACTAAAAATGAATTTGGAAAATTATCCAATTATCCTGAATACGGCAGTACCATTTCAGGTTTGGATGTGTTGGATGCTGTGGAATATGACTGTTTGATGGAAGCAACTCCAACCAATATAACTGATGCAGAACCTGCACTGTCTTTAACTTTAAAAGCATTTAAAGCTGGAAAAGATGTTGTAACATCAAATAAGGGACATTTAGCTTTAAAATTCAGAGAAGTTGTATCCGAAGCTGAGAAAAACAATGTTGAATTTAAATATGAAGCCAGTGTTGGTGGAGCAATGCCGATTATTAATTTCACAAAAGAAACACTTTCATCCTGTGGAATCAAGTCAATTGTAGGAATATTGAACGGTACCACCAATTACATTTTATCAAGAATGGCATCTGAAGGTTCCTCCTATGATATAACCTTAAAAGAATCTCAAGAGTTGGGAATAGCTGAAACAGACACAACTCAGGATGTTGAAGGTATTGATGCAGCTTGCAAAACTGTAATTTTAGCTAATTCACTTTTAGGAATTGATGCCACTTATAGTGATGTTGATGTTGAAGGTATTTCAAATATTACTTCACAGGCGAA
>OJKY01001849.1_pt1 | contig 11998 bp, 10 predicted proteins | sample 1596571 | NCBI WGS metagenome assembly OJKY01 (sample SAMEA4350170, study PRJEB24818) | metagenome | biome: human; feature: gut; material: faeces | place: Denmark | collected 2013-09 | reverse complement strand
ATTATCATGTGTAATAAACTTCACGCCAGGGGCTATTGTAACGTTATCACCAATAGAAATTAAATAAGATTCAGGAGTTATGATTGGGGAATATATAGCACAATTAATACCTATCCTAACCCCCTTCCGTCTATAAAAGTCCACAAGAATCCTATTATTTTTTTTACATATCAAGTATTTCAAATAAACAAAATAGTAAGTTGAAAAAAAATTCATACATCCATTCTTTATTTATATACAGATAATCAATTTTTAATATTATATAAATATTCTTAATAAGATATTTCAGAAACTTTTAAGATGATAATACTCTATTAATCCCAATAAATAAAGTACTTTTTTACTATAAAGTACTAATTTATTTAAAAAACATCTCAAGAAGTGGTAATAATATATATTTTAGAAGATGCATTAACACAAATTATCATTGCCACACACAAAATAATGGAATATAATAATTTTATCTAAAAGTGCGTTAGAACATTTTCTTTCGGAAATTTCAGGAGGCATCTATTATGAATAAATGGCAAAAAATAGGACTGGCAGTAGGTATGGGAACTGCTGTTATTACTACTACACACCTGATTAACAGCATAATATTCAAATCATCTACCGCTAATAATTATACAGGCAAAAGAATAAGAAGCAATTATCAGTGGAAGTTCGGCAATATTGCATATATAACTGCCGGCTCAGGTTCTCCACTTTTACTTATACACGATCTTAATTCTTACAGTTCAAGCTACGAATGGGAACAGACTATAAACAGTTTTGCTAAGAATCACAAGGTTTACGCTATTGATTTATTGGGATGTGGTCATTCTGATAAACCTAATCTTACTTATACAACATTTATGTATACACAGCTTATCAATGATTTCGTGCTCAATGTTATTCGTTCCAAGACTGATGTTGTTGCTACAGCAGGCTCAACACCAATTGTGATAATGGCTGCATTTAATAATCATGCACTGTTTAATAAGATTATTCTTGTTTCTCCTTTATCAGTTGAAGATGCTCTTAAAGGGCCTGATAACTTAAGTGGAATAAGAAGACACATTTTAAATGTGCCTGTTATTGGAACTTCTGTATACAACATTCTGTTTAACAGACCATCTCTTAGAAAGCTTCTTTCAAAAAATTTTATAGATGGAAGAATTCCGGCTGATTATATCAATGCATGCCATGAGAATGCACATCTTGGTGATGCTTCAGCCAAATATCTGTTTATCAGCACTGAATGTAACTTTACTACTGTTACTATCTCAAAAGCACTTTCTGAGCTTGATAACTGTATATACATGATTAACGGTATGCACAATAATAATGACGTTATTGATGAATATATCCACATCAATCCAGCAATTGAAAATGTTATGATTCAGGATGCCAAGAAGCTTCCACAGGTTGAACAGCCGACTGAATTTGTAAGACAGGCTGAGATTTTTCTTAATTAGTTATCCCTTATGAGATATTTTCATGAAATCCTGATAATCAACAGTTAACCAAAAATAAACCCATATTATCCACAATATGATGATTTACTAATCATTTTATGTGAATAATGTGGGTTTTCTTTATACTATAATGTGTATACATACTGCTTACGCAACTGGTTCTTTAGAAGGAAGTCCCGCTTTTCTTGGAAACTTTCCAGATGTAGGCTTAATCTTCTTGATATATACTAAAGAACGGTCAATATCAGTACCAGGAAGCTGGAATTTCTTCACTTCTTCTATCGTTCCGCCAAGAACACTGACTGCTTTCTTAGCATTTACTAATTCTTCATCAATATCTCCTGACTTATATGCCACAAAATATCCACCAACCTTTACGAATGGAAGGTTATATTCCACAAGAGTTGCTAAGTTAGCAACAGCACGAGAAACACTTACATCAAAATGTTCTCTTAAGTCATTATTTCTTCCACCATCCTCTGCTCTTGAATGAACTGTTTCTATTCCTGTAAGTCCAAGTTCTTCTATTACCTGATTAAGAAACTTTACTCTTTTATTAAGTGAATCAAGCAGAACTACATTAAGCTGTGGATGTGCTATTTTTAACGGAAGCCCCGGAAAACCAGCACCTGTTCCAACATCAATAAGAGAAATCTCTTTCTTTTTATGTCCGATTTTTTCAATATCTAACACAAGACTGTCAACATAATGCTTTAAAAGAACTTCTTCGTAATCTGTAATTCCAGTAAGATTCATAAAGCTATTCCATTCAACCAGCAGCTTATAATACATATCAAACTGCTCGTACTGTCTGTCTGTAAGCTCAACACCTATAGAATTCAGATTATTCTTAAATGTTTCATTTATCATACATTTCTCCTTATCAATGATTAATGCTTTCTTCTAAGAGACTCCAGGTAAACAAGAAGCACTGATATATCAGCAGGTGAAACACCTGATATTCTTGAAGCCTGTCCAATTGAACGAGGTCTGAATTTATCAAGCTTCTGCATAGCCTCTTTTCTTAATCCGCTTATTCCTAAGTAATCAAGGCTGTCTGGTATAAGCTTATTTTCAAGTTTTTTAAAATGTTCAACCTGTCTTAACTGTCTGTCTATATATCCCTCGTATTTCAGATTAATATTAACCTGCTCACATACATCACAAGGCAACTCTGGTCTGTGCTTATCAATTGGAGCAAGAACATCATATGAAAGCTCCGGTCTTCTTATAAGTTCTGCAAGTGTAGCACCTGTTGTAAGCTCTGTACTTCCGTTATCTGTAAGTACCTTCTGTACTTCACTTCCAGTTCCTATATTAACTGACTTAACACGCTCAATTTCTTCATCTATAAGCTGAATCTTGCGGGTAAGGCGGTTCATTCTTTCTACGCTTATAAGTCCGACTCTGTAACCATATTTAGTAAGTCTTATATCTGCATTATCCTGTCTTAATATAAGTCTGTACTCTGCACGGCTTGTCATCATTCTGTAAGGCTCTGCTGTTTCCTTAGTTACAAGGTCATCTATAAGAACTCCTATATAACTTTCTGAACGGTCAAGTATAAGTGGTTCTTCCTTCTTAACGAAAAGTGCCGCATTGATACCTGCGACAATTCCCTGTGCAGCAGCTTCCTCATATCCTGAACTTCCATTAAACTGTCCACCAGCAAATAATCCTTCAATCTTCTTGAATTCAAGAGAAGACTTTAACTGAACAGCGTTAATACAGTCATACTCAATAGCATAAGCATTTCTTACGATTCGGACATTCTCAAGACCAGGAACTGTTCTATACATTGCATACTGCACATCCTCAGGCATTGAACTGCTCATTCCACCAAGATACATTTCATTAGTATACAAGCCCTCTGGCTCAATGAATACCTGATGTCTGTCTTTGTCTGCAAATCTTACAACCTTATCCTCAATTGATGGACAGTATCTTGGGCCTGTTCCGTGGATATCTCCTGAATAAAGAGGTGAACGGTCAAGATTATCCATAATAATCTTGTGTGTCTCTTCATTAGTATATGTAAGCCAGCAGCTTACCTGCTCTTTCTGTATGCTCTCAGGGTCTGTTTCAAATGAAAATGGCACAACTCTCTTATCACCGAACTGCTCTGTCATCTTAGAAAAATCCACTGACCTTTTATCAACTCTGGCAGGTGTACCTGTCTTGAATCTTCTCACTTCAATTCCATTATCAATAAGTGACTGTGTAAGATGATTGGCAGCCTGTAATCCATTAGGACCTGTATGATAGCTTACATCACCATATATACATCTTGCCTTAAGATATACTCCTGTACATAAAACAACTGCTTTAGCTATGTATTCTGCACCAGAAACAGTCTTTACACCGCCAATTTTTCCATCATTAACAATAATCTCAGAAACCTCTGCCTGTCTTATATGCAGATGCTCAGTATTCTCAAGCACATTTCTCATTCTTCTGCTGTAATCGGACTTGTCAGCCTGTGCACGGAGTGAATGAACCGCAGGGCCTTTTGATGCATTTAACATCTTTGACTGTATAAATGTAGCATCTATATTCTTTCCCATCTCGCCACCAAGAGCATCTATTTCTCTTACAAGATGACCCTTAGAACTTCCTCCTATATTAGGATTACAAGGCATCATTGCTATACTTTCAACGCTTACTGTAAATATAATTGTTTCAAGTCCCATTCTTGCAGCAGCAAGGGCAGCCTCACAACCTGCGTGACCAGCACCTACTACCACAACATCATATTCTTCTCTAATATTAGGCATATTACTTCTCCTTATCAACCTGCATTACTTACCCATACAGAACTTTGAAAAAATTCTGTTGGCAAGATCATCTTCAATCTCCTCTCCTATTATAAGACCAAGATTCTCATATGCAGCCATTAAATCAATAGTAAGGAAATCTTCACTTACCATGTTATCAATTCCATCAAGTACAAGCTTTAAGCTGTTCTCAACCTTCTTTAAAAGTTCTTTATGTCTTGTACTTGTAATATATACATCTTCATTGAACTTAACTTCACCATTAAAGAACATATTTTTAACAGTTTCCTCAAGTTCTTCAATTCCTGTTTCCTGCTTTGCAGATATAGTAACTGTCTCACAATTGATTATTTTCTTAATATCTTCTGCTGTTGTAACCTGTGCAAGATCAGCTTTATTAAGTATTACAAGAACCTTCTTATCCTTGATAAGTTCCATAATCTCATAATCATTATCATCAAGTACTCTTGAAGAATCAACTACATATATTACAAGATCAGCGATTTCTGCAAGCTTCTTAGCCTTATTAACCCCAATGCTTTCAACAACATCATCAGTTTTTCTGATTCCTGCAGTATCAATAAGATTAAGAGTAATTCCAGACAGATTAATCATTTCTTCAAGAGTATCTCTCGTAGTTCCTTCTATATCAGTAACAATTGCTCTCTCTTCTCTTGCAAGTACATTAAGCAGGCTTGACTTTCCTGCATTAGTTTTCCCCAAAATGACTGTACGCACGCCATCATGCATGATTCTGCCATTATCGCATGTTTTTAACAAGTTATCCACATTATTAAGACAGTTTTCCACATCATTTTTAAGGTTATCTACATTAGCATCTATATCAAAATGTTCCGGATCATCAAGTGCAGCCTCAATAAATGCAACATTATTCAATATTATCTCTCTTATATTCTTAATCTTTTCAGATAACTTACCATCTAACTGATTAACAGATGACTTCAGAGCATAATCATTCTTTGCATTAATAATATCAATAACAGCCTCCGCCTGTGACAGGTCAATTCTTCCATTAAGAAATGCTCTCTTTGTAAATTCACCAGGCTCTGCAAGCCTTGCACCAGCGTTAAGTACCACCTCTAACACCTTCTTAGTAACAAGAATACCGCCATGACAGTCAATCTCAACAATATTCTCTCTTGTATAAGTGTTAGGAGCTTTCATTACAATTACAAGAGCTTCATCAATTTCATTACCGTTATCACATATATTTCCAAAATGTACCGTATGACTCTGTACATTTGCAAGATTAATATTCTTTTTTGACTTAAAAACTTTATCTCCAATAATAATTGCATCAGGACCGCTTATTCTTACAATACTAATTCCACCGCTTGACACTGTACTTGTAGATATAGCTGCTATTGTATCCTCCATTTCCATCCTCCATATAAAAAATGCTGTGATAATAATACCACAGCATTTAATAAAATCATATATCTAATTATCTGTTATATCTGTTATTATTCTCTCTTTCAAGATAAACAACAACATGTCTGAAAGGTTCTTCACCCTCACTTCTTGTAGAAACAAACTTATCTGCCTGAAGTGCTGAATGGATAATTCTTCTTTCATATGGGTTCATAGGCTCAAGTGAAACAGGTCTTCTGCTTCTCTTAACCTTGTATGCAATGTTCTTAGCAAGAGACTCAAGAGTTTCTTTTCTTCTCTTTCTATAGTTCTCTGTATCTAATTTAACTCTTACATACTTCTCACTGTTCTTGTTAATTACAAGACTTGTAAGATACTGGATAGAATCAAGTGTCTGTCCTCTCTTACCGATAAGAACACCCATGTTATCTCCAGAAAGATCTACATTAACGCTATTTTCTTCATCGTCAAATGTAATATCAGCCTTAACTTCCATGCTCATAGCACCAAACATGCTGTCAAGAAATGCTTTGATATCTTTTCTGATAACTTCCTTCTGTTCTTCTGTAAAAGGCTCTTCCTTTGGCTGTGCTTCAGCCTTAGGAGCTTCCTTAACTTCTGCATTCTTGTGATTATCAGCAGGCTTGTGTTCCTTTTTGAACTCTTTCTTAGGTTCAGACTTGAATTCCTTCTTAGGCTCTGCCTTCTTTTCGAATTTTTTTTCTGTATGAACAGGTGCTTCTGACTTTTTAGGAGTCTCAACAGAATTAACTTCTGGTTCTTCCTGTTTTTCTCTTGCTTTAATCTTAGCAGGCTTAGAATTAAATATTCCTAAAAATCCTGAATTACCTTTGTCTATAACTTCATAATCAAGCTTATCACTTGGAATACCAAGCTTAGTGCAGGCATTAGTTATAGCTTCTTCAACAGATTTTCCTGTAACTTCAATATATTCCATTACTTAACCCTCTCTATTTTCTTTTATCGTTGACCTCATTGTATCTTGATACCATACCAACCTTATCAGCAAGACTTCCTGGTTTAGCTGCCTTACCGCTTGCTGCTGCGGCTTCCTTTAATTCCTGTATCTTCTTATCGTTAGCTTCTTTTCTTTCCTGAAGCTTCTTTGCTCTGTCAGCACTTGAAGAAGCAGAAGAATTCTTATTATTATTCACATTCTTAGTACTTACAGAAGCACCTTTAACGATAGTTTCTGCTGGAAGTCCCTTCTTGGCTCTCTTCTTGTTACGCTTTTCAACATTCTTTTCTACAATCTTATCTGTTCCAATCTTATCATAATATCTGTTAATGAAGATTGTCTGAATTGTCTGTATAACAGCTGTTGCAATCCAGTAAACACCAAGACCTGAAGGAAGACTTATTGCAAGAAATGCTGACATAAGTGGCATGAAATAAGTCATCATCTTCATAGATGCTGCTGCTGGATTATCACTGTCAGGCTGCTCCATGCCAGCCTGTGAAACCTTAACAGATATAAACTGTGTAACGCCTGCAAGAATTGGAATTAATATAGCTATATGAAGACCAAAACCTGGATTCTGAGACATGTTAACGCCTAAGAAAGTATTCATATGGTTAATCTTATCAAGATTCTGTGTAATCATATCAGAAAATGCTGGAAATGCTTCTTTTAACTTTGTCCACTGGTCTGCAGTGAATGAATTAAGTGTTGTTACAGCTGTGCTTGTATTGCTCCAGTCAACAGTCTTTCCGTATATCTCATTAAGAGTATCAGCATATCCTGAAACAGATGAGATACCATCAGCACCATTAAGTCCAAGTATATTAAGGAAAAGTACCTTAATCTGTGAAATATAAAGTGGTATCTGCTGGAATACTCTGTAAAGTGCAAAAAGAATAGGCATCTGGATAAGAAGCTGCACACAGCTTCCCCACTGTGAAACACCATATTTTTCATAAACAGCCTTAGTTTCTGCCTGCATCTTCTGCATAGCTACTGTATCACTGTTCTTTCCCTTATACTTCTCCTGAATAGCCTTTATCTCCGGGTTCATAACTGACTGTAACTTAGTCATCTTCTGCTGCTTAATCTGTAATGGTAGCATTAACATTTTAACAAGCAGAGTAAAAATAATGATTGCTATTGCAATATTACCAATTCCTATTGCATTAAGACCCATGAAAAGGATGTCTAAAATGTAACCAAGTAACTGTGCAATTGGCTTAATAATACTCAAATTGTCACCTCCGCATAATATAGCACTATCCAAATATTCAGTTGTTTATTGCTTTTTTCTTTTCCCATATCTGCCTACTGGCACAGGATCAAAGCCATAAGCGTTCTTATTAAATGGATTGCACCTTAATATTCTTTTAAGTGCCAACCACCCACCTAAGAAAACTCCATACATTTCAATAGCTTCAATTGCGTATTGCGAACATGTTGGAATAAAGCTGCAGTATTTTCCTCCTTTATAAGGAGATATTGCGAGCTGGTATAATCTTATCATCTTAAGAACTATGAACTTGCCCGCATTCTTTAACTTAATCTTTATATCCTTCATATTAACCGCCTATTTAATTCTGCTTATAAAGCTTATGAAGTTTCAATAAATGAATCATTGATTCCTTAGTTTCAAAAAAACCCTTATCTTTCAAACTGGCTCTGGCTACGACAACATAATCATATCCATCGGGTATACAGTCTGTACTAAGGCGGAATGCCTCTCTTATCAGTCTTGCCAGTCTGTGTCGGACAATACTATTCCCGACCTTCTTACTCACAGATACACCTAATCGTTTAGTATCCGTTCCATTCTCAGAAATATACATTATAAGATTCTTGTTAGCAAAAGACTTCTTATTATTGTACACCTTTTTAAATTCCTGATTACTTCTTAATGTTTCAAAATCCTTATATTTCATACCATTCACCATTCTTATTAATTAAAATGTTACTTAAATTCAATATTATTATAATCTGAAAAAAGCAGATGAGAAACTCCCATCTGCCAACAAAATCAAGAAAATATTAATTAAGCTGAAAGTTTCTTTCTACCCTTAGCTCTTCTTGCTGATAAAACTTTTCTTCCACCTGCAGTACTCATTCTTGATCTGAATCCATGAACCTTAGATCTCTGTCTGTTCTTTGGCTGAAATGTCATCTTCATAGTCTATGCACCTCCTTCATTACCATTGTAGTTTATTATGGTAAGAATATTTTCATATAAAAAATTTCAAAACACAGAACTGATTATATTGTGTAAACATTATAAAGTCAAGAAAAACTTGATAATTACTGTATTTATTTTTATATATACTAATTCTATAAAAAACGCTTTCAACAGGTTTTTCACAATCCAGTAATCCGCATAAATAGGACATTTTTAATATTTTTTAAAAAGAATATAAAAGAGTTTTCCACAAAATGTTGATAACTTGTGGAAAACTCTTTATAATTACGTTAGTTATTAACGATATTTTTGAAAAAGTGCCTATTTTCGACCTTTTTCGCGTTTATAATATTTTCCACATTCATGTTAATACATTTTTATCCATAAAATTATCCACAGGGCTTAATCTGCCCAAATATTGAAATAATTTTCTAAATGATATATTATATAAAGGAATGTATTTTTATGATTGGACAGGCTAATTAACAAGCCAGAAAGGCCTAGAATTTATGGATGAATTACAGACATTGATTGATAAATGGGATTTAATTCTCTCTACTTTTAAAGAAGAACACGAAATTATTGATGTTTCTTTTAAAACATGGATTAAACCCCTTAAAATATATAAACTTGACGGCAATGTTCTTACTCTTACTTTCTCATCTTTAGAAGATGACGCTTCTACTGATGAAAGGAGCATTGTATATATTGAAAAACGTTACCTCAAGTTTCTTGAAGTTACCGTATGTGAAGTAATGAACAAAGAATATCAGGTAATTATTATGTCATCTGCTGAGAAAAAGGAAGATGAATTAAAGAAAAAGACATCTTCAGTTTCTACTGATAATAGTCTTGCTTCACAGAATCTGAATCCTAATTACACATTTGACACATTTGTAATAGGTACTAATAATAATCTGGCTCACGCAGCATCACTCGCTGTTGCCGAAACACCTGGACAGATATATAACCCTCTGTTCATATACGGAGGTGCCGGACTTGGTAAAACTCATCTTATGCAGGCTATTGCACATTTTATTATTGCAAGTGACCCATCTAAGAAGGTTTTATACGTAACTTCTGAGACATTTACTAATGAACTTATCGAATCGGTTAAGACTAACAAGAACACTGAATTCAGAAATAAATACCGTAATATTGACGTTCTTCTTATTGATGATATTCAATTTATAATAGGAAAGGTTTCTACTCAGGAAGAATTTTTCAATACCTTTAATGACCTTTATCTTTTAGGAAAACAGATTGTTATATCTTCTGATAGACCACCTAAGGAAATGGAAACTCTTCCTGACAGATTAAGAACACGTTTTGAAAGCGGACTTCCGGTAGATATCCAGATTCCTACATATGAAACTAAGATGGCTATTATTAATAAGAAGTCTGAGGCTTTAGGAATTGATTTTCCTTATGAAGTTAAAGATTATGTTGCAACTAATATTACTTCAAGTATCAGGGAGCTTGAGGGAGCGCTTACCAAGCTTTCAGCTTATTCTAAGCTTTCCCACACACCTCTTACTGCAGAGTTTGCTGAGAATACACTTAAGGATCTTATATCTCCTTACTCTAAGAAAGAGATTACACCAGAACTTATAATTGATGTAGTTGCTGAACATTTCCACATTAAGCCTGAAGATATAATATCTCATAAGAGAAGTGCTGATATAGCTTTTCCTAGACATATTGCAATGTATCTGTGCAGGCAGATGACACAGACTCCTCTTGAAGCTATAGGTAAAGCTTTAGGTGGCAGAGATCATTCTACTATATTATATGGTTCAGAAAAGATTGCTAAAGAAACAGCTAATAATGAAACTACCAAGAGCACTATTGATATATTAATAAAGAAGCTTAATCCATCTTAAAAAGTTTTCCACAATGGTTTTAGGATAATTTGTTAATTAGATGTTATTTTTATGTTGAATGTTCTTTATAACTTTTTTTTAGATTTATGTTCATTTTTTTAAACTTTAATTTTTCACATACATTGAACATTAAATTTTGTGTTTTCTAACATGGTTATTATTTTCATATATCCAGTGTTTTTAAGGCTTTACATACTTTTTAACAATTTAACAACCCCTAAGACTACGGCTACGGCATTTATATATTTATATATAGCTCTTCTCCACTACAATTTTATCGAAAGGAAGTTATCAACATGAAATTAGTTTTTACTAAATCTAACTTAAACAAAGCTGTAGGTATCGTAATGAAAGCTGTACCTACAAGAACTACTATGAATATTCTTGAATGTATTCTTATTGATGCTACTACTAATGAAATCAAGTTCACAGGTAACGATATGGAACTTGGCATTGAAACTATAGTAGAAGGTGAAATTATAGAAAAAGGCAAGATTGCCATAGATGCTAAGCTTTTTTCTGAAATTGTAAGAAAGCTGCCTGATAATGATATTACTTTAACTACTGATTCAAATAATAATGCACTTATTACATGTGAAAAAAGTAAGTTTAATATAGCAGGAAAATCCGGAGATGATTTTTCTTACCTTCCGGCTATTATTAAAGATAAGATGATTACACTTTCCCAGTTCCAGTTAAAGGAAGTTATTAATCAGACAATATTCTCTATTGCTATTAATGATAATAATAAAATGATGACAGGTGAACTTTTTGAAGTAAATGAAGGTACACTTAAAGTTGTAGGTCTTGATGGTCACCGAATTGCTATCCGTAATATTAAGCTTGAAGGCAGATCTGATGACGTAAGAGTAGTTATTCCAGGTAAGACTCTTCAGGAAATAAGCAAGATTCTTAATGCTGATGCTGAAAGTTTTGTTAATATTTACTTTACTAACAATCATGTATTATTTGAATTTGACCAGACTCATGTTGTTTCTAGACTTATAGAGGGTGATTATTTTAAGATTAGTCAGATGCTTTCTAACGATTATGAAACTAAAGTATCTATTAATAAAAAAGAATTTCTTGATTCTATTGACAGAGCTAATCTTCTTATAAGAGAAGGAGATAAGAAGCCAATTATTATTAATATATTAAATGGTTTATTACAGGTAAATGTTAACTCTGCAATTGGAGCTCTTAACGAAGATATTGATATTGATAAAGAAGGTAAGGATATTATGATTGGTTTTAATCCTAAGTTCCTTATGGATGCATTAAGGGTTATTGATGATGAAAATGTGACTATGTATTTAGTTAATCATAAATCACCTTGC
>OJKY01001841.1_pt1 | contig 12027 bp, 10 predicted proteins | sample 1596571 | NCBI WGS metagenome assembly OJKY01 (sample SAMEA4350170, study PRJEB24818) | metagenome | biome: human; feature: gut; material: faeces | place: Denmark | collected 2013-09 | reverse complement strand
CCCAACCCGCCCCCCCTTCTCTACAGTTCGTCGGCGGCGTCCGATGTGTTTAAGAGACAGTTTTATTAGTGTATAGGAAAATGCTCGTAGCGTAGAGGGAAGCCAACGAGAATTGCGAAGCAATTCTTGGAGGGCAAAACGCTGGTTTTGCCCTTTTTTATTATATCTGTTTTATTGTCTTATTATGATCTGTCTTTTGATTCGACAACGATGAGGACACCTGATTGAATCTGTATCCGGGCAGCATCTGAGCTTTCATCCATCTCATTGCTGATTGCACGGGCAATCCCCACCTCTAAAGTATAATCCTCTATAAGATACTTCAGCCCCTGTAATGTAACGCCTGTGACCTGTGTGGTAAGAGGAAGCAGAGATAAATACTTTCCATAAAAATCCTCACGCCGGATCTGCAGGGTTTGATCCATCAGCCGGATCCTGTTCTGTGGATCTGCAATATACGCCGGAACTCCTTTTTTTAACGGAAGCATCAGAATATTTACATTGGCCAGAAAATGATCAAGTCTTCCTCCGGTTGCTCCCAGAATATGAATCTCTAATGCTCCTTTTTCCAAAATCCATTCTATCACAAGCTGTGTGTCAACATAATCCTTTTCTTTAGGATAAGTCTTAATATCTATACTTTTATACTTATCAAGCAGTCCATCTTCTACTGAGTCATAATCCCCCAGTATCATATCCGGCACAAGTCCGAGTTCATCAATATATTTAAGACCACTGTCAGCTGCAATTATGTATTCCGCATTTATTGTCCTGACAAAATCCTTTGCCCAGCTTATATCAAGACTTCCCCCTGTCACTATAAGTGTTTTCATATCAATCTCCTTAATCTTATTAATCTGTAATATCTTTCTTTCGTATTTTACCACATTAATCCAGATGTTCTTTATTTTTTCACAATTATATTTTATAATATCTGAACAATAAAGGACTTATGTTAAGTTCTATAACAAGGAGGAATATTATGTCTGAAAACGCAACTGACATAACTAATGACAACATTCAGGATAATAACGGGAATGACTCTCTTCTTACAGGTGGAAGCCTGTATGAAAGCAGCACTGACAAGTACAAGGATAACTTATCTTCTGCCATCACATTCTTTGTATGTGGAGGAATCGGAATCATTCTTATGATTCTTAATGATATCGGTATCATTAAGATAGTAACTAAAGATGCACCTTCATTCCTTTTTATTAATATTGTTCTTGGCCTGTTATTTATCGGATTCATTGCAATCGGTGTCTGGTCTTTGAAATACTCTAACAAAATTAAAGCCAAGGCTGAAACTGAGGATAAGAAAGCCGCCGATGTACTTAACTGGCTGGAAGACAACATAACTAAAGAAGATATTGAGAATTCTTACACTGGAGATATTCAGGAAGAAATGAAATATTTTAACCGTACAGCTTATGTTAAAGAACAGTTAACCGTACAATTTACTGAACTCTCAGATGAAGAAGCCGAGAATTTTTCAGAACAGTTCGTTGAAAAAATGTTTAATTAATTCTTATAATCAATAAAACCCGCTGTGTAATTAACAGACACAGCGGGTTTACTATATTCTGATTAGTTGTTAGAAAGGAATTCATCAATTCCCTTAGCTCCAGCTTTTCCTGCTCCCATGGCAAGAATAACTGTAGCTGCACCTGTAACAGCATCTCCACCGGCATACACACCTTCCTTAGATGTTTTACCAGTTTCTTCTTCTGCTACGATACATTTTCTCTTGTTGATGTCAAGTCCCTTAGTTGTTGAAGATATAAGTGGGTTAGGTGAAGTACCAAGTGACATGATAACTGCATCTAATTCCATAACAAACTCTGAACCAGGAATCTCTACAGGCTTTCTTCTTCCTGAAGCATCAGGTTCACCAAGTTCCATCTTAATGCACTTCATACCTGTAACATTACCCTTGTCATCTGTAAGAATCTCTGTCGGATTAGTAAGAAGGTCAAATATAATTCCTTCTTCCTTAGCGTGATGTACTTCCTCAGCTCTTGCTGGAAGCTCCTCCTCACTTCTTCTGTATACGATATGAGTTTCTGCTCCAAGTCTTAATGCTGTTCTTGCAGCATCCATAGCAACATTACCACCACCAACGATAGCAACCTTCTTAAATCTTGCTATTGGAGTATCATACTCATCCTTGAAAGCTTTCATAAGATTACTTCTTGTAAGGTACTCATTAGCTGAGAATACTTCGTTAGCATTCTCGCCCGGAATACCCATGAATCTTGGAAGACCTGCACCAGAACCTATGAATACTGCATCAAAGCCTTCATCTTCAAGTAACTGGTCAATTGTCATTGACTTACCAATAACAACGTTAGTCTCAATCTTAACGCCTAACTTCTTAACATTCTCAACTTCGTGGGCAACTACTGTTGACTTAGGAAGACGGAATTCAGGAATACCATATACTAATACACCACCAGCCTCATGTAAAGCCTCGAATATAGTTACGTCATATCCCATTTTTGCAAGGTCTCCGGCACATGTAAGTCCTGAAGGACCTGAACCGATAACAGCAACTTTCTTGCCTTTCTTCTCTGTTGGCTTCTCTGGCTCAACATTATTCTCTCTTGCCCAGTCAGCAACAAATCTTTCAAGCTTACCAATTGATACTGATTCACCCTTGATTCCTCTAATACACTGACCTTCACACTGTGTCTCCTGTGGACATACACGGCCACATACAGCAGGAAGTGCACTTGACTTACCAATAATCTTATATGCTTCCTCAATATTTCCTTCTTTTACCTGATGAATAAATGCTGGGATATCGATAGATACAGGACAGCCCTGAACACATCTTGCATTCTTACAGTTAAGGCATCTTGTTGCCTCTTCCATAGCTTCTTCCTTGTTATATCCAAGACATACTTCATCAAAATTCTTATTTCTTACGTCAGGAGCCTGCTCTCTGACTGGCACTTTCTTCATTACGTCCATTTTGAAACCCATCCTTTCTAATTACACTGTCCACAACCGCCGTGATGTGTATCGCCTTCCTGAAGCTTGAGCATTGCTCTTCCCTCTTCAGTTCTGTACATAGCACTTCTCTTCATAGCCTGGTCAAAGTCTACAAGATGACCGTCAAACTCAGGTCCGTCAACACATGCAAACTTAATCTCATCGCCAACCTTAAGACGACATGCACCACACATACCAGTTCCATCAACCATAATCGGATTCATGCTGACAATTGTAGGAATTCCAAGTTCCTTAGTAAGAAGACAGACGAATTTCATCATAATCATAGGTCCGATTGCTACACATAAATCATAATGTTTTCCTTCTGCAACAAGGTCCTTAAGCACATCTGTACCCATGCCCTTTCTTACATAGCTTCCATCATCAGTTGTTATGTAAAGATTACCAGCAACAGCCTTCATCTCTTCCTCTAAAATTATAAGTTCCTTATTCTTAGCACCAACGATAACATCAACATCTACTCCATGCTCATGCATCCATTTAACCTGTGGATATACAGGTGCTGTTCCAAGACCTCCTGCAATGAATACAATATTCATCTTCTTGAGTTGTTCAATATCCTTGCTGATAAGCTCTGATGGACATCCAAGAGGTCCAACAAAATCTTCAAATGCATCTCCTGCTTTAAGATGTGACATCTTCTCAGTAGACGCTCCAACTATCTGAACAACTATTGTTATAGTTCCTGCTTCTCTGTCATAATCACAAATAGTAAGTGGAATTCTTTCGCCCAAATCATCCATCTTTACAATAACGAACTGGCCAGGTTCACAATGTTTAGCAACTCTAGGAGCTTCAACATCCATAAGGAAGATCTTCTCTGCTAACTTCTCAGCCTTAAGAATTTTATACATTACAATTCTCCTTTCAAAAAGTAATATTATGAAGTGCATTACGCACAATCAACCTTTAGTATTCTTTGGCAGAATAACTGCCTTCTGTACCTGTAACAGTATACACCTTACCGCTTGATGTATCAACGCCATATAATCCGGCAGTTGTTGTAGAACCACCTTTTATTACATCATATCTGATAATATACATTTCATTGTCACCAACCTTTGTCTTTGAAATGTAGACAAAATTAACACCTGAACCATCTGAAGCTACGCTGTCTGACTTAAGCACCTTCTTTGATATAAGGACATTTTTCAGTTGGCTTTCAGCCTGGCTGTATGTATATGTATTCTTTACTTCAACATTATAATTTCTCTTAACTACTGTACTGCTCTGCTCATGATCGTTAATTATTACAAATGCGATTACAGTATTACCGGTTGGCATATCGAATTCACCTGTATACTCTGTTGATGAAGATGTAGGAGTTGTACCATCTGTTGTATAATATGCCTTACATTTGTCAGGGATATTATTAATCTTAATCTTCTCTCCATCTGAATATTTTCCTGACGCAGGAGTTACATCTGGTGCTGCAGGAGCACCATATTCAACAACATATTCAAATCCAACTACTTTACTATATACCCCAATAGAATTAACAGAAACTGCTTTTATCTTAGTTGTGCCTGTTTCTAACTTAATTGCTGTTCCATCATATAGTGTACTCTTAATATCAGGTTCTTTTCCATCAGTTGTATAATAAACAACACAACCAGAATCACATGTAAATTTAAGTTCAACATCATCATCATACGAACCCGGCTCTTAGAAGCTGATGGTTCTTTTACTATATAATTCTTAACTGCATTGCTGCATTTTCCATCCTGATACTTTCTTATAAGCTTTGTTAAATTATCTGCATCCTCTTTCTTATAATAAATATCTGCAAGAGCTTTAACCGCATCTTCATAATTCTCATCATATGAAAGTATATCCTTCAGCACATTAACAGCTTCATCCTCATTTCCTGAGCTTTCATAGCATCTATACAATGTATACTTAAGGTTCAGATTCTTCTTTCCCTCATTTTCTTTAGAAGCCTTGCTAAGATATGATGATGCATCACCATAATTACCCTCTTCGTACAGTTTCATTCCTGTCTGATAATAATAATCATAATTATTCTTACTCTTCTTGTTAAGTGATACAGCAACTATAATTATTATAATTAAAACTAATGCAACTCCCGCAGCAACCACTGCTATAATAAGCTTTGTCTTCTTATCCAGTGGTTTCTTAGTGGCGTCTTTCAAAATCTCTTTATCTTCATCTTCTGGTTCTTCATCGTCATCATCATCAAGTAAAATATCTCTATCAGTTAATTCTTCTTGTGTCGGTTGAGATGATTTATTAATTACCTGCTGTTCCTTAAGAATTTCATCTGTTATCTTAGGAACAACTCTCGTCTTTCCATCATTAATATCTGATGGCTGCTCTGCTTTATAATCATCAGCATTTCCTACATAAGCTTTGGCAACTGTAGTTTCTTCTTCTACCATTTTCTGCAACGACTTTTCAATTTCGTCTTCTATGCTTGTATTCTTATTAAAATCGTCTGGCATATATAGACCTCCATACACTTAAATAACATTTTGATATTAACATATTAGAGAATATTAATCAATAAAATACATTTTATGATTTTTATTTTTGTTTAACTAATTGTACACATTTTGCTCACATTTATCATGTATATTCTATATCAGATAGCAAAGAGAATTCTTTCTATCTCCCCCTCATATTTAGAAAAAGGAGATGTTTGACCGCATCTCCTTTTTTTATCCAAAAAATTATGACCATCAGTACAACACTGATGGTCATAATTTTTTTCATTACCTGAATTATCTTATGCTTGTAACTCTTACTGTGCAGCTTAATGTCTTATTATTAACAACAGCTGTTATTGTTGCTATTCCTGCTTTTCGTCCAATAACTTCTCCTGAAGAAGAAACTGTACATACCCTTGGATTACTGCTTCTCCATGTAATTTTACTATCTGTTCCTATTACATCTAATGTATATCTGTCATACTGCTCAAGAGTAATATTAGACCTGCTTATTGCAAGTGAATGAACTATACAGCTTGATTCAACACCTGCACCATCACTTATGACATAAACCTCTGCTTCACCAGGACCTACAGTTGTAATAACACCATTACCATCAACTGTAACTATTCCTGTATCTGATGAGTACCATTCATATGAATCATTATTAACAGCCGGCCTTACTATTACCGATAACTGTCTTGTTCTGCCTGTAAGCATATATATTTCTTTTGAATTAATTCTAAGTGAGGATATATTAACTCTTGGAGTTACATAAACCCAGCAGATTCCTTTGATATTATTACCATCCTGAGATGTTGCTGTAATCTTAACTTTACCGGAACTGATAGCAAACACCTCGCCATCCTCATCAACCACCGCGATTGATTCATTAGCTGATTTCCATACAACATCTTTAATTGTTGCATTATCCGGATATACGTTAACACCAAGTTTCTGTGAATCTCCAACAAACAATCTCAATGAATCCGGCACAACTTCTATTCCCGTAACCGGATTAACAACTCTTATGATACATGAATCTGTAACTCCGCTTCCATCTGCTGCTGTAGCTGTAATAACAGCATTACCAACTGATTCAGCACTAAGATTACCTTCCTGGTCTACTGAACATATACTGTTATCTGATGATGACCACACTATATTCTTATTAGTTGCTGTATCTGTGCCAACCGTTGCAATAAGCTTTCCTGTTGCACCCACATTCATGAATTTATTATTTTCACTCAATGTAATAGTTGAAACATATTCCTTAACAACAATTGTACAAGCTGCTGTGAGATGACACTCATCTGTTGTAACTTCAATTACACAGTTACCACCCTTTAAGGCTGTTACAACACCATTTTCATCAACTGTTGCAACTGATGTATCACTCGAAAGATATGTGACTTTCTTATTCTCTGCATCTATCGGTTCAATTGAAGGTATAATAGCATATTTTGCTCCAACCCATAATTCCTGATAATCAGAATTAAGTGTTATTCCTGTTACAGGCTGTGTAACAGTAACAATACAATATGCTGTAAGTCCCGTGTCAACATTAGTACATATTATAGATGTTGTTCCTGCACCTGTAGCTGTAACTTTACCATCGCTTTCTACTTTACATACGTTTTCATCACGGCTTTCCCATGTAACAAGCTTATTATCTGCATTCTCTGGAAGACATGTGGCATTAAGCCAGAACACCTGTCCTTTTCTCACTGTAATGTCTGTCGTATTAAGGACAATTGATGTAACAGGCTGCTTAACATATATATTACACATTGCTGTAACACCACCATCAAGTGACTTACAAAGTATTGTTGCGCTACCTGTTCCGACAGCTTCAACCAGACCATTAGAATCAACTATACATACATTAGTATTAGATGATTCCCAACTTACAGTCCTGTTCGTAGCCGTTATAGGGAGAACTTCTGCTGTGATTCTTAATGTCTGTCCTATTGACATAATCTCATCTTTATAATCAAGTTTAATAGTCTCAACTGGTATGCTTATAATAAAATTACATGTTGCAATAAATGCACCATCTTCTGTTTTACAGACAATTGTACAGTATCCTGGCTTAATATATGTTACAAGACCATTCTCATCAACTGTTGCAACTGATTCATCTGAGGATGACCATGTAACATTTCTGTTCACACCGTCTCCTGATGGCTTTACAGTTGCTACAAGCTGATATTTTCCAATTGCCATAGTAGACTCAACTGTTGTCGCGTTAAGTGTAACTCCTGTTACTGGCTCTCTTACATAGACATCACAGGTTGCAACCTTAAGTCCGTCTTCAGTTATTACTGTAATCGTTGCATTACCGCCAGATAATCCCTTAATAGTAGCTGTGTAACTGTCTCCTGTTACCGTAGCTACCGTTGTATCTGATGATGACCATAAAACATTGCTGTTAGTAGGTCCTGCCGGATTGAATAACACCTGTACTGTTCCAGTGCTTCCTCTGTCAATTGATATTGAAGAAGGATTAATACTTACATCTCCTACAGGAGTGGTAACATATATTACACAAGTCTCAGACTTGATAACTCCATTAATATTCTGTGAAACAGTAAGATGTGTCACACCCGACGCAACACCTGTTATTGTAAATACTGTACCATCATCTGACTGGTTTACCTCTATAAGATCATATGTAGGAATAACTCCTGCTTCATTAGCCTGATTAGTTACAGTATATGTAATCTGTGATTTACTTGGCTGATTAGTAACAAGAGCCTTAATGTCTATTGAACTTCCAATATTAACTGTTGTGCTTACTGTACTAAGGCCAAAACCATCTATAACTGTAATCTTATATGCCAGCTGATATGGCATATTATACACTGTGTATAATTCATCCTGTACTCTTGTTGCATATATTGTAGCTGTACCCGCGCCAACTGCCTTAACAAGACCAGTTGCAGAATCCACCTGAAGTACCTTGTTATCAGAAGTTGACCATGTTACTTCTGATTCAATTGCTGATGTTGACAACTGAAGTTCATCACCAACATTCATATTGCTCACTTCATTTCCCATCTTCTTAAATGGAACTACAACATTAACAGCATCTCTTGTAAACCACGATTCATTGCCTCCAACATCAATAGTAGTAAGTCCTGCACTCACCTTTGTAACTCCTGCATGTACTCCACATACTGTTCCAACTGCAACTGATGCTACATTTGAATTATCTGTCTTATATATTACGTTAGACTTAACAGGATTAACTACATTAGAAGGAATGTCCTCATATGTAAATGCTTCATAATCCTTATCTGAAAGAACCATATATCTGTTAGATGCATCGCTAGGAAGATGTGTTATAAAATGTCCCTGTGAATTAGATATACTCTCCTTAAACTTAACCTCTGCCCTTACTGTAAATGTATATGTAAGAGGATTAATTCCGCTTCCGTCTGCAGTTCTTGCCATAATAACAGTTGAACCACCGCCAATAACCTTAAGTACTACTTTAGAAGAATCCCTATAATACATCTCTACGATTCCATCTGAACTAACCTCACCTGTTGAATCATTAGATGTTTCAATAAAAAGCTTATTACTCTCACAGGTATTGGCTGTTATGGTAATTAAATCTCCTTCTTTCAGAAGATCTGCCTCTTCAAGAACAGTATTACCTCTTTTCCTTTCAACATTAACATTAATAGGAACATATACTGCTGCTGTTGATGTAGCAAGTACATTATCATATACAACAGCTCCTGTATCTGAAAACTTCTTAGAATGATATGCTGCTGTTATTGTAGCTGCTCCTGCCCTGTTACCATATACTGTAGGATTAGTTGTTCCTGATACAGTCTGCAGATAAGCATCTCCGCCTGAACTTGGATTAACAAACTTTACAACATCATAATCTTCATCCGATATTGTCCATTCAAGTCTTACAGGACTTGCAATACCATTGTTCGAAGGATTGCTCGCGTCATAAAATTCATCATCCGTACCTGAAAGATTGGCATGAATAACTGTAGATGTAGATCCCTGTATTACACTTGACTGTGCCGGTGTCAGAGAAAGAGAAACACTTGAGTCAGCGTTAGCAAATATAAGTACTCCACCGCATGCAACACCAGAAACAAGCACACCTATAAGAATCTTCCATTGCATTTTAAGACGCATTGTCAGCTGTCTTATTTTTTTAACATTCTTCATATATATAACCCTCGCTTTACATAAGTATATCTGTGCTTATATTAAAATCAAATAATAACTATTATATTATATCGAAATCTTTATTTATTAATATTACATCTTATACATACTTTTTTCAATATGCCCGCATACAATATTTTTCGCTATTGTTGTCAACTGCTGTTGCAATTTATCATATTTCTTATAAAACATATAAAAGTTTGGGTAAAATGATGGAATTAATCAGATTATTATGTTAAAATATTGTAGCAATAAAATATTTTTGGAGGTATCTAAAAAATGAAATTAAATTTAAGACCAGCTGAAGAGTGTACTTTTGACGCTGTATCATTAGGTGAAGTTATGCTTCGTCTTGATCCAGGTGAAGGCAGAATCCGTACAGCAAGAAGCTTTAGAGCATGGGAAGGTGGCGGAGAATATAACGTTATCCGTGGTCTTCACAAGTGCTTCGGTATGAGAACTGCTGTTATCACATCATTTGCTGATAACGAAGTAGGTCTTCTTATGAAGGACTTCATCGAGCAGGGTGGCGTTGATACATCACTTATCTGCTGGAAGAAGACAGATGGTATCGGACGTCTTTGCAGAAACGGTCTCAACTTCACAGAAAGAGGATTTGGTATCCGTGGTGCTAAGGGTTGCTCTGATAGAGCTAACACAGCTATTTCTCAGGCTACTCCAGAAGATTTCGATTTTGATTACATCTTCAAGAACAAGAGCGATGGTGGTTTAGGTGTTCGTTGGTTACATACAGGCGGTATCTACGCTGCTCTTTCTGAGCAGGCTTGCGAGACTGTTATTGCAGCTTGTAAGGCAGCTAAGAAGTACGGTACAATTGTATCTTACGATCTTAACTACAGACCATCTATGTGGGAAGCTATCGGCGGTTTAGCTAAGGCTCAGGAAGTTAATAAGGAAGTTGCTAAGTATGTTGACGTTATGATTGGTAACGAAGAAGACTTCACAGCATGCCTTGGTTTCGAAATCGAAGGTAACGATGAGAACCTTAAGACTCTTAACCTTGATGGTTATAAGAAGATGATCAACGAAGCTGCTGCTACATACCCTAACTTCAAGGCTGTTGCTACAACACTTCGTCAGGTTAAGACAGCTACAGTTAATGACTGGTCAGCAATCTGCTGGGCTGATGGTGAAATCTACAAAGCTGCTCAGTATGATGGACTTGAAATCATGGATAGAGTTGGTGGCGGAGATTCATTCGCTTCAGGTCTTGTATATGGTCTTATGACATTTGAAGACGCTGAAAAGGCTGTTAACTATGGTGCTGCTCATGGTGCATTAGCTATGACAACTCCTGGTGATACAACAATGGCTTCTCTTAAGGAAGTTGAAGGTATCGTTGGTGGAGCTGGTGCCAGAGTTCAGAGATAATTAAACATTGTTTTAGTTAATCCATTTAAACTTATGCTTTTAAGCATAAAAAGGAGGTATACAGAATTCCGTATACCTCCTTTTTCAGTTATATAACACAATAATTGAAATAAATCAGCTAATTAACACTATTTATCATATCAACCTACATTTTTCAACGCGAACAATGTAAATTTCTATGGAATTTTATCAAAAAGAAATATATAATAACGTAAGTATTAATTGTTAGAAGTGGAGATTACTATGAAGATTGCCGTATGTGATGATGACCAATACGAATTAGGTATTATAAGAGAACTTTTAGATAATTATGAAGCCTCATCTAATATCAGCTTCACAGTGAAATATTATAACAGCAGTGTCGAGCTTGCTTCTACTGCTGGATTTGAGAAGTTTGACATATATTTTCTTGACATTATTATGCCAGTAATGAACGGACTTGCACTCGCTAATGAAATCCGTACCTTTGATAAAGCCGCACCTATAATATTCTTAACTTCATCTTCCGAATTTGCAGTAGACAGCTATGAAGTAAAGGCATTTAATTATCTGTTAAAGCCCGTGAACAAAGAACGCCTGTATACTACGCTTGATGATTTAATAGACTTCTTTCACATCGAACAGACAAACAACATAATTATTAAGAACAATTCAGGTATACACAAAATCCGTACATCTGATATTGTCTATGCGGAAGCATTAAACCGCAAGGTAACTATTCATCTTAAAAATGGAGAACACATAACATCAACCGATGTATTCTCCTCAATATGTGATACACTTAGTATTCACAAGGAATTTATTCTTCCACACCGTTCATATATTGTAAATATGAACTACATAAGTACCATTATTAGTAATGAAATTCATCTGAGCAATAACAAAACAGTTCCATTGGCACAACGCCGTGTCGTTGAAATCAAGAAGCAGTATTTAACTTTCCAGATGGAAGAATAACAGGGGGCTATATGTATAT
>OJKY01001836.1_pt1 | contig 12056 bp, 7 predicted proteins | sample 1596571 | NCBI WGS metagenome assembly OJKY01 (sample SAMEA4350170, study PRJEB24818) | metagenome | biome: human; feature: gut; material: faeces | place: Denmark | collected 2013-09 | reverse complement strand
GCCTTGGGGCGCTCCCGTGCCAATGCTTTACCGAGCAGGAGAGGCGTGCATTCGAGCATACAAAACCCGCTGCTCATTATGTGCAGCGGGCGGTTTTTTATCCGATGCCGAGCATTGCGGTCGCAAAAGCGAAATAGACAAGCAGGGACAGGAAGTCCACGATCGTCGTGATGATCGGCGAGGCCATCACAGCCGGGTCGAAGCCGAGCTTTTTAGCCAGCAGCGGCAGCGTTGAGCCGACGATCTTGGCAAGGCAGACCGTCACGGCCATCGTCGCGCAGACGACAAAGGCTACCAGATACGTCACGCTCTCGCTCTTTAACAGCAGCATATCGACCACGATGATCTTCGCGAAGCAGGCGATTGCCAGGCACACGCCACAGAGGACGGACACGCGGATCTCCTTCCAGACCACGCGTCCCAGGTCGCGGAATTCGATCTCATTCAGGCTGATGCCGCGGATGATGGACACGCAGGCCTGCGAGCCGGAGTTGCCGCCGGTGTCCATCAGCATGGGGATGAACGCCGTGAGGCACGGCAGGGCGGCCAGCGAGTTTTCAAATCTTGTGATGACGATGCCCGTCAGCGTCGCCGAAACCATCAGCAGCAGCAGCCACGGGATACGGTTTTTCCAGATCTCGACAGGGGTCGAACGCATATACGGGTGTTCGGACGGCAGCATAGCGGCCATCTTTTCCATGTCCTCCGTGGCCTCGTCTTCCATGACGTCCATGGCGTCGTCGAAGGTTACGATGCCGACCAGCCGGTTTTCTGTGTCAACGACCGGCAGAGCGAGGAAATTGTACTTGCTGAACATCTGGGCGACCTGCTCTTTATCGTCGAGCGTGCCGACGGTGATGACGTGCTCCTGCATGATGGACTCGATGGTCGCATCGTCGTCCTCGCACAGAAGCAGGTCCTTGACGCTCGTAAGGCCAATCAGCTTATGGCCGCGCGTCACGTAGCAGGTGTAGATCGTCTCCTTGTCGATGCCCGTGCGCCGGATGCGCAAAATCGCTTCCTCGACCGTCATATTCGGGCGCAGGGAGACATATTCGGTGGTCATGATCGAGCCGGCGGAATCCTCCGGGTAGCGCAGGATCTCGTTGATCTGCTTGCGCATATCCGGCTCGGCCTGGGTCAGGATGCGCTGCACGACGTTCGCGGGCATTTCCTCCACGATATCGACGGCGTCGTCGACGTAAAGCTCGTCGATGACCTCCTTCAGCTCGGAATCCGAGAAGCCCTGAATCAGAAGCTCCTGCGCCTCCGGCTCCATTTCGACGAACGTTTCGGCGGCCAGCTCCTTCGGCAGAAGCCGGAACAGAAGCGGCAGGCGCGCCTGATCGAGATCGTCAAAAATGGCGGCGATGTCGGCGGGATTCATGGTGCTGAGGATGTCGCGCAGAGAATGATACTTCTTCTCGTCGAGCAGCATGGTCAGGGTCTTTTGCAGGGAAAAATTGCTTTCTGCCATGTCTTGTTCCTCCTAAATGTAAAGAATAGGAAGGTAAAGACACAACGCAGGCACATCAATCGAAGAATGACAGGGGCTGCAAGCACCGGACGCACAAAGGCGGCTGGTGCTCGGGCCGACTTCGGCCTGCAGATGTGCCGCTACTACTTCCTGCGTCCATTTGTTCTTCCCCCTTTTTGTTTCAGAATATCGGGTGCTTTTGAAATCGCCCAACTTATATAATAGGTTGATTTCCCCGGTTTGTCAACCAAAATCCGAACGAATCCCAGTGGAATTTTGACGGATTGTGTGCTATGATAGTTAAAAAACTGACAAGAGGTGTCAAAATGGCAACAGAAAAGCTCTATTATCAGGACGCGCATCAGGCAGTGTTTGAAGCGCGCGTTGTATCCTGTCAGCCGGGAAAGCACGGCTATGACGTTGTGTTGGACAGAACCTGCTTTTATCCCGAGGGCGGCGGCCAGCCGGGCGACACCGGCTTTCTGTCCGGTGTCCGCGTGACCGACACGCACGAGCGCGGCGGCGAGATCGTGCATTTTTGTGAACAGCCGCTTTCCGAAGGGCAGAGCGTCGAGGGCCGGATCGACTATACGCGCCGGTTCGAATTCATGCAGCTGCATTCCGGCGAGCACATTCTCTCCGGCGTCGTGCACCGCCGCTTCGGCTATGAAAACGTCGGCTTCCACATGGGCGCGGATTTTGTGACCATTGATTTTTCCGGCATGCTGACGCAGGAGGACCTGTCCGCCGTCGAGGCGGAGGCCAACGAGTGGGTCTGGAAAAACGTCCCGATCGAAATTACATACCCGGATGCTGAGGCGCTGAAGACCATCCCCTACCGCAGCAAGAAGGAACTGACCGGGCAGGTGCGCATCGTGACCATCCCCGGCGCGGACATCTGCGCCTGTTGTGGGACGCACGTAAGCAGCACTGGGGAAATTGGGCTGATCAAAATTTTCTCCTGCGTGAAGTTCCATGAGGGCGTGCGGCTGGAAATTCTGTGCGGCAGACGTGCGCTTGCCTATTTGAGCGAAATTGCCGAGCAGAACCGGCGCGTGTCAGGCCTGCTGTCGGCGAAGCCGCTGGAGACGGCTGCCGCCGTGCGTCGGCTTCTGGCCGCGGAGGCCGCGCAGAAGCAGCGCGCAGCCGGGCTGGAGGAAGCTGTGTTTGCGCAGAAGGCGCAGGCACTTGCCGGGGCAGGAAACGTCCTGCTGTTTGAGCCTGCGATGAACCCGGACAGCCTGCGGCGGCTGACTGATCTGGTCATGTCGGCCTGCGGGGGTCGTGCGGCTGTTTTTGCCGGCAGCGACGCGGACGGCTATAAATACGCCGTCGGCGAACAGGACGGCGATCTGCGGCAGCTGGTAAAGGAGCTGAACGCGCAGCTGCACGGACGCGGCGGCGGAAAGCCGTTTTTCGCGCAGGGCAGCGTACAGGCAGGCCGGGCGGAGATCGAAGTGTTCTTCGCCGGGCGCTGAGGAGGGAAAGCTATGCTTCAGGATCTGTATCCGCATATGTATCACAATGAAATGTCGTGGAAAGCACCGTCGCCGGATGATATTGCGCTGATTTTTGAGCCGGATCATACAGTTTACTGTAATTTAAGCGGTGAAACGCTCACGCTGCCCCGGATGTGCGAGATCCCGGACGGCGGCGAGGCGCAGTACGCCTTTTCCATTGACGAAACGGCATATTATCTCGTCTCCGCCCACCCCGGCGAGACAGACACGTTCCGCTATGCTCCCTCTTCGTCGCTCCGCGCCATGACGGACGGGACGAGTCTGGCGCTGTTCGCCGCCGCTGCGGGCGAAAGCCTGTACCGCTGGTATGATTCCCAGAAATTCTGCGGCAGATGCGGCGCGCGCATGGAGAAAAGCACGGTCGAGCGCGCCATGGTCTGCCCGCATTGCAAAAACACGGTCTACCCGAAGATCTGCCCGGCTGTGATCGTCGCGGTGCACGACGGCGACCGGCTGCTGCTCACGCGCTATCGCGGTCGGCCGTTCAAAAAATATGCCCTCATCGCGGGCTTTAATGAGATCGGTGAGTCGATTGAGGACACGGTGCACCGCGAGGTCATGGAGGAGGCTGGCCTCCGGGTCAAAAACCTCCGCTTTTACAAATCCCAGCCGTGGGTGTTCACGGACACGCTCCTGATGGGCTTCGTCTGTGAGCTGGACGGCAGCGACAGGATCACCGTGCAGGAATCCGAGCTGGCCGAGGCGAGCTGGCACCTGCGCAGCGAGCTGCCGGAGGATTACTCCCACATCAGCCTGACCGGTGAAATGATCGAGCAGTTCCGTCTGGGCCGGTTATAACGCGCAGCGTCCAAAAATAAACAGCTTCCCCCAGCGGCAGTCCGTCGTGGACTGCGCCGCCGGGGGAATTTTTCAGCCCCTGCCGCCGAATTGGCGGCAGGGGCTGATTTGGATTATACCGGGGAATTGCGTCCGAAGAGGCTTACTCGTACAGCGACCAGTTGGGGTCGGAGGTCAGAGCCGTCCAGGTTTCGGAACCCTTGACCGTGTAGGAATGGCTGTTGGTAGCTTCCTGCACGTCGAGGTAGTACCACTTATCGGAGGTGTTGTCGATCCAGGTCTTCATGCCGGGCAGGAATGCGTCGGCGGACTTGGGTGCGCGGCCGGTGGCACGGTTGATCATGGCCATGAGTTCAGCACGGGTCACGTTTTTGTCCGGACGGAAGGTGCCGTCGGGATAGCCGGTGATCCAGCCGAGCTTGGCGCAGATCGCGATGGCGTTGGCCGCCCAGTACTTGGCGGACACGTCATTGAAGTAGTTCGCAGCGCCGGTCGTCTCGGAGAACTTGGCGAGCATGGCGGCGAGCTCTGCACGGGTGATGGCTTCATTCGGGCGGAAGTAGCCGTTGGAGCTGTCGGTGATGACACCGGCGTTGTTCAGAGTCGCAACGTAGGTGTTGTACCAGCTGCCGGAGGCGACATCGCGGAAGCCGCTCTTGGTGGAGTAATAGGTCTTGCGGGACGCATCATCCATGAGACGGAAGAGGATCGCAGCCGTCTCAGCGCGGGTGATGTTGCCTGCGGGCTTCACAGTGCCGTTGGGATAACCCTGGACATACGCGAAGTGGTCGGAGGTGTTGAGCTTCGGGGTAGCCTTCTTGTCGGTGACACCGGGCAGGACGATGAGGAACCACTTGGCATAGATCGTCGTATCCTGCGTCAGCGGGGTCGCGAAGTTGTACGGGGTCCTGTAGGTCTTGTCGGTGTACCAGCCGTCGAACCAGTAGCCGCCGTTGACGGGATCCTTGGGCTTCGCAACCGTCAGGCCATGGCGAACCGTTTCCGGCGCGATCTTGGAGCCGCCCATGGTGTCGAACGTCAGGGTATGGAAGTCCAGATCGTAGTAGACCGACAGGATGGTGTAGACAGGCTTGCCGTCCACGCCCTTGTAGGGCTGGATAGCCGTGCCGGTCAGCTTGCTCAGCGTGCGGTTGACATTGACGTGATGCGTTGCTCTGTAATCCTTGATGACCGCGGTGACGGTGGTGTCCTTCTTGGCGCTCAGGTGCTCGACCTCAGCGTTGGCCAGATCATAGGTGCCGTCGGGCAGCTGCTTGATGTGGAGCACATCGTAGCGGACATAGATGTCGCCGATCGGGGTGGACGTCAGTTCAAACTTTGCGTAGACTGAAGTCTTCTTGGTGATGGGCGCGTCGAAGTTGAATTCGGTCTTGAATGCAGCATCTGCATACCAGCCGAGGAACTTCCAGCCTTCCTTCGTCGGGTCAGCGGGCTTCGCAGCGCAGTCGCCGTTCTTGATCAGCTGAGCGTCAACTGTCGTTGCACCTTCCGGCGTAACGAAGGTCACATCATAATAGGTCCACGCATAGCCCCAGATGTATGCGGTGTTGTTCGCTGCCTGCCAGTTTGCGCCATCCTGGCCGTAGGTCAGGATCGTCTCGTTGAAGAGGTTGGACGAGCCGGGGAAGCGGAGCTCCACATCGACCTTGGTCGGGTTGGGCTCATTGGCCTTGTCAACTTCGAGTGCGCGGGCTTTCAGTGCGTCGAACATCGGCTGATAGTCGATGGTTTCTTCGTACTTACCGCCGTAACGATGCGTCCACGGATAGTCTTTGCCATCGGCCAAGTTGGCGGTATCGCCGTTGATGCGGAGGTCGGAAGCAATGATGTAGTCCTTCTTCTCCCACTGGGCCTTCAGTTCGGTCTTGTGGGTGATTTCGGTATCGAAATCGAACGGGTTGCCGTCCTTGTCGAACCAGCCGAGGAAGTTATAACCCTTCATGGTGGGATCTTCCGGCTTTACGACCTTTTCGCCGTACTTGACAATCTGCGTGTCAACAGCGCTGCCGCCGTCGGAGTTGAAGATCACTTCATAAGAGGTCGTTGCATAGCCCCAGATGTATGCGGTGTTCTTGACGCCGGGGTTCCAGCCGCCGCCCTCCTGGCCGTAGGTCAGAATGGTTTCGTTGAACAGCTTGTTCTTGTTGCCGGGGAAGCAAAGCTTAATCTCAGCATCATACGGCTCGTTCGCAGCGTCGACCGCGAGTGCGCGGGCTTTCAATGCGTCGAACATCGGCTGATAGTCGATGGTTTCGCCGTAGTTGCCGCCGTAGCGATGCGTCCAGGCATAGGTCTTGCCATCGGCCAAGTTGGCGGTATCGCTGTTGATGCGGAGGTCGGAAGCGATGATGTAGGTGTTCAGCTTCCACTGTGCGGTGAAGATCACGCCGCCCTTGGTGATGGTGTAGGTGTCGCCAGCCTTGAGGAGCGTTTCATCGGCCGCATCGTCTGCGCCGTCAGCGTCAAGGTGGTCGGCATCATTTTCATCCGGAAGGACTTTAACGCTCCAGCCCTCGAAGCTATAACCTTCGCGGGTCGGGTCGGCGGGCATGGTGATGGTGTCGCCAGCGAAGTAGAAGTCGTAGAAGTCGATCGCGCCGTCGTCATAGGTGTAGTTGACAGCGGGCATATTCTCGACGTTCTCAGCACCGGCTCTGAACGTAACGGATGCGAGGTTCAGATTGCCGGAGAGCTGGTAGCCGTCATCTGCCGGATAGCCGGCCGCCATGTCCTCTTCGTTTACGGTCTTGTACAGGACAGTCCATGCGATCTTTTCAGCGGTATCCTTGGAAACACCGGTTTCGAGCGCGATGCTCTGCGCCAGCTTTGCAAGGGCTGCGGCCAGTTCCGGATCGTCGTCGAAGTACAGATCCTTCGTCAGCGGCATTGCATCGAAATCAAAGCTGCCGATAGAAATGTAGCCGAGGCTGTTGTAGCTGCCGAGGCCGAGACGGGACAGGGTCGCAGCGTTCAGCGTGACAGGCTTATCGAACTCGCTCGTGGTCAGCGGTGCAAAATAGCTGTTCAGTCTTGCATACGCGTAGATGTTGTGCGGGGTGATATGCCACTTCGCCGTCAGGGTGATGTTCTGCTCAACAGCAGCGGAGAAGTCATACTTTTCATCGCCCAGATACCAGCCGTCGAAGGTATAGCCGGTCTTCTCGGGAGCAGCAGGCTCGGTCGCGGTGAGGCCGTATTCCACTTCCTGCGCGGGCGGAACGGGCGTGCCGCCGTCCGTATTGAAAGCGACGGTATACTTGTTGATGTTCCACTTCGCCGTCAGGGTGATGTTCTCTGTGACGGGGGTATCAAAGTCATACGCGGTGGCGTTCTGCTCGTCTTCGCCCAGATACCAGAAGGCAAAGGTATAGCCCTTGAGCGTCGGGTCGGCAGGCTTGGTCGCGGTGAGGCCGTATTCCACTTCCTGCGCGGGCGGAACGGGCGTGCCGCCGTAGGAATCAAAGGTGACGGTATATACCTCTGTCACAAGCACGCGGCCCTGAGTCTTGATCTGCCAGCTGCCCCCGACCCAGATCAGCGTGACCGGAACGATCTTCTCATCGTTTTGGATATGTTTCGGGGTCGGGAACGCCTTGTTGAACGCGGCCACATAGGGGTCGGGGTCATAGCTGATGTCGCAAAGCCAGTCGTCCCCGACCTTCTTCGGCTCGCCGACGAAGTAGTCTTTATCGTACTCGCCGAGCAGGCCGTAGGCGCTCGTATGCTGCTGCGCAGCATCTACAACGCACTTGACCTGAACAGCCATATCAAGCTTTTTCAGCTCGTCAGCCGTCGGGGCTTTGAGCTTGCAGGTGACGTTGATGACTGCGCCGATGCCGCTCTGGTTCGGGCTGACCGGGACGATCTTCCACTGGTTGCCGTCACGCTTCCATGTGACGTAGGCGTCCTGATCCGGATACAGGTCTGTATGCTCGGAGTTGATAAGCGGAGTGGTGTTGAACGCTTCGATATACTTGTCTTTTTTAAGCTTGATCTGGTATGTCCAGACGCCGTTGTCATCCTTCCAGACGTTTTTGCCGTCCTTCAGAACTTCCGTATATCGGGTGGAATCAGACACGCCGAAATACATACGCGCGTAATCCTTCCCGTTCTGAACATGTATGCTGTTGGTTTTTTCGCACTGGACGCAAACCGGACTGCCCTCATTCAGCGCGGGCTTTGTGGGCGGGGTCACTTCATGCGTGGCTTCGATCCGCGGGTTCGCTGCCGGTTTCACCCACTTCTTATTCGTCTTATCATAGGTGAGGTTGAACGTGATGGTCTGCGCGGTCGGGGTGTGCTGCACCTTCCAGCGCAGATTGCTGGCCTGCTGCACGAACCATGCCGTCCGGACAGTCACCGGGCAGATATATCCGCCCGCGCCATCGCTTACGACCTCGCCGATCGTATGTTGTGCGTCGGTCGGGTGTCCGAGCGGATACTGTACCGTATCATGCGTTCCGGTTGTCGTAACGCAGACAATATCTACAACAACGCCGGTCACGTCGTTTTCCGTGGGCTTGGCGGGCTTGTCGGTGGGTGGGGTGTTCGACTGCCAGACGGCGTAGAGTCTGGTGGCCGTGGCGGGTGTTGTAACCCAATTACCAGGTTGGACGGTGGGCGTTGTTGCGTCCGGTTTCCCATTCCAGCCGAGGAAGTTGTAGCCTTCTCTGGCAGGAATCGCGCTGGAAACGGTGAACGTCACCGGGCTGGTGCTGCTCTTCTGCGTCACCGGGTTGGGGCTTGGCATGTTGGTGACGAGATCCGTCGTGTTGGGGTAGTAGGTCAGGGTGTAGGTGACGGTGGGGGGAACAGCCTTCTTCGCAACCAAGTAAATCGTATACGTTGTCTGCGTAGCAGTCGTACCGGCGGTGTTGAAGTCAAAAATTGTGGGGTTCTTCTTGGCCTCTTTCGCCCAGCCAACGAATTCATAGCCAGAATCCAGCTGGCCTTTCAGCGCAGGAACGCCGACATTTCTGAACTCGCTGATCAGAATCGAATGATTGAAGCCAGAATGGCCTGTGCTATATTGGCATGTATAGGTCTTATTAACAGACACGCCATAGTTATAGCCAGTGTTGAACTCATCGCCAACATAAAGAATCTGGTACTTGATTGTTTGTGTTTCATTCGATTCCAGCGCCTGCGGACTGACACCGTCGTCAGCCGCAAAGGCTGACACAGGCAACATGCCGAGCACCATAATCAGAACTAACAAAAAAGCAACTAATCTCTTCTTCATTACTTCAGATCTCCTCCTTTTTTATTGTTTGCTTCTTGTAGTGAAAACCATCTATGTTGAAAATGGCTGCGCCATTGGATTTTCGCGGACGCTTTGCGCCGGGCAGGAGTTCTCTCCGTCCGGCATTCTGGGCACACGTCTTCATTTTTTCTTTATTATAACACATCCTGCCGCAATGCGCAAGGAAAATCAGGAGAAGTTTTCCAAAAATTTATGGGCACTTTATGCGCCGGACGTCACTGCAGCGCAGGGGCTGCCGGCAGCGCCGTCAGAACCGTGGTCACGCAGCAGAAAGCAAACTGCCGCGCAGAATGAGCAGTATTCTTCATCGTATTCCCCCCAGTTGAGGTTCTTTTATTTATTTTACCCTGAATATGACAAAAAAGCAACTGCCTTCCCATCCGCAGCGGACGTTGACAGGAAAGATTTTGGTCATTATAATAGAAGTATCTATAAAGGAGGATACGCTATGAAACGAAGCGAGCAGGATATCCGGTTCCAGTGGGACCTGACGAAGATCTACCCGGACACTGCGGCGTGGGAAGCCGCAATGCAGGAGGCTGAGGCCGCGCTTGCGCCGCTGGCCGCAATTCCCGGCACACTCGGCACGTCCAAGGAAGCGTTCAAGAAGGGGCTTGACACCATCTACGCCTCTATGTTCAAAGTTGAGTTGCCTTATACCTATGCGTTTTTGAAGAAGACAGAGGACGGCTCTGTTGCGGAAAATCAGGAAATGGCCGCCCGCGGCGAGAGCCTGATCATCAAGTTCAACGCCGCAATAGCATTCCTGAGTCCCGAGATTCTTGCCATCCCGGCAGAAAAGCTGGACGAGTGGATGCAGGACGAGGCGCTGGCGACCTACCGGCACACAGTAGACGATATCGTCCGTATGCGCGCGCATACGCTCGACGCTGCGCGGGAGCAGATGCTGGCGCTGCTGGGCGACGCGGCAGGCACGCCGAAGGCCGCGTTTGAGATGCTGACCGACGTTGATTTGCAGCTGCCGATGGTCAAAAACGAGGCGGGCGAGGAGGTACGCCTCACCGCCGGTACGTTCCCTGTCTTCCGCGAGAGCCGCGACCGCTCCGTGCGCGAGGGTGCGTTCCGCGCCATGTTCGGCACCTACCGGCAGTTCGGCGACGCCATTGCCACGCTCTATGGCGGCTGCGTCAAATTCGACACCTATTTCTCCAATCAGCGCGGCTACGCCTCCGCGTGCGAGGCGGCGCTGGACGGCGGCAATGTGCCCGTGTCCGTCTATGACAGCCTGATCGAGGCCGTGCACGAGAGCCTGCCCTCCATGCGCAAATATCTGGAGCTGCGCCGCCGCGCGTTGAAGCTTGAAAAAATCGATGTATTTGACCTTTACGTCCCTATCGTGGAGGACGTCGACTATCCCATCGCGTTTGAGGACGCGAAGGAGCTGGTCAAGAAGGCGACGCTGCCGCTGGGCGAGGAATACCAGAAGCTGCTGGACCGCGCGTTCGCCGAACGCTGGGTCGACGTGTATGAGAACGACGGCAAGCAGTCCGGCGCGTTCTCGTGCGGTGTGTTCGGCGTGCATCCGTATGTGCTGATGAACTATGCCGGGACGCTGGGCGACGCGTTCACGCTGGCGCATGAGCTGGGCCACTCCATGCACTCCTGGTTCTCCGATACGACGCAGGATTATGTCAACCACGATTACCGCATCATGGTCGCCGAGGTCGCCTCGACGGTCAACGAGGTCCTGCTGACCAAGTATCTGCTGAAGACCGAGACGGACGAAAAGCGCCGCGCATACATCCTCAACCACTTCCTTGAGAGCTTCCGCACGACGCTCTACCGGCAGACGCTGTTCGCAGAGTTCGAGCGCAAGGCGCATGATCTCTACGCTGCGGGCCAGCCGCTGACGGCCACATCGCTCAACAAGGTCTATCACGATCTCGAAGCCACCTATTATGACGGCATCGGCATCGACGCGGACATCGACCCCGAATGGTCGTATGTCCCCCACTTCTCCCGCGCGTTCTACGTCTATCAGTACGCGACCGGCTTCTCCTCCGCCGTGGCCATCGCCGAGCATATCCTGACGACCGGCGACGCAAGCGGCTATCTGAAGTTCCTCACGACCGGCGGCAGCGATTATCCGCTCGAAGAGCTCAAGATCGCAGGCGTCGACCTCACGAGGCCCGACACCGTCCGCAGCGCGCTGCGCGTGTTCGACGAGACGATCGACGAGCTGGCAAAGATCCTGCTGTAACCCGGCATTCCGCGACGTCCCCTGCCATACGCATGGCAGGGGACGTTTTTTGCGCACCGGAGGCGCAGACCGAATCCGGCATTTACAGTCCCGTTTCCTGTGGTACGATGGTCAAAGCAGCGCGGCGCATGGCCGCGTAAGATTGGAGACGAATCGGATGAAGAGCAGAAAACAGGTGCTGAAAAGCTGTTTCTTTCCACGCTGTATCTCAGCGCGTTTACATTCGGCGGCGGGTATGTGATCGTTACGCAGCACAGCTGGCTCAGTCTGCAGGAGTTCGCCGATCTTGTCGCCATCGCGGAAATGACCCCCGGCCCGATTGCGATCAACGCGGCCACGTTTGTCGGGACAAGGCTTGCGGGCGTACCCGGTGCGCTGACAGCCACGCTCGGCGGTCGTGGCCATGATCGCCTCGGCAGGCGTCCTGATTCTGACGAACGCAGTCTGGGCCGGAGAGGCCGTGACGCTTGCGGACACGAATTGGGCCATGGCGGCGATTTTTGCCGTCTGCCTTGTCCTGCTCCGCAAAACAAAGCTCAGCCCGATCCTCGTCATGCTTCTGGCCGGAGCCGTCAATCTGCTGCTGCCAGCATAGCCGGACGGATGCCCCGGCGGATGTGCGTCATTCCTCCTATATGGGCTTCAGCCCTTTTTCGGCGCCAGACGGCTCAGGAGCAGATATCCGATGAGTCCTAGCACCAGCACGATCCCGGCGGCGATCACGGCTGCCCTATCACATAACTGCGGCCGGGCCGG
>OJKY01001834.1_pt1 | contig 12062 bp, 8 predicted proteins | sample 1596571 | NCBI WGS metagenome assembly OJKY01 (sample SAMEA4350170, study PRJEB24818) | metagenome | biome: human; feature: gut; material: faeces | place: Denmark | collected 2013-09 | reverse complement strand
GCTTTGCACTGCATATACAAATGCGGATTGCCGTACGAATACGCGGGCAGATTTTTCCCGCTCAGCCAAAAAACGTTTTTTGCAATCTGCTCGCTTCTCGCATATCCGTAAAAACTTGCGTCGCATTGCTTGCGCGTATTGAAGCATAAAACCAAAAATCTGTTTCCGTCGGAATTTTCGTATCTATACGACATAGGAACGGTTTGTTGGTCATTTTTTCCGACGCTAAGCACTTCGGCACCGTTTCTCAAAGCGACGTCGTACACGGTTGCGTTGTCGGCAAGAACGGTGTTTCCGGCGTCCGCAAATCTTTCGCATTTAACGGAAAGCGGCTTTCCGATGCTTTTGATTCCGACGTCCACGCCACGACTTTCGAGAATTTGCGCCGCCGCTATATCGATAATCAAGCCGTTTTTCAAGTTTTCGAGCGACAACGAGCGTGCGTTTTCGTCGAAACATATGCCGGTTACGCCGTCTCCTTCGTGTACCGACGGTATTGCGCCGTGAGCGAGAATCCGGGCGGCTTTCGAGAAGAACAGGTCTTGAAAATTCGTTTTATCGTTTACTGCGGTCGTGCACTCGACATCTTCCGTCTTTTTCATACTTTCGTACACGCGCACGCCTACGCTCTTTTTGTTATGGAATACATGCCCTATTGCTTCGCATATAAGCTTGTTGCGCTCGTGCATGCGGACGTAACCGGTTTCGTAATCGGCTTTCGAATGGTAGTCGAGAACGTATTTGAGTATTCCGTCGGTACAGCCGGCCGCTCTTATCGCTGTATCGAAGCCTTCGAGGTAGTTTGCGGGACATTTTATTCGGGGACGTGGCCACGCATCGCCCTCCGCCATTATTTCGATTTCGTCCTCTCTCGTCCAGACGCTTTCCATTCTTTCCAGTTCGACGACATCCTGCAAATCGTTACCCCAACTGCGAGCACAAGCCCAATACGGCGCCCCTATAAGACGAACGAAAGGCTTTGTTTTTCCGGCAAGTATTTTCGCCGTTTCGTACGCAGTTATTCCGTCAACGTCCCACGAAGTCATACATGCGCACGCGCCCATACGAATATCGGGATTAACTTTATCGACGGCGTCACGCATTTCTTTGGCAAAGATACGAAAAGCATCGCCGTTAGCTTTAAGGTAAGCAGAGCGATACTTATTTTTTCCGCCCGAACAAATAAGATTACGGAGTTCTTCCCTTGTGTGCTTTTCGCCGACTTCTTCGTTTATCATTGCAACGTGGTTATCGCAAAGGCACGCCGGTTGATCACAATAAAAGCCGTAGCGAAAATCGTCGTCGAACATAATAAGGTCAACGCCGCACTTTGCAGCGTCGGATATGTATTCCGCTGCAAAAGTCCTAAAATCCGCGTCCGAGGGACAGGCAAAGCCTTTAATTTCTTCACCGTCAAGCGAGCGCATACATTTAAATGAGTTTTCACCCTTAACCCAGAATGCCCACAGCCACGCTCCGACCTCAAAACCGTTTTCGTGAAAATAGCGGCAGTTTTCTTTTAGATCGGCAAGCATCTGACTACGCCGAGCCGGGTCGGTTTCGTATTGGTGCATAGCAAAAAAAACGCGCTCTGCACCGACTTTTTTAAGCTCGGACAGCACGTTTTCTCGTCCGATATCCGACAAATTTCCGTTGTCTACGGGTACGGATATTTTATACATTTTTCCTCCTTGCGCTCTCTTTTTCGAGAAGCTTTTATTGTGTTTTTACGCCACATAATGCTTTTTTCTTAAAAAACAAGCACCGTTATTTGAAACGATGCTTTGTTATGGTCGGAGTAGCGAGACTTGAACTCACGACCTCTTGCCCCCCAGACAAGCGCGCTACCAACTGCGCTATACCCCGTCGCTGGAATCAGCATGTATTATTTTATTAAATTCTTTTTGTTTTGTCAATCTTTTTGAAACGGATATCGACAATTTGTCAAGATTTTTTTGCTCTGATGCCGTTACATTGTAAAACATTTTTTAAAGTTGTAAAAAAAGTACTATTGCAACGCACTGGCTCAATAATAGGAATAATAGTGCTATACAATCTATCGACTTCTAACAGTTCTCTTAAGCACAGTAATTCATTCTGTCTGCCCCTTAAATATGGAAAATACATTACTACACCTCCACCTTTTTATTTAAGAACTCATCTAATGCATCATAATTTGATCTATATTTTTTTGAGAAATATGCATAAAAACTCAATTCATTTGGTACTCTTTTTTCAAATACATCATCAATTGATAATATTGTTCTTTGCTTTAGAATTCTCATTATTTTCTTCTGCAATGCTACAATATTAATTTCTTTCATCCACCGTAAACATTCCCTATAATACTCAAAATTATTAACCTTTGGCAACTTATCAAAGTATTCTAGAAGTATTTTCTCAAATTCTTTTTTTCGGAGTACTTGAAACATTGCATCATATGACAGTTCTTCATTATCGCAATATGCTCTTTTTCTACAAATTAGTTTTCCAGAATTTGTAAGTTCAAAAACGCCAACCTTAGTATCTCTCAAAAACTCTTTTACTCTCTCCACCTGTCTCTTGCTAACAACAACATTCACATAACTAAATACTTTATAATAATCCTTTATCTGGCTCTGAAGTCTTTGAAAATTATCTAAATCTGTCTTTATTTCATATACCACACCTTTTCCATTAATCATTACAAAATCTGCTTTAGAATTAGCAATAGGCAACTCTGTTAATGCTGCTGTATTATATAAATCATGTTTTTGTATTAACAACTGGTTAAAAATAGTATTTTTGTAGTAATATTCATTTCTATACTCACTGTTCATATACTCATAAATGCAACTGATTGCCTTACCGTATGTCAGTTCATCATCCTCTTTCACATATCGAGATATACATTTTAGGAAAGAATCCGGCACATCTTTTTTTTCAACTAAACTATCAAAATATGGAACAGTAAAAACTTTTGTAATAAGAAATTGGTTTTTCTCCATAAAATGCCTCCTTTCCTTTGTTAAAATTTTACCATAGCTTCTGTCAATTCTCAATCTAATCTTTCTTATTGCAAGTTAGCTCATTCTTTCTTTCACACTATTCCTGAACGGCTCTTATTACAATATTTCACCAGCAGCAATTCCTAAAGGCAAAAAATCCCTGGAAACACAAGGTTTCCAGGGATCTCATATCGATATTAACTCTAACTGGATATTAATTACTCGATGATAGAAGCTACAGTTCCTGATCCTACTGTACGTCCACCCTCACGGATAGCGAAACGAAGACCTTCCTCCATAGCTACTGGATGAATCAGTTCAACTGTCATCTCTACGTTATCTCCAGGCATGCACATCTCTACTCCTTCCGGAAGATCGCAAACACCTGTTACGTCTGTTGTTCTGAAGTAGAACTGTGGACGGTAGTTGTTGAAGAATGGAGTATGACGTCCACCTTCGTCTTTTGTCAGTACGTAAACCTGGCATGTGAATTTCTTATGGCAGTTTACTGTACCTGGTTTAATAAGAACCTGTCCTCTTTCGATCTCTGTTCTCTGGATACCACGAAGAAGTGCTCCGATGTTATCTCCAGCCTGAGCCTCATCAAGAAGCTTACGGAACATCTCGATTCCTGTTACAACAGTCTTCTTAACATCATCATGGATACCGATGATTTCAACTTCGTCAGATACGTGAAGTGTTCCACGCTCTACTCTACCAGTTGCAACTGTTCCACGTCCTGTGATAGAGAATACGTCCTCTACTGGCATCAGGAACGGTTTGTCTGTAGCACGCTCTGGTGTTGGGATCCATGTGTCAACAGCGTCCATGAGTTCCATGATCTTGTCTCCCCACTCTCCGTCTGGATCTTCAAGAGCTTTAAGAGCTGATCCCTGGATGATCGGTGTGTCATCGCCTGGGAAGTCATACTCGCTAAGTACTTCACGGATCTCCATCTCTACGAGTTCAAGAAGCTCTTCGTCATCAACCATATCACATTTGTTCATGAATACAACGATGTATGGTACGTTAACCTGACGGGACAGAAGGATATGCTCTTTAGTCTGAGCCATAACTCCGTCAGTAGCAGCTACAACAAGGATAGCTCCGTCCATCTGAGCAGCTCCTGTGATCATGTTCTTAACGTAGTCAGCATGTCCTGGGCAGTCAACGTGTGCGTAGTGACGGTTAGCTGTCTCATACTCAACGTGAGCTGTAGAAATTGTGATACCACGCTCTCTCTCTTCCGGAGCTTTATCAATGTTCTCGAAATCTACAGATGCGTTACCTTCTACTCTGTGAGAAAGTACTTTTGTGATAGCAGCTGTAAGAGTTGTCTTACCGTGGTCAACGTGACCGATAGTACCGATATTACAATGCGGTTTGTTTCTTTCAAATTTAGCCTTTGCCATTTTGAATATCCTCCTTAAAAATATAGCCCGATATGGGGCAACCTAGTTTTGGTTTCGATTTTAAACCTGGCTAAGTTTGATTATATTTCAAACTTAGCCGATTTTCAAGCCTTTTATAATATTTTAGGCATTTTTATTGGATAATACCTTCTCCTGTACAGACTTCGGTACTGGCTCGTATTTCTCGAAGAACATTGAGTAGTTACCACGTCCCTGAGTTCTGGAACGAAGGTCTGTAGAGTATCCGAACATTTCTGACAGCGGAACATACGCACGTACGATCTTTCCACCACCGAGATCATCCATACCTTCGATACGTCCACGACGTGAGTTCAGGTCTCCGATGATATCTCCCATATATTCTTCAGGCATTGTAACCTCTACCTTCATGATAGGCTCAAGAAGTACAGGTGATCCCTGCTTCATTGCATCCTTGAATGCAAGAGAACCAGCGATGTGGAATGCCATCTCACTGGAATCGACTTCATGGTAAGATCCGTCGTATACGTTAGCATGAACACCAACTACCGGGAATCCTCCAAGGATACCAGATTTCATAGCTTCCTCAATACCTTCACCTACTGCCGGGATGTATTCCTTCGGAATAGCTCCTCCGACTACAGTAGACTCGAACTTGTATGTCTCCTCACCGTTGACATCCATTGGCTCGAATTTAACTTTACAGTGTCCGTACTGTCCACGTCCACCTGACTGTTTCGCATACTTGCTGTCAACATCAACCGGTTTTGTGATGGACTCTTTGTAAGCAACCTGAGGTGCACCTACGTTAGCCTCAACTTTGAACTCACGAAGAAGTCTGTCAACGATGATCTCAAGGTGAAGCTCACCCATACCAGCGATGATTGTCTGTCCAGTTTCCTGGTTTGTATGAGCACGGAATGTCGGGTCTTCTTCTGCAAGTTTTGCAAGAGATTCTCCAAGTTTTCCCTGAGAAGCCTTTGTCTTAGGCTCGATAGCAAGCTCGATAACCGGCTCCGGGAATTCCATGGACTCAAGAATTACAGGATGCTGCTCATCACAGATTGTATCTCCTGTTGTAGAGAACTTGAATCCGATTGCTGCAGCGATATCTCCTGAATATACTTTATCCAGCTCTTCACGCTTGTTGGCATGCATCTGAAGGATACGTCCAACACGCTCTTTTTTCTGCTTTGTAGCATTCAGTACATAAGAACCGGAGTTCATAACACCTGAATATACACGGAAGTAAGCAAGCTTACCTACGAATGGGTCTGTCATAATTTTGAATACGAGAGCGGAGAACGGCTCTTCATCAGAAGAATGTCTCACTACTTCGTTACCGTCTTCATCAACACCCTCGATAGCCGGGATGTCTGTTGGAGCCGGCATAAACTCGATGATTGCATCAAGGAGTTTCTGAACACCTTTATTTCTGTATGCAGTACCGCAGCATACCGGAACAGCAGTACACTCACATGTAGCTTTTCTCAGAACTGCTTTCATTGCATCAACTGAAGGCTCTTCACCCTCAAGGTATTCCATCATAAGGTCGTCATCCAGCTCGCAGATCTTCTCAACGAGTTCTGTATGATAAAGCTCTGCTTCATCCTTCATTTCTTCCGGAATGTCTGTTACAGAGATGTCATCACCCTTTTCATCATTGTAGATGTAGGCCTGCATCTCGAACAGGTCGATGATTCCCTTGAATTCGTCTTCTTTTCCGATTGGAAGCTGAAGACAGATTGCGTTCTTTCCAAGTCTTGTCTTGATCTGCTCTACAGCGTTGTAGAAATCAGCACCAAGGATGTCCATCTTATTGATGAATGCCATACGCGGTACGTTGTATGTGTCTGCCTGACGCCATACGTTTTCTGACTGAGGCTCAACACCACCCTTAGCACAGAATACGCCGACAGCTCCATCAAGTACACGGAGTGAACGCTCAACCTCTACAGTGAAGTCAACGTGTCCCGGAGTATCAATGATATTGATACGATGCTCTAACGCACCCGGTTTCACTTTTGTCTTCTCTTCCAATGTCCAGTGACATGTTGTAGCGGCTGAAGTAATTGTGATACCTCTTTCCTGCTCCTGTTCCATCCAGTCCATGGTAGCAGTACCTTCATGAGTATCACCAATCTTATAGTTAACACCGGTATAGTAAAGAATACGCTCTGTCAGTGTAGTCTTACCAGCATCAATATGAGCCATAATACCGATATTTCTGGTTCTCTCTAATGGATATTCTCTTCCAGCCAAGATTTTTTCCTCCTAAAATAATTAGAAACGATAGTGAGCAAACGCTTTGTTTGCTTCTGCCATCTTGTGCATATCTTCTTTTCTCTTTACAGCTCCACCTGTATTGTTAGCTGCATCAAGAATTTCATTTGCCAGTCTTTCTTCCTGTGTCTTCTCGCCTCTCTGACGTGAATACATAGTCAACCAGCGAAGTGCAAGTGCCTGTCTTCTGTCAGCTCTTACTTCGATCGGTACCTGGTATGTTGCTCCACCGATACGTCTTGCTTTAACTTCAAGAACTGGCATCATGTTGTTCATAGCCTCTTCAAACACTTCAATAGCCGGCTTCTCAGCCTTAGCTTCTACTCTTTCAAATGCTCCGTATACAATCTTCTGTGCTACGCCTTTCTTACCATCCAGCATGATGTTGTTGATAAGTTTGGTAACAACTTTATTGTTGTATATTGGATCCGCTAATACATCTCTCTTCTGAGTATGTCCTTTACGTGGCACGGTCCTTCCCTCCTTAATCATATTTTCCGGTTTCACCGGGATTAATTCATCGGTACTCACATGTGTCTTTCTATGAGATCACATTCCATGTGCTCGCAGCCGCGAAATCTATATAGCATCCGCAACCTACGACTAATCATAGTTCTGTTTGTGATACGATTTAACTATTAGTTACACTTAATCTGAAATACTATACTGCGATCCGTGACTTATTTCTTAGCGTCTTTCGGTCTCTTAGCACCGTATTTAGAACGAGCCTGTCTTCTCTTAGCAACACCTGCTGTATCAAGTGTTCCACGGATGATGTGGTATCTTGTACCTGGCAGGTCCTTAACTCTTCCTCCACGGATCATAACTACGCTATGCTCCTGAAGGTTGTGTCCTTCTCCTGGGATGTAGCTTGTTACTTCGATTCCGTTTGACAGACGAACTCTGGCGATCTTTCTCAGAGCTGAGTTAGGCTTCTTAGGTGTAGCTGTCTTAACTGCTGTACACACACCTCTCTTCTGTGGTGCAGATACATTAGTTGCACGCTTCTTCAGTGAGTTATATCCTTTCTGAAGTGCCGGTGCTGTAGATTTCTTCTCAGAAGTCTGACGTCCTTTTCTAACTAACTGGTTAAATGTTGGCATTCTTTTCACCTCCTATGAATTATTCGTTACCTTGGGCTTATGCCTCAAGGGGCTGCGGATAATCAAATCATTATCCTTTTTTGTGCATCAAAAGAACATTGCCTTTTTTCGCACGCTCGTTCAGTTTATTACGTTTATCGCCGAAAGTCAAGGCTTTTTCGCATTTTTGGCATAAAAAATAACAGAGTACACTCTCTTCTCTTCAAAAAATGTCCTCTGTTATTTTCCTGAGCAAAATCCACTTTCCGGCATGTCCTTCTGACAATCCTTTTCCGGCAGAAATAATTTCCACTCTTTTCTGCCTCAAGCGATTTTATTTTAATATGCTTTGCCCCAGTATACCATGTGCTTTGCAGGCTTGCCACAGCAGATACATACATCGGAAAGCTGTTCTTCTTCCTCCGGGATACATCTGGAAGTTGCTCCGCCTGTCTGTGCTTTGATCTCTTCTTCACACGCTTCATCACCGCACCACATTGCCTTGATAAATCCAAGATTTTCATTGAATTTCTCGTTCATCTCGTCCATGGTAGTCGCTGTATTGATATGTGCCTCAAGGAATGTCTTTGCTTTCTCAAACATGTCCTTCTGCATCGTCTCAAGAACCTCTGCCAGCTTTGTTGTAATCTCATCGAGAGAAACTACGATCTTTTCTCTTGTATCACGACGAACGATAACCGCCTGGTTATTCTCAATATCCTTCGGTCCGATCTCAATACGTGTCGGGATTCCGAGAATCTCCTGTCCGCTGAACTTCCATCCCGGTGCTTTGTCTGAATCATCGATCTTCGCTTTGTATCCTGCTGCCTTCAATGTATCAAGAAGTTCATTTGCCTTATCAAGTACGCCTTCCTTATGCTGGGCGATCGGGATCACCATCGTCTGAACCGGTGCAATTCTCGGTGGAATCACAAGACCGCTGTCATCTCCGTGTACCATGATCAATGCTCCGATTACTCTTGTGGACATTCCCCAGGATGTCTCGTAAACTTCATGCAGTTCATTATTTTTATCTGAATACTGGATACCGAATGCGTTCGGGAATGCACTTCCGAAGAAATGGCTGGTTCCTGACTGAAGAGCTTTTCCGTCATGCATCAGTGCTTCGATCGTGTAAGTATCCTGAGCTCCCGCAAATTTTTCACTCTCTGTCTTGCGTCCTGATACTACCGGGATTGCAAGTACATCCTGTACGAAGTCTCTGTAGACTCTCCACATCTGCTTTGTACGCTCTTCTGCCTCCTCATATGTGGCATGAATCGTATGTCCTTCCTGCCATAAAAATTCTCTGGAACGCAGGAACGGTCTTGTCGTCTTCTCCCAACGCAAAACAGAACACCACTGATTCCATACTTTTGGCAGATCACGGTAAGACTGTACCGTCTTGCTCCACACATCGCAGAACAGTGTCTCAGATGTCGGGCGGATACAGAATCTTTCCTGTAACGGTTCTGTTCCTCCATGAGTCACCCATGCAACTTCCGGTGCAAATCCTTCAATATGATCCTTTTCTTTCTGAAGAAGACTTTCCGGGATCATAACCGGAAGATATACATTTTCTACACCTGTCTCTTTAAAACGTGCATCCAGTTCCTTCTGGATATTCTCCCATAATGCATACCCATTCGGGAGATAATTCATGCAGCCTTTTACGCCTGAATAATCACATAATTTTGCCTCACGCACTACATCTGTATACCACTGTGCGAAATCTTCTTCCCTGGCAGTGATATTCTGTACTAATTTCTTTGCCATCGTACTTCTCCTTCTCTGTCCTTTTTACTCATTACTCACGTAAACGAAAAACGCCGGGACACGCAGCCCCACGATAGGGACCGAATGTCTCGGCGGTACCACCCTAATTAATAATGTATCTGTCATACATCATCCACTCACTTCGCCTTTAACGCAGGCTCTACGCTGTATTTTCATACAGCAGCTCCCGGGCCGGTTCTATAGATTCCTGCGGAGACTCACACCAGCCGTCTCCTCTCTGAAGCACTCATTCTATCTACTAATCCCGTTCTTCGCTTTCTGTCATTGATGATTCTAACTGATAAATCCGAACGTGTCAAGAATCTTATCTTTTCCAGCATGAAATTGCTGATCCTGCCAACTGCGGATCCTGAGCGTGTCTCCAATGTTCCGTCATCAACTGTGGATCTCAAGCAGCTTTGTCTTCAGATCCTGCTCCATCACTTTCAGTTCAGCCTCTGCTGCCTGACGTTTCTCTCTTCCCTCTTTCTGGATTGCCATTACTTCATCCAAAGTAGAGATCAGAGTTTCATTTGTTGCCTTCAGTGTCTCAATATCAACAATACCACGTTCTGATTCTTTCGCCGTTTCTGTGGTTGCTATTTTCAGTTTCTCTGCGTTCTTCCTGAGCAGTTCGTTCGTCATATCCGTCACCTGACGCTGTGCTGCGGCTGCCTGCGTGGAATGTTCCACTCCAAGAGCAAGCACCATCTGACTCTTCCAGAGCGGAATCGTATTTACAATCGTAGACTGAATCTTTTCAACCATCAGTGTATCATTATTCTGAACAAGACGGATCTGCGGTGCTGTCTGAATCGAGATCATACGGGTCAGCTCAAGGTCATGCAGTTTCTTTTCAAAGCGATTGCACATTGCGTCAAAATCTTTTGCAGCCTGGGCATCTTCGGGCAATCCGGTCCGCTCTGCCTTCGCCATCAGTTCTGCCAGTTGGGTACTTCTCGCCTCTTCCAGTTTCTTCTTTCCGGCCAGGATATACATGGATAATTCTTTAAAATAGGTCAGATTCAGTTCATACATCTTATCCAGCAGAGCAACATCCTTCAGCATCTGCACCTGATGGGATTCAAGTACTTTCACGATCTCGTTGACATTCGTCTCTGCCTTGGCATATTTCACCTTCATGGATTCGATCTTGTTGGAAGCTTTTTTAAAGATTCCAAAGAACCCTTTTTCTTCCTCTTCATCAAAGGATTTCAGTTCTTTTACAACACCGGATAAAAGTTCTCCCACCTCACCGAGATCTTTTGATTTTACATTTTCCAGTGCTGACTCTGAGAAATCTGCCATCTTCTTCTGCGTACCAGCTCCATATTGAAGTACCAGACCCGAATTGGTCAGATCGATCTGCTTTGCAAATTCATCCACCATCTTCCGTTCTTCTTCGGTCAGGATCGTCTCATCCATCGGCGGTTCCTCTGTCTTTACAACAGCCTGCTTTTCCGCTTCCGGCTGGAACGGCTCCAGCGTCAGAGTTGGAACTGTGCTCACATCCTTAAACTCATCACTCATCTTTTCGTCCTCCATCTGCTCTTTATTTTTTCAGACCATCCTCTGTCAGTCCTTCTTGTGCCAGCATGGTATGCAGTACGGAAATATCCGTAGATACATCCCATGCAGTTTCCTGAAATAAATCATCCAGTAATTTTTCAAATGCCATGTTCAGAGTATCCAGCGTCTTCTCAATCTCCTTTTTAGAAGAAATGATATTTTCCCCCTGCACCGGCTGTGCATCCAGATCCTGATATGCCTGGAGTAATTTGATCGTAGTCGGAAGATAATACTCCATCAGCTTTCTGATATCTCCCACTGATGCCGGATTCTGCTCTACACGGTCAAAAATCTTATCCACCAGCATTTCCATATGAGAAATCTTTGCTGAAATCTCTTCACCGGGGATCGCTTTATTTGCCTCCCGGATCTGCTTTACAAATTCGTCTCCTGTCTGGATTACTTTTTTTATTTCCGGCGTCAGGCTGTCATATTCCTGCCTCATTCTTTCTTCGGCCGCTTCTTTTTCTGCCTGCTGCCTGTGAATATTTTCCATCGTGCTGCGGTACTGATTCCATGCATCCTCACTGACGATGAGACACTTCTCATTTTCATCCAGATGCCCTTGCCTGAACCATCCTTTGCCAATCATTTTTTTCACATCTTTGAGGATCTTTTTCAAATCCCGTCCGGTTCTTGTTGCCAGTTCTCCCAGATCACAGAACTCCCGTTCACCGATCACTTTCACATAACTTCTGAAACGGCTCACCAGGCTTACCATCCCGATTCCCTTCCCGAACATTCCTGCAAAGATCAGAAAGAAAAATACGCAGATCAGCGTACCGGCAATCGTTGCTGCCTCGGCAGTGGTAACCGCCAGCATTACGAGCATGATGATCGTTGCTGCAAGTGTCACGGTTCCAAAAACTCCACCTGTCACCGCAAGGAAGACGCCTCCGATCTTTTCTGATGTTCCTTTCAGATAACGCACCTGACTTTGTGCCGGATACTGCGGTCTGACATTCTGCCTGTCC
>OJKY01001825.1_pt1 | contig 12081 bp, 9 predicted proteins | sample 1596571 | NCBI WGS metagenome assembly OJKY01 (sample SAMEA4350170, study PRJEB24818) | metagenome | biome: human; feature: gut; material: faeces | place: Denmark | collected 2013-09 | reverse complement strand
CCATCGTACTGCGCACGGCCTTCAAGCCGACGCCGTCCATCGCGCGTACGCAGCAAAGCGTCAATTTGCAGAGCGTGACGCGCGAGGAACTTGCCATCACCGGCCGCCACGATCCCTGCATCGTGCCGCGCGCCGTGCCATGTGTGGAGGCGGCTGTTGCCGTCGCCGTCTATGACGCGCTGCTCGCACGCAGGAAGGAAACGAGGTAAAAACTATGGATCTGAACGACTATCGCAAAGAGATCGACCAAATCGACGATGAGCTGATCGCGCTGTTCGCCAAGCGCATGGAAACGGCGGAGAAGATCGCCGCCTACAAGCAGGCAAACGGCCTGCGCGTGCTCGACGCGCGCCACGAAAAGGAAAAGATGCGCACGCTCATGGAAAAAACGCCCGAGGATCTGCGAGAATACGTTTCCTCGCTCTATTCTCTCATTTTTGAACTGAGCCGCAGCCGCCAGAGCTGTCTGCTCGGCGCGAGGGGCGACCTGCCCGCGAAGATCGCCGAGGCGATCGAAAAGACGCCGCATCTTTTCCCGCAGGAAGCCGCCGTTGCCTGTCAGGGCGTGGAGGGCGCATACTCCGAGCAGGCCTGCGAAAAGCTCTTTAAGCGCCCGAACACCTTCTTTTTCTCTTCCTTCGAGGCGGTGTTTTCCGCCATCGAAAAGGGCCTTTGCCGCTACGGCGTGCTGCCGCTTGAAAACAGCACCGCGGGCAGCGTGAACGCGGTCTATGACCTCATGATGCGTCACAACTTCCGCATCGTGCGCTCGGTGCGCATCAAGATCGACCACAATCTCCTCGCCAATCCCGGCGCGAAGATCGAGAACATCCGCGAGATCTACTCCCACGAGCAGGCCATCAGCCAGTGCGCGCACTTTTTGCAGGGCCTTCCAAACGTGAAGGTCATCCGCTGCGAGAATACCGCCGTGGCCGCGCGCATGGTGGCGGAGTCCGGGAGAGACGATGTGGCGGCGCTCTCGTCGCGCGCGTGCATGGATCTCTACGGCCTTGAAAATCTTGCCGCCTCCGTGCAGGATCAGGGCAACAACTTCACGCGCTTCATCTGCATTGCAAAGGATCTTGAGATCTACCCCGGCGCCGACCGCACGAGCCTCATGGTGGTGCTGCCGCACCGTCCCGGCTCTCTCTATCAGGTGCTTTCGCGCTTCTACGCGCTCGGCGTCAACCTCAATAAGCTCGAAAGCCGCCCCATTCCGGAGCGCAACTTCGAGTTCATGTTCTATTTTGACCTTGAGACCTCAGTCTACGCCCCGCAGTTCACCCAGCTCATGGGCGAGCTGCCGGAGCTTTGCGAGGACTTCTCGTATCTCGGTTCTTACAGCGAGGTGATCTGAATGAAACGCTGCGGTCTGCTCGGCGAAAAGCTCGGGCACAGCTATTCGCCCGCCATTCATGCAGAGCTTGCGGACTATGATTACAGGCTCTATGAGGTCGCGCCGGAAAAGCTCGGCGAATTCTTAAAAGATGGGGAATTTGACGGCCTGAATGTGACCATTCCCTACAAAAAAGCGGTCATCCCCTACTGCGCCGCGCTTTCGCCCATTGCGCAGAAGCTTCAGAGCGTGAATGTGCTCGTTCGCCGCGCGGACGGCACGCTCTACGGCGACAATGCCGACGCCTACGGCTTTGACGCCATGGTGAAGGCGAGCGGCATTTCAGTCGAGGGCAAAAAGGCACTCGTCCTCGGCAGCGGCGGCGCGAGCGCAACGGTCTGCGCCGTGCTCAATGAGCTGCGTGCGCGCAGCGTGACGGTCATCTCCCGCAGCGGAGAAGACAACTACGGCAATTTGGACCGCCACGCGGACGCGGAGATCATTGTGAACACCACGCCCGTCGGCATGTATCCGAACTGCGGTGTGTCGCCCGTTGATCTGCGGCAGTTCCCACGGCTTGCGGGTGTGCTCGACATCGTTTACAATCCCGCGCGCACGGCGCTCGTGATGCAGGCGGAGACGCTCGGTATCCCCTATATGAGCGGGCTTTATATGCTCGTTGCGCAGGCAAAGCGCACGGCGGAGGTTTTTGAAGGCCATGCCATTCTGGGCAGCGAGACCGAGCGCATCTGGAAAAAGCTGGGACGCGAGATGCAGAACATCGTGCTTATCGGCATGCCCGGCAGCGGCAAGAGCACCGTGGCCGCACGCCTTGCCGAAGCGCTCGACCGCGTCGCGCTCGACAGCGACGCGGAGATCGAAGAGCGCAATGGCGCAAGCTGCGCGTCCCTCATCGAAAGAAACGGCGAGGCGGCGTTCAGAGCGTTGGAAAGCGAGGTCATCGCCGATCTCGGCAGGCGCTCGGGTATGGTCATCGCCACGGGCGGCGGCTGCGTGACGCGCGAGGAGAACTATGCCTCCCTGCACCAGAACGGCGTCATCTTCTGGCTCAGGCGTGACCTTGACAAGCTCCCGCGAGAGGGCCGTCCCCTTTCCGCGGGCGACCTTGCCGCGATGTATGAAAAACGCAGGGCGTGCTATGAGCGCTTTGCCGATCATAGCATCAACAACAACGGAACCGTTGAGCAGACGCTGCGGCAGATCATGGCGGCGCTGCCGGAAGGGGAATAATAAGAGTACAAGGGCGCACATACGGGGAAACCGTATGTGCGCCCTTTTTCTTCATTGCCTTACGCTGTGTGCCGCGCTGCAAGGACTTCTTCATAACGGCGCGCACAGTGCCGCCAGTCGATCACGCGGACACGCAGAGTAAGTGCTTCCTCGGTGCAGGGTGCAGCCGGCGCGGCAAGGTCAAGCAGCACCGCGCCCAAAGGATCTGCCTCGGCTCTTGTGCAGATGAGCCAGAGCGTATCGTCCGCCATCAGCGAGAGCAGGACACGCTGGCCGCAGCTGCGGCGCAGCGCATGGATCAGCACGCGTTCAAAATCCTCCAAGCCGCCGAAATTGCGCAAAATTGCAGCCTCGAATGCTTTCAAATCAGACCACCTCGCTCCACCGTATGCCGGGGCGGGCGAATGCAGAACAAAAAGCGGAAAGTCTCATGACTTTCCGCTTTTTGCACTTGCTTTTATTTAGATGTGCACGACCTTCAGCTCGCTTGCCTCAAAGAGCCCCAGACGCTTGCCGACGTTGACATACACCTGCGGGTCACCGCTCGTGCAGATGATGAACTTGCCCTTCTTCTGCGGGTTGAGCGCGTTCTGCTCGGCGAGATACGCCTTGACGGCGTTTGCCTGCTCAAGCGCGGGATTGATGAGCTTCATATCAGGGTAGCACTCGCGGAAGTTTTCCTCCACGATGGGATAGTGCGTGCAGCCGAGAATGAGATTTTCGACCTTTTCGCGCGCGAGAATGTTGTCGACCTGCGTGCGGATCTCGGTGTTGATGTCGTGCTGGTTGAAGTCGCCGCGGTCGACGAGCGCCGCGAGCAGGGGAGAACCCTTACCGACGACCTTGCAGTCGGGCGCATCTTTGTGGATGAGCTCGGCATACTTGCCGGAGGCGACGGTGAACTCGGTCGCGATCAGGCCGACGCTTGTAAGGTGCTCGCGCACAACGTACTTTGCCGCTTCCTCCACGATGCTGATGATCTGATAGTCAAAGCAGGGACGCAGACGGTCGGAGAGGGTGGAGATGGTGTTGCAGGCGATGGCAGTGCATTTGACGCCGTTGTCACCAAGAAAGCGGAGCATATTGCAGCTTAGATCAAAAATCTGATCTGATGTTTTGTTGCCATAAGGGCAGTTGGCGCTGTCGCCAAAATAAATAATATCCTCACCGGGGAGAATGCGCTGCAATTCGCGCACGACGGTCAGTCCGCCGATGCCGCTGTCCATTACGCCGATGGGATTGCCTGCGTTCAACATGGTTGAAGGCCTCCTTCATTTATCTGCGGTTATTGTACCACGTGTGCAAAAAAATGCAAGAGAGAAATCATTTTTGCCCTTTATGACAAATATGAGGAAAAGGATTGCAATTTCTCATCTGCCTGATAAAATACTATTTGGTGAGAGTTGGGCATTTTTTGCTGCCCAAAGCGTGCCGCATGGCGGCACAACGGAACAAACAAAAGACGAGAGGTTTGAAACGCTATGACGATTTTCAACTTGATCGCCCTCTTTGGCGGTCTTGCGCTGTTCCTCTACGGTATGCGCCTGATGGGCGACGGACTGAAAAAAGGCTCGTCCGACGCATTCAAGCGCGCAATGGAAAAGGTGACGAACAACCCGCTCGTCGGCTTTTTGCTCGGCCTTGTGGTCACGGCAGTGATCCAAAGCTCCACGGCGACGATCGTGCTGACATCGGGTCTTGTCGGCGCTGGTGTAATGTCGCTGCACCAGTCGATCGGCGTGATTTTGGGCGCAAACGTCGGTACGACGGTCACAGGCCAGATCATTCGCCTGCTCGACGTGAACGCGTCGGAGACGTCGCTGCTCAATTTCTTTAAGCCCTCGACGCTCGCGCCCCTTGCGGCGATCATTGGTATTCTGTTCATCATGGTGGTCAAGGGGCGCAAGTCGGATACCGTCGGCTCGATCACCATGGGCTTCGGCATCCTCTTCACTGGCCTTCTCAGCATGACCGCGGCGGTGAGCCCGCTGTCGGAATCCGAAACGTTTGCCAACATGTTCTATCAGCTCTCCGGCCAGCCGGTACTCGGCTTTTTGCTCGGCACGGGCGTTGCGTTTCTGCTGCAAAGCTCGTCTGCGACCATCGGTATTTTGCAGGCGATCTCTACGACCGGCGCGCTGACATTTTCTTCGGTTTACGCCATCATCATCGGCGTCAACATCGGCGACTGCGTGACGACGGCCATCGTCTGCTCCATCGGCTCCGAGGCCGATGCCAAGCGCACGGGTGTCATTCATATCCTCTTTAATATCGCGGGCTCGATCCTCGTCGTTGCCGCGCTGATGGTGCTGCGCGGCTTCGGCACGCTGGATCCGCTGTGGGATCAGGTGCTGACTTCCGGCGGCATCGCCAATGTCCACACGGTGTTCCGCCTGTTCTCCGCCATCTTGCTGCTGCCGGTGTGCAACCAGTTTGAAAAGCTCTCGCGCAAGCTCATCAAGGACGATGTGCGCCTTGGCGAGAGCGTCGAGCACGAGCTTTCGCTGCTGGATGAAAAGTTCTTTACCTCTCCCGCCATCGCCCTTTCCGGCGCGGGTGAGGCCATCACCACCATGGCGCGCCTTGCGCGCACGGGCGTGATGAGCGCAATGGGCGTGCTCGACGAGTACAACGCCCATGAGATCAAGGTCATCAATGAAAACGAAGACCACATCGACAAGCTTGCCGACCATGTGGACAACTACCTTATCCGTCTCTCTCCGCACATGCCAAACGGCCACGGCAACGATCTGCTCAACTATTATATCCAGTGCTTCGGCGAGTTTGAGCGCATCGGTGACCACGCCGTCAACCTGACGGAAAATGCGCAGGAGTTCATTGACCGCAACGCGAGCCTCTCGCCTATGGCGCATCAAGAACTCAAGGTGCTGCGCGAGGTGCTCGGCGATATCCTTGACTACACATACAAGGCCTTTGCTGCAACGGATTATGATGCCGCGCGCCGCATCGAGCCGGTCGAGGAGGTCGTGGACGACTTGGTCGCCACGCTGCGCACCAACCATATCCGCCGCGTGCGCGACGGACAGTGCACGGTGTATGCAGGGCTTACGTTCCTTGATATTCTCGTCAATGTGGAGCGTATCGCCGACCAATGCTCGAATATCGGCGTGTTTACGCTTTCAATGACGGACGAGCGCATCATGAACAACCATCACGACTATATCCATGCGCTGCATCAGGGCAAGGACCCGCTCTTCAACCGCGCCTATCAGGAAGCGCACGACAAGTATTTTGACGAACTGAAGCGCATCGAGCACGGCAAGTAAACGGGGGCTCCACCGATCACCGGACGATTCCAACCGAAAAAAACGATCAGAGCGTTTTTATGCGCCGCGGCTTGTGTTTGCCGCGGCGTTTTGCTATAATCCAGTGCATAATAACAGCGTGATTCTCTGCAAAGGAGCATGAAACTATATGAAGGTGATTCTTGATGAGATGCTTGCGGCACTTTCGCGCGGCGAGCGCGTGGTGTTGTGCAGCATTCTGGCCTCGTCCGGCTCCGTGCCGCGCGGCGCGGGGGCGAAAATGGCTGTTTTGGAAGACGGCCGCGTGCTCGGCACGATTGGCGGCGGCGCGGTGGAGCGGCTGAGCATTGAGCGCGCACGCCGCGCGCTCAACGACGGCGGCCGCAACGAGCTTAGATCCTACAACCTGCACCCGAGCGAAGTGGCCGGTACGGGAATGATCTGCGGCGGCGCGGTAACGGTTTACTTTCAGCTTTTTTTGCCAGAACAGACAGAGAATATCGCGGTGCTGCGCCGCTGGCGTGACCTGCTCGACAGGGACGTTGACCTCTGGCTGCTGCTCTCACTCGACGGCGACAGCATAAGCGAGTTTCACGTTGTCACGCGCGGAGAGATCCCGCATGACAGAGCGGGCGATTTTTCCACCAAGGCCGTTTGGAAAAACGGCGTGTATGTTGAGCCGCTGCGCCATGCGGGCAGTGTGTACATCTTCGGCGGCGGTCATGTCGGGCGTGCGCTCGTGCCGGTGCTGGCAACGGTGGGCTTCCGCGTGGTAATGTACGATAACCGCGAGGATTTTGCAAAAAAAGAGAACTATCCCGCGGCGAGTGATGTCATTTTCGGGGATTTTTCTGATCTTTCGGACAAGGTAACGCTCACGGCAAACGACTATGCCGTTGTGATGACGCCGGGGCATCAGGCGGACTACGAGATCCTTGCGCAGGTGCTCAGGAGCGATGCGACCTATATCGGCTGCATCGGCAGCCGCACGAAGGTTGCCAAAACGCGCGAGCGTCTGCTCGGCGACGGCTTTTCGGAAGCGAACATTGCGCGCATTCATTCGCCCATCGGGCTTCCCATTCTGGCGGAAACACCGGAGGAGATCGCCATCAGCATCGCCGGCGAGATGATCGAGCACCGCGCCCGCCTTGCCGGGCGTCGGCATTGAGGAGGCGCGTATGCAGATCTCATCGCTTTTGCACGTCGGGCGCGGCGTAACGGCCATCATCGGCAGCGGCGGAAAGACGACGCTGATGGAACAGCTCGCAAAAGAGCTTTCGAAAAAGGGAAAGGTCATTCTCACGACAACAACGCACATTCGCCGCCCAGCGCGCTATCCTGTGCTTGAGGGCGCGGACGAGAGCGCCGTTGCCGCCGCACTTGCGGAGAAAAACATCGTCTGCGTCGGCGAAGCGGCGGAAGACGGCAAGCTCTGCGCGCCGAAGATTTCCATCGAAGCGCTCGCACGGTTTGCAGACTTTGTGCTTGTGGAGGCAGACGGGGCAAAGGGGCTGCCGCTCAAGGCACATGAAGCGCATGAGCCGGTCATTCCGCCGTGCGCGCAGCGCGTTGTCACGGTCGTCGGGATCGACGGCATCGGCAGACCCATTTCCGAGGTCTCCCACCGCAGCGCGCGTTACGCGCAGCTTGCAGGCGTGGACGAAGAAACGACCGTTACGCCGGAGATCGCCGCGCGCGTCGTCAACGCCGAGAACTATGGCGACCGCGTTTACATCAATAAGGTCGAATCTGCCGCCGATTATGAGGCGGCGCAGACCATGGCAAGGGAATTTTCCTGCCCGGTTATCGCGGGCAGCCTGCATCAGGGGGTATATGTATGCTTGCATTGATTCGCGGCGCAGGAGATATCGCAAGCGGCGCCGCCATGCGATTGTGGCGCTGCGGCATCGATGTGGTGATGACCGATCTGGAGCAGCCGACGGCCATTCGCCGCACAGTCGCCTTTTCTGACGCCATCGTCCACGGGAAAACGACGGTCGAGGGGCTGCGCGCCGTGCGCGCGGAGAACGCTGCGGAGGCGATGAAGCTGCTGCGCGAGGGTGTGCTGCCCGTTTTGCCTGACCCTGAGTGCCGGTGTCGCGAGGAGCTTGCGCCCGATGCGCTTGTGGACGCGATCCTTGCCAAGCGCAACCTTGGCACGAAGATCACTGACGCGCCCATCGTTGTGGGCGTCGGCCCGGGCTTTACAGCGGGCGAGGACTGCCACGCGGTCGTGGAAACGATGCGCGGCCACACGCTCGGGCGTGTCATCTACTCCGGCAGCGCGATCCCGAATACAAATGTTCCCGGACTCATCGGCGGCTTTGCGGGCGAACGTGTGCTGCGCGCACCGTGCGACGGCATTTTTACCGCTGTCCACTGCATCGGCGACACGGTCGAGGAGGGCGAGACCATCGGCTTTGTCGAGGGCCAGCCGATGAAGTGCACCATCGGCGGCGTGCTGCGCGGCGTGCTGGACGACGGCGTGCGCGTCAAAAAGGGCATGAAGTCCGGCGATGTTGACCCGCGCTGCAAGGCGGAATACTGCACGACGGTCTCCGATAAGGCGCTCGCCGTCGGCGGGGGCGTTGTCGAGGCGGTACTGTATCTGCACGCAAAAACACAGGGAAGAAGATAAGCTATTCCTCTTAATTGGAAAAGGAAAAAGCTGAACGGGCATTGCCCGTTCAGCTTTTTCCTTATTCGTGCTTGTAGATGCGGCGGTTGTCGAGCGCAAAGACGCGCTGGCTGAATTCGCCCGCCTTGAGCGGCGCGAGCACCTCGCGGTAGATCTCCATGCGGCTGTCGATCTGGTCGATGAGGGAGAGAAGCTCCGCCTCCGCGCACTGAGGAAGCACCGCCGCGCCGAACTCCGGCTGCCCGTGGTGCGAGAGGATCAGATGCTCCAGCAGCATCGCTTTTTCTTCGGGCAGGTCAAGCTCGGCGGAAAGCGCGGCGATCTCCTGCGCGCCCATGACGAGGTGCCCTAAGAGCTGCCCCTTCGTCGAGTAGTCGGTCACAAGGCCAAGCTCGGAGAAGGAGAATTCCTGCTCCTTGGCAAAGTCATGCAGCAGCGTGCCGGTGAGCAGCAGGCTGCGGTTCACGGTATCGGCATACTGCGCGGCAAGAAAATCGGCAAGGCGCAGCATGTTGAGCGTGTGCATCAGAAGACCGGACAAAAAGCCGTGATGTACGCTCTTGGCAGCGGGAATGGTGCGGAACGCCGCTTCGTGGCGGTGGAGCATCTGCTCGCACACGGCGCGGTAGTCGAGATCTTCGATCGTGGTGACGAGCGCCTTGACCTCGTCATAGCCTGCCTCGCGGTCGATGGGCGCGACGCTCACGAGCTTTGAGACGTCGACGCGGTCATTGTCCTCGGCGAGGCGCAGCTTGTCGACCGTGAGCTGCGGCATGCCGCGGTAATCCGACACGCTGCCGCGTACCTTGAGTACCTTTCCGGTGTCGCGTTCGCCGATGGGGCCGCTGTAATCCCAGACTTTTGCTTCGATCGTGCCGCTCGTGTCGGCGAGCACTGCGCTCAAAAACGGCTTGCCGCTTGCCGTCACCTTGGAAAAGGCGGCTTTGAGCAGATAAAAACCCTCCACGTCCATGCCGCGCTGCATCTGTGCAATGGAAAGACCGGTTTCCATGATATAAACCTCATTTCTGCCCGCCTCGGCGGGCGTTTCTTTCATAACAGGAAACATTATAGCACGATGCGGCGGGGAGCGCACGAAAAAATTATGTTACTTTTTCTCCTGCCGGGCGCGTTCGAGCCAGTCCTTCCCCTCGGTGAAGCGCGCGACGAGAAACGTGACAACATAGTCGCCCGCGGCGTTGATCATTGTGGCAGGCGGGTCGACGAGGTTGCCGATCGTGACGGCGATGGGGTAGGCAATGGCCATTTGGGAGGGGAAGAAGAGCGAGCAGATGATGTATTCGCCGATGTAACCGCCGCCGGGAATACCGCTCATGGCAACTGAGCTGAATACGGCGACGAGCAGGATCTTGGCGGTCAATCCCGCGCCCTCAAACGGAATACCGAATACGCCGAAAAGGAACGCGATCTTCAGCACGCAGCTGAAGCACGAGCCGTCCATGTGCATCGTTGCGCCGAGGGGGAGAACAAGATCGGAAATGTCGCGTGGTACGCCGCTGTCCTCCGCGGCCTGTAAGTTGGTCGGAATGCTTGCAACGGAAGAGCAGGTGCCGAGCGCCGTGACGGCAGGTCGAAGAATGTGACGCCGCATGACGGCAACGCCCGCCCTTCCACCGCCAACGCGCGCGTAGAGCGGGAAGGCGATGAGCGCGTAGGCGAGGCAGAGCGGGTAATAGATGAGCAGCGCGCGGCCGTAGGAAGCGGTGATCTGCGCGCCATAGGTCGCAACGAGGGAGGCGAAGAAACCAAAAAACGCGACGGGGGCATAGTAGGAGATGAGGGAGACAAGCTTCAAAAGGCAGTTCGTCATATCCTGCAAGAACTTTGCCGTCAGGCAGTCTGCCCCGCCGCTCAGGTTGACGGCGAAGCCGGTGAGAATGGAAAAGACGATGAGCGGCAGCATTGCGCGGCGGGACAAAAGCGCGGCAAAATCCTCGACCGTGAAGAAATTGACGAGCAGTTCCGCGATGCCCGCCTGTTCGTCAACAGCGCCCGCCGCTGCGTCCGTCCACGGCTTGAGCACCGGGGGATAGAGACGCATGAGAATGACCATGATGACCGAGGCGATCAGCCCTGTGACGACAAAGACGAGAAGCGTTGTGCCCATGATCTTTCCCGCGCGCCTGGGACTTTTCATGCAGGCGATGGAGCCTGCAAGCGAGCAGAAAACGAGCGGCACGACGACGCAGAACATGAGGTTGATGAAGATGGTGCCGAGCGGCGCAAGACACTTGGCCTGCGGCCACAGTGCGCCGAGAAGACACCCGAGCACGATCGAGAGCAGCATCGCGCCGAGAAATCCGTAGGTGCGGAAAAACGAACGAGACATAGAATTCCTCCCTTAAAAAATTGCGTTCAACACAATATAGCGGGAGAACTTGGACAATATTCGACTGCGCAAAAAAGGGGCGCGGCCACCGGCCGTGCCCCTTTTCACATTTATTCCAATTCGAATGCACCGGTGTAGAGCTGGTAGTATGTGCCCTTTTCCGCGATCAGCTTTTCGTGGCTGCCGCGCTCGATGATGCGCCCGTGGTCAAGCACCATGATGACGTCGGAATTCTTGACGGTGGAGAGACGGTGGGCGATGACGAACACCGTGCGGCCTTCCATCAGCTTATCCATGCCGCGCTGGACGATGGCCTCGGTGCGCGTGTCGATGGAGGACGTTGCCTCGTCGAGGATCATCACCGGGGGGTCTGCCACCGCCGCGCGGGCGATGGAGATGAGCTGGCGCTGACCCTGCGAGAGGTTCGCGCCGTTGTTGGAAAGCTCGGTTGCGTAACCCTGCGGAAGACGCGAGATGAAGTCATCCGCGCCGGCAAGCTTTGCCGCGGCGATGCACTCTTCGTCCGTCGCGCTGAGCTTGCCGTAACGAATGTTGTCCATCACCGTGCCGGTGAAGAGATTCACGTCCTGCAAAACGATGCCGAGCGAGCGGCGCAGGTCTGCCTTTTTGATCTTGCTGACGTCGATGCCGTCGTAGAGAATCTGGCCGTCGGAAATGTCGTAAAAGCGGTTGATGAGGTTGGTGATGGTCGTTTTGCCTGCGCCCGTCGCGCCGACGAAGGCGACCTTCTGCCCTGGCTCTGCGTAGACGGAAACATCGTAGAGCACCTGCTTGTTCTCTTCGTAGCCGAAGTCCACGTCGATGAGGCGCACGTCGCCGCGCAACTCGCGGTAAGAGGCCTTACCGTTGTCGTTCGGGTTCTTCCACGCCCAGTGGCCGGTGTGATGGTCGCTCTCGGTGATCGTGCCGTCGGGGGCGATGTTCGCGTCGACGAGCGTGACGAAGCCGTCGTCTGTCTCAGCCTTTTTATCGATGAGGGAGAACACGCGCTGCGCGCCTGCGCCCGCCATGACGATGGAGTTGATCTGCTGGGAGAGCTGATTGATGTTGCCCGTGAACTGCTTGGTCATGTTGAGGAACGGGACGAGAATCGAGATATCCAGCGCCTTGCCGGAAAGGCTCAGGTTCGGAACGCCGATAAGCAGCAGCACGCCGCCCACGAGCGCCAGAGCCACATAGAGGAAGTTGCCGATGTTGCCGATGATGGGGCCGAGCACGC
>OJKY01001821.1_pt1 | contig 12084 bp, 9 predicted proteins | sample 1596571 | NCBI WGS metagenome assembly OJKY01 (sample SAMEA4350170, study PRJEB24818) | metagenome | biome: human; feature: gut; material: faeces | place: Denmark | collected 2013-09 | reverse complement strand
CTTTACCCTCAACCAAAAGCAAAAGCAAAACGCTTTCAGCGAGGAATTGGTGATCAAGAGCAACACGAGGAATAATTACCAATGGTCCTTCGGACTCTACGGTTTCTACGATGATCTACATACGGACGGCCCAGTCGATTTCAAGGAAGATGGGATTAAGACCGTCCTCCAGCCCGTATTCGATCAATTGAAGAAAGATCACCCTAAGATGCCCTATCTAAAAATTCTGGACGATCATCTTTATATTCCGGGTTCTTTCGACACCCCTTCTTATGGCCTTGCTTTGTATCACCAATCCACTTATAACAATCTGTTCACGGAAGGCCTGTCAATTACCGCCGGTATCCGCTTGGATTACGAGAAGCAAAAGATGGATTACAATTCTGAGGCTAAGATGAGAATGGGGTTCGGCTTCGTAGAAAACGGACCGGTTATCGACATCGAGAAACTTTTCCCGATCCCAACCACCGTGATGGACGCCAGTGTCTCCCAAGACTTCTGGCAAGTACTTCCGAAAATATCTTTAAAGTACGAATGCTCGCCAAACACGTTCACCTATGTATCGGTAGCGAAAGGTTATAAGACCGGGGGCTACAACGTACAAATGTCGGCAGACGTGATGCAAAGCCAGATGCAATACGATATGATGAGCGCTTTCAAGGACATGATGCCGATCGAGGTCAAAGAACCCACCCCCATCGAGGAAGTAGCCTCCTACAAACCGGAAAAAAGCTGGAACTACGAGATCGGTATCCGTAGCGAGTTACTATTCCAACGCCTAAGCGCAGAATTGACAGGTTTCTATATGGACATTCAAGACGTGCAGTTGACCAAATTCGTGAACAGCGGCAACGGCCGTATCCTCACCAACGCCGGGAAAGCCAAAAGCTACGGTATAGAGGCCTCCTTGCGTGCCCGCATCATCGATGGGCTAACCGCCGACGTTAATTACGGTTTCACCCATGCTACGTTCCGGGATTACAACAATGGGAAAGAGGATTTCAAGAACAACTTCATCCCATATACCCCACGTCATACCTTCAACGTAGGACTGCAATACACCCGCCTGTTCCGTAACGCATGGATAGACCAATTCTCCGCCTCCGCCCAATTCAGCGGTGTCGGAAAGATCTTCTGGACCGAGCGAAACGACATCTACCAGAAATTCTACGGAACGGTGAACGCAAAGGTAGGCGTACGCAAAGGTATCGTCAACGTAAACCTATGGAGCCGTAATATAACGAACACCCATTACTCTGCATTTTATTTCGAGTCATTCGGGAATCCGTTTATCCAACTGGGTAAGCCCTTCCAGATCGGTGCGGAGGTGGCGATCGCCTTTTAAACGCAAGCGTTCGATAGAAATAAAAAAAGGGAGAGCCGGTTCTTACACCAACTCTCCCGATAACATTTCACATAAAAACAAAATCGATCTTTTTTATCTAGCTATTTTAAAAATCGTAAGAAATATCAGCTTAAAGTACTCAAACAATGTAGGATGATTAATATATCTCATATTAAGTTTAATTTTCGCCGGCATAATATCCTCAACATAAGTTTTGTCGGGATTTGAGGATTGTCCAAGTAATCTATTTTCATCCATATACACTATAGACGCATAATCTGTAATACCCGGTCTAACTGCCAACACACGCCGTTGTTCAGCCGTGTACAGATCAACATACTTACGTACCTCGGGCCGAGGACCTACCAAACTCATATCCCCTTTGAGTACATTGATCAATTGAGGAAACTCATCCAATTTATACTTACGGATATAATAACCAGACCGTGTAATCCGTGGATCACGCCCTCCTACGGTAATAAGTCCCTTCTTATCAGAACCTACACGCATACTTCGAAATTTAAGCAACTGAAAATCTCGATTGTTACGTCCTACACGAATTTGCCTATAAAAAACTGATCCGGTAGAATCACACTTAATCCAAATTGTCAAAATGATAAATAGAGGACTAAGCAAGATAAGTCCTATCCCGCTGGCTACAACATCAAAAAAACGTTTCAAATCGATTGATTATTTTATTGGGTAATAATATCAACAAAATTAGAGATCACATACTCTACGTCCTCATTCGTAAGACTGGTATGCAAAGGAAGAGTAATCTCGTTATGGTATTGGTTGTAAGCATTCGGATAATCTACGATATCAAAACCTAAATTTTTATAGGCTGTCATCATCGGTAAAGGTTTATAATGTACGTTACAAGCGATCCCACGTTCAGCCATCCGTTCTATCACAGCATTTCGATATTCCACATCCTCACCAAGCAAACGTACAAGATACAAATGCCCACTCGAAGAATGGTCATCACCAAAATGATCCAAGACCTGCACATTGCGCCCCTTCAGTCCTTCATTATACCTCTCAATAATCTGACGACGACGATACAGCATTTCCGGATAACGCTTCAACTGCGCAAGACCAATACCCGCCATCACATCCGTCATATTACACTTATAATACGGAGCGACAATATCATACTCCCATGCCCCCAACCTCGTTTTAGCAAGCGCGTCCTTGTTCTGCCCATGAAGGGAAAGCAATTGAAACTGTTTATAAAGAGACTCGTTGTCAACCCCATCATGATTTCTCCAAGTCAACGCACCTCCCTCTGCTGTCGTAAGGTTTTTCACGGCATGGAAGGAAAACGAAGTAAAATCAGCGATCTCACCACACATCTTTCCATGCCATTTGGCACCAAAAGCATGAGCGGCATCCGCAAGTACGATAACCCGACCGTACGCCTTCTGGATATCGTTCGCTGGCGAAAACAAATGTTTCTTGCTCTCTACGGCAGCGAATATCTTATCATAATCACAAACCACACCGGCAAGATCAACAGGCAGAACCACCTTTGTCTTCTCCGTGATCGCATCTGCCAACTTATCATAATCCATCTCAAACGAATCAGGAGCGGTATCTACCATGACAACCTTTGCCCCTACATGACAAGTTACGCTTGCGGTAGCGGTATACGTATAAGCGGAAGTAATCACCTCGTCTCCTGGCCCAACGTCCAAAACACGCAATATCAACTCCATACAAGCCGTAGCCGAATTCAAGCATACAGCTTGCTCCGTCTGACAGCACATGGCAATTAATCTCTCAAATTCTTTTGTTTTAGGCCCCGTGGTGATCCAACCGGAACGAAGAGCCTCTGATACTAGATTAACCTCACTCTCAGTTATATCAGGAGGAGAAAAAGGAACTTTCTTCATAAGAAATAATTTTAATCTTCTATTTTTCGTATCTCACAGAGAAATGAGATCCTCATTTTAACTTCATATCAATTTTAGAAACAACCGCTTCCATTCGCTCTTCACATTCTTTTAAATCCTGCCCTTTCACTACTATTTGAGCCAAACAATGACTTGAATTGGCAAATCTTTTCACCTCAGAACCGGGACGCACAAAGAATGTCAAATCATAAATAAAAGAGTCCCTTTCACCTACATATCGCATGTCTTCTAAAATACCGTCTCTTTCTGGAGAAATTATCATTCTTGACAAACCCGCCTCACCTTCTTTACGTCCATTCCATATTTCTTTTGGATCAATGCCCAGCGCTGCTGCAATCACCATCTGGTAATAATTTAAGCCATAATGAATACTTACAAGTTCAGGCAAACAATTGGCTCCGATACGACCCGTTAATTCCAACACATATATTACACCATTTTCTTCTATAAAATCGATATTAACAGCGCAATTATTAAGTCCCATAGCTTTGATAGCCATTTCGGCTTCTTTCCTTATTTTTTCACGAAGTATATCCGAACATTCATAAGGGACATAATGTCCTACAGGAACTGCCGTATCTGCCTGATAAAGTATATCACCATGAGGCATAACAAAAAGGATTTCACCATTAGAGATAAATGCCTGTGCCCCAAACTCACGTCCCTGCAAGAATTTCTCCACAAGCACATAGTCAACCCGAGTAGCTAAATCCCGCAAAACGAAACGTGATGGTTGTGAAAAACGAAATGCGTTTATTGAAACAAAAACGAAATGTGCTTCAAATTTAATCCGCAAAGTAACCGCCTATTTGCAAAATCAAAGCAAAACACCTTCTTTATTTGGTAAAAATAAACGGCATTCAAATGGACTTCTAACCCTATTTGAATACCGTTTTTTATTGCCGGCTGTGGTAAAAAAGCGTCTACTAAAGTTGTTTATTCCTTACTTTTTTCGTACCTTTACAAAGTAGTTAAGATGGATTGTTATAGCCTTTTATCGTATGTCGAATAGGCTTCTACTTGCGGGATGCGACGTATAATGCCTTTCCCGATGTTATCCAAACAACGTCCTAACGTCCGGATCATGGCCGGAATGATTTCTCGCTCATAAAAGATGCGAGGCTGCGCATCATAGTCTATTTTTACTATCTCCTGCTCGCAAATATCGCCGGTGTCATAGCCGGAGTCTGCCCAAAACCATGTGGCGGCGGTTATCGGTTCCCCTCGTTTATACGCCCATTTGATAGATGATGCCCCGCGCCCATAAGGTAATGGGGACGGATGGAATATCAACGTACCCCAGTTCGCCTCTTTCAGTTCTTCATCGGAAACTTTCACCGTAAGGAGTGGCGCAATGGCAAGGTCACAACGATACCCTTCACACCAAAGCGTATGCCCTTTTGCCTTAACGAACATTTCGGCCGCTTTGAATGCCTCCGACTCGCAATTTCCCAATATTTTAATTACCATTCCCTATATATTTAAATGCCTGAACCGCCCTGAAATGGCCGCCATAACCGGTTGCCGCACGATCAGACTTATTTAACCTTTGGGCCGAACGTGCCATCGAAGCCGCGCTGCGCCCTTTATTAACTCCATATAAATGTGCTCCGGTTTGTATCCACTTTTTAGAGTGACGTAACGCTCCACATAGTTGCGGGTGTGAAGTGTGAAAGAACACCGGGTAAGGTTTACCACATCTACCATGTCCCTGAAGATGATATTCACAAACGGCCGCTAAAAATTTAGTACCAACACCTATTCCCTGCCATTCGGGAAGTACTACCAACCGGGTGGACCGGTAAGCCTTTGCCGTAAAGAGTGGTGTTACCGCTAAATGGCAGACGGGCTCACCACCGACAAAGCCCACGAAATACTCGGCCGCAACCGGCATAGGAAGGTCTAAATAATAATGCTGCTTAAACAACCTTGGGAATATAGTTCCCCTGACTTTATAAATTTGAAGTTCGAGTTTTGGACGTTGCCGAAGGCAGTCACGGTTGTAAAACCGTGCCTCCGCAGTATCATACACCCAGTCAGGTTGTAGCCATTCGATTATATCATAGTGGCAGGAAAGAAGCACGATCTGCCCGCTGCCACGTCTCCATGTCTTCGAGAATGCGGCGGCCCCGACCTTGGCTATCTGCCGGTCAATGACCGATGTAAACTCGTCCACCACGGCGTGCTGCGGTCGCTCGCACGCCAAACGCGCAAGGCCTGCCCGGAACTTCTCGCCGTTACTCAACACATGGAACGGCCGGAGCCACGCAGGAACATCACCGAGGCCAACGGCTGAAAGCATACCTGTCACCGTGTTGAAGTCTCCATCAGGAGCGATACAGTCCACAATCGGTTTATCCTTATCCCAGCCGGAATAGAGATCATAAATAGGTTGTTTGAATATTTTGTTTCCAATACTGGTTTTTCCACTACCGGATGGTCCGACGATCAATCCGATTTGCCATTCCCGGTCCTCGATTGGTAGCTCTACTGTCTTTTCCCAGTCGCAGCCTTTCTCCGCGTTGAAAAGGCTTTTTACCCGTGCGGCCCGATAGCTGTTGAAGTCGCTACAATGGTGTTGTACCTCTATTCTCATACGTTCACCACTTTAAGGGTTAGACCTTCTTTCAGGAGACGCTCATAAATCTCCTTTTGCTCTTTCTCATCCGCGCAAATGACGATCACGCCATATTGCGGCTTGTAAGTGTACTTGCTCATACTTTGTCTCGTCTTATGGTTTTGCGACAAAGGTAGGACCAAACAACCGGGTGAGCGAATTTACGCCTGATCTTGCGCTGCACGGCCCATGCAGTCGCTTGATAAATAGCGAATGATATCGTACACCTTTCGCTCGCTCAAGGCATATTTGTCAGAAAGGACGGCCACGATATAGGTTGTCTTTTCACCCGCCGCCCGCATTCGGGTATAATCATCGAACAAATCGACATACAAACAATCGCTTGTCCTTATTCCGGCGTTAAATAGACGCTGGAGCAATTCCTTATTGAAAGAAAGTATCTCGTATATTGTCATAATCTCCAAAAATTAAAGTATATTTGTATTGCCAATCACATAAAACAAAAACGAGCTATCGCGACTGAAGGCATACAGCCCCCGGTCGTGCGGTAGCTCGCATTTGTTCGTTAGTATGTGATTGGCGTCTTTACTAACAGCCGGGGGCTTTTATTTGCCCGCCCCCGATAAGGCCTATAATATTTTCTATCTATTCTCCAACTCTTCCACCCTCTTCTCAAGTGCCTTGACCTTGGCGTAAAGCTCCTTGATCCCGTTGATCCCGAAGGCGGTCAGCATCTGGATATAATCGACTCCGTAATAGGAATCCCCGTTATCCGGTGTTATGAGTTGTACCGCCTCCGGAAGAACCTCTCGGACGGCTTGCGCCGACACGCCGATGCGAAGGAGCTTGTCCTCGTCCTCCTTCATCGTGTAGTAGAACGCGGAGATACCCTCCAGCTTATCCAGCACGTCCGGGATATCGAAGAAGACGCTCTTCAGGCGGATATCGGACGAGGTCAAGCCTTGGTAATTGGTGATATACACATGGGCCGTGCTCGCGGCGTCCTTGTTGATATACAGGTTGGCTATATTCCCGGGACTGTTCCAGCCATAGATACCGTTGCCGTTATCGATCCGTACCCCCAAGAACGGGTATCTCCCGCCCGGGGCGTTAAACACGACCCCCGTGCCCTCCCTGTACAACACTTTCTCTACCCCCATGTCGTAAAAATAGGGACCGAATCCCTCGAAGAACACACCGCCCCACGAGCTACGGTTTCCGAACTTCCCGGCGAACTGCGTGGTCTTCCCGATAGTCAACATTTGCGGAAAGGTGATTTGTGTACGATCCGAGACGGACGTATCCACGGCCAGTGACCCGTTCGTGATGGTGAAGTTTCCGATCCTTGCCAAGTTCGCGAAGATCTCCTCCACGTCAATCTCCGAGGCAGCTATCTTCCGTGCCATCAGCAAATCGGTCGCCACGCTGGAGAAGTTCGCCCCGAAGGTGTCCCAATAGGCGGTATTGGTCGGATATTTCCCCTTGAAGGTAGGCTCGTTATCATCCACCTTCGCCACATAATACGTGCGGGTGCCATCGCTATTCTTGATCGATACGATATCGGTAATCTTGGAGCTGGCGTTATAGGTAGCGCTTGAGTCGTAATCGCCACGGTAGGTGCAGCGGGGGCCACGATCGCCACGGGGACCGGGATCGCCGTCTTTCCCGTCCTCGCCATCCGTGCCGTCTATCCCGTCCTTTCCCGGTTTGCCTTCCTCTCCCTTGATCTTGGATACGCTCCACGCGCTCCATACTCCGTTTCTCTTGGTGCTGGTGGCCATCCAGACCGTGTCCGTGGACTGGGTGTCGCTCCATTGCTTGTTCGTATTAGGATGACCGTTCGGGGCTGACGGGCTCGCTACGGATGAGAACTCCACGTCGAAATCGGCCGTATCCGTCATCTGCCTCGGGGACATCCATGCCGTTTGCTGGGGTTCCTTCCCGTCCGACGAGAAGATCCGGGTGGAGGCCCACAGTATCGCCTCGCCGGACGGTATCCCGTCGCTCCATCCCTCCGTGGTCGGCAACGGGGAGGCGTACGAGCCGCCAACAGGGGTATCGGGCGTGGCGTTCGTGCGGATGAACACCGTGCTCTTGAAGCTGTTCGAGCCTTTCGATACCAATGGCTTCCAGAACCTCGTGTTCGTGGGATCGGTACCGGGCGTGGTCTGGGATATACACTTATACACGTTAACATCGTAAGATACCTTGTCGCCGGGGTAATAGACGGACTTATCGGAGTAAGCGCCCCGATCCACCTCCGGATAGTCGATCTCGCCGGAGGGCGATTGGTAGATACTGCCTTTCAACACGAGACCGTCTCGCTGGTCATATGAGAGGAAAGCGTTGTCATCGCCGATCCGGAACGCCTTGGAGAGCATGTCCCAGTATTGCGTGCCGTCCGTGTTGATGATCTTGTTCAGCCGCATCCAGCCCGGGCCGATCTCGCTGAAGCCGTAAAGCGTGGAGAAACTGCGCTGGCCGTCCACCTCTGTACTCAAGGCCCCGCAAAGGAGATTGTAATACGAGCCGTCATCCAAGTCCCTCGGCTCCTTGCTGAGAAGGAAAGAGCCGGACGATCCCGACTTGGCGCAGCGGGCGTACAGGTACATGGCTTCCATATCATCACCTAGATAGGGAGACGTATAAGCCGCCACGTTCCAATACCTGTACTCCGTCACCTTGTGGGAGGGGGCGAGCGAGTCTATCCCCAACGTCATGTGCTGCAAGATTCCGGAGGGGGTGGCAAGCGTACGTTTCCGCTGGTCATACGTGAAGGCGTGATCCACCTCGGTGACCGCCTGTCCGTCCTCCGTGGGAATACGGTTGACGAAACGGAACTGCAACGACTCATGTCCCACCAATACCGACATGGTGCGAAGCCACGACATCGCCTGCCCCTTGCCGTAATCCTTGAACGCTCTCTCCAGCATCCCCTGCATCTCCACCGCGTCACGCCAACGGCGAAGGGTGAACGATACGGCCTGCTTGTGTCGTGTCTCGTTCGTCACCTCCTCGCTCTCCAGCTTGCCCAGCTCATCGGACAGGAAACCGCCTACCGGCGTGTTGGATAGCTCAAGCTCCGGACTGTGGGGCCTATTAATGTGATCCCTCACCCCGGTGACCCGGATCAGGATACCGTCCGGCTGGAACTGGGGATCGCTGAAATCGACATAACCGCCGGGTACCAGCTTGGCGCCGATCGCCAACCAATTCTTCTTGGCCCATATGCCGTCCAGCTCTCCGCTGAATGTGAATTGCCGCTCCTCACGCTCGTACAGGTAGCGTACCGCCTCCCGGAACATGTCCCAGCTCGCCCCGGTCTTGGCGGCGTTGTCGCATACGTAGGCTGTGGGAAGGGATATGTTAAAGACGGCGTACTTGTCTCCCACCTCCGGATACAGGGACGAGTTGGGAAGATCCATGCCGTCCTGCTCAGCCGGTACGATCTCGAACTTACGACCGTCATGTATGTACTTTACGTCGAACTCACGGCCCGCCAGACGGCCTGTCTGGAAAATAACCGTCATGGTCTGACCGGCGATTAGGCAATCCTCGAAATTGAGGTTGGCGGGAACCGATGAGTCATAGAAGTTGTAGAACGTGACATCGTTCCCGTCCGTGTCCTCGCCCGGCTCCGTGTCGGTCTCGCTCACCGTGCCAACCCTGGATGGATATATATCGCTGGCATCGTAGCTGTCCTCATTATAAGAGGAAAGGGGCCTGTCCGCACGAGTGACATACATCCCGTCCTTGTCGGTCTTGTAGCGTCTGCCTTGATAGGAAAGCTCCTGCGACTTGGGGAGCAGCAAGGTCTGGCTGCCATAGGCCGAGTAATCGATATTCCGCTCACCGCCTTGCACGTACAATATCTCCACGGGGAGGTTGTCGCCTTGGTTCGCACGGCCTACACCCGGAAGGAAACCGTTTCCCTTGCCATAGCTGAGAGCGACCGGGGCATCCTTGAAGTACTCCACCTTGCGCAAGTGAACTGTCTTTCCGACGATCTCGAACTCCGTGTCGAACTCCTCGGCCAAACGCCCCAATACAGCCCAGCATTTCTCGTGGTTGAACGACAACAGTTTCTCCGGGGCCTCGATCACCGTGCCGACCGTCCAGCCGGAATCATAGAGATTGAGGTTGTCCACCAGCAGCTCCACGAACATCCCCGGCGTGGCCGTCATGACGAACTTGAGCTTGTACGGCTTGTCGGACAACAGCTTGTACTTATATTTTTTCAGGATCTCCTCGTTGCCGCCGAAGGTGACGGTATAGTCGAATACCCTCGTGCCCTCCTTCTTGAAATCCGAAGGGTACCACAGCGTGTACCTTTCCCCCTGGTACTCGATATACGTCCCGGTGGGCAGCTCCACGTGATCCACTAGGGAGTAACGCAGCTCCACCTTCTTCGCTTGCGCTATCGCCCGGTAACGATAGCTGTCATCGTCCACCGGGATGTCAAGCAATACCTCGCCCGTCTTATCATAGATACGCATCTCGAACGGTATTTAAAGGGTGTTCGAGACGCTTTCGGGCATACCCAGCAAGGCACGTACCCTCGCCTTGCAGTCGTTACGGTAACGTTCCAGACAGGCGAACTCGGCCTCAAACTCGGCCTTTCTCTCATTATCCGAGCTCAATTTATTCAGCGTTATCGCCTCTACCCGATCGGCGGAATACTCTCTCCGGATCAATCCGGACACGAGACTGTCATAACTTGCGGAAGTAGCCTCGACCAGCGTGCCGCCATCCTCGCACGTGCCGGTATAGGCGTAAGCCGTGCAAGGCTCCGGTTCCGGTTCGCCCCCGTGGCCCTCCGGAACGTGGTTCTCCAAGACCTCCTCGTTCAGGTATAGCAGGTAATGGTTGTCATCGTATTTTACGAATGTCTTTCTCTCCGTGTAAATCGCTCTTGTCTCCATATATTTAAATGTTTTTTAGCCGACCCGGAAGGATCGGCCAAGAGCGATCCCAACGGGTCAAGTGAACCTGAAAAATTTCTTACCGAACTTGTTGGTGAGCACCTTTATCACGGTATCCACCGGCAAGTCCTCGTGAGAGAAGTCCGTGAGCGCCTGATCAATCAAGACGGCGGAACCGGTGAAAGCGTAACGCTCCTCTCCTTTCCATCGGAAACGTATGGCGAGGCACTTCTTTGGCGTGCCGTCCTCGTTTCTCTCGATCTTGCTATCCTCAATCTTATAATCGATCAACTCGATCAGCCTGTCCTCCTCGGGGCCTCTCCGGTCCTCCGGTATCCGGGTATCATAAAGTATATCCTCGAATCTCATTTTCCGGTCGGCCGGGAGATCCTCCCACGGACTTTTTTTATTCCTTATCACCTGTCCCAGTCTTTTCCTTGGTGTTTCCATTCCTAATTTATTTAATAGATTACTCGTATCAGCGTGTTGGATGAAGCCTATACGGGAAGAGGCCCTCTTCCTTATCTCCTCGTCCGGCAAACCCTTCTTTCTCAATCTCGCTATCTGGCGGCAGAGAGCCACCTTGTTACGTTTCCGGACACGGACGTGATCCGGGAAATGCACGTATCCCCCCGTATCGACACCGTCCGTCACGTGCCCGATCTTCCATCTCGGGTTAAGACCGATCCTAAGCTCGTTAGCGTAATAAAGACCGATCCACTCGATGACAAGGTGCAAGAATACGGTGTCCTCATGCAGTATCAGGACATCATCGGCGAGACGGTAGCAGAAATCCAGACGGTTCAGATATCCCTTGAACCTGTCCGAGAGATATTGGATCCCTTTGGATAACTCCTCATAATCATGTTCTGTTTTGGCCGTCGCGATACTTTCCTCGATATACCTTTTCGTGTAGTACTCAACCAAAGCAGGGCATTCCCCGACATGGAAGCACCGCTTCAAATCGTGATCGAAAAGATAAAGATAGACAAGCGAGAAGAACTGCGCCAGCTTCGTGCCGGGAAACATACCGGTATCCCCCTCGACGCTATCGATGATCTCATCAAGCCTTCGCAATAAATGATTATCCTTGATACGTGTCCTGAGCTGGCTTTTCAGTACCGGGTGATTGACGGTCGGATAGAAGTGGTGGATATCGCACAGGAGATAGTCGGTGGTACGTTCCGGATATTTTCTCAGGACCTTCCGGATCATCCTCATGTAGGCGTGGGGACCGCGTCCTCTCACCCCTCCGTAGGTATACGCGGAGAAGGATCTCGTAAAATAATCCTCCACCTCATTGAGCATCGCCCAGTGCTGGAC
>OJKY01001816.1_pt1 | contig 12109 bp, 8 predicted proteins | sample 1596571 | NCBI WGS metagenome assembly OJKY01 (sample SAMEA4350170, study PRJEB24818) | metagenome | biome: human; feature: gut; material: faeces | place: Denmark | collected 2013-09 | reverse complement strand
TATATTGCATGATTCACCCTCCGTATCCGTCTGTTTTCTGGCGAACAGGACGGTATACGGGAGGATTTCTGCATCGGTTTGGTCTAAAAAAACGTAAATAGTCACAGCCGGTTTCATGCTTGCACAAATAATCGACTACATATGGAAATGATAACTCAGAAAGGCTTTGCTGTATGGATAAAACGAGAAAACTCTCCAATGCCCAGCATGGATGCTTTCTCTCCTTCACTGGGGTATGCTTGTCTCCTTATTTCACAGTAGCAATGTGCTAAACGGAATATTAAATTCCAGTATATACAAAATCCTCCTTCCGGTTTTCTCTGGAAGGAGGATTTATCCGAGTGTCAACTTCGGTAACTATTATGGTCTAAGATATAGAATCGGGCACACTCGAAATGCCGCCATGCTTCGTTGTGGAAAGTCCCGCAGCTTTGCAGGCAAACGACACGATCACGCGCAGCTCCGCCTCATCCAGAGCTTCCGGCGCTTTTCCGGTCTGGAGCAGCTTCCACACGGCGCTGCCGCCGAAGATGTCGCCCGCGCCGGTCGTGTCCACGACCGTGATGCCCTTCAGGCTGTCCACATGGCCGCTTGCGCTGCAGTTCTGGAACCAGCAGCCGTCCGCGCCGCACGTCACGAACACGAGCTTCACCGGATAGTGGTCAAGAATATACTGTGCGCCGTCCTGCACGCCGAGGCCGAACAGGAATTCGACCTCTTCGTCGCTGATCTTCACCACGTCGGCCTGCCGGAGGCCCCAGAGCATCTGCTCCTTCGCCTCATTGAGATCGTTCCACAGCGGCTTGCGCAGGTTCGGATCGTAGGTGACGAGCTTGCCGTGTGCCTTTGCATATTCCACGGCGCGATACGTCGTTGTCCGCGCCGGCTCGCCCGTGAGCGAGAGCGTCCCGAAGTGGAACACCCGCGTTTCGTCGATGAGCGAAAGATCCAACTCGTCAAACGTCAGCTGCGTGTCCGCGCCGGGCTTGCGCGCGAAAGCAAATTCGCGGTCGCCGTTTTCGTCCAGCGTCACGAACGCCAGCGTTGTGAACACATCGTCCGCCGCCACAAGTCCCTTCGTCTCGATCCCCGCGCCCCGCAGCGTATTGGTCAGAAGTTTGCCGAACGTGTCCGTGCCCACCTTGCCGAGCATCCCCACCTTCCCGCCGAATTTGGCGATCGCCGCAAGGAAATTCGCCGGGGCCCCGCCCGGATGCGCGGCCATTGTGGGATAGCCGTCCGAGTCGATAGACTGCGTCGTAAAGTCGATCAAAAGCTCACCAAGCGCAACTACATCATACATTCTTTTTCCTCCGTAATTGTAATGCTCCATTGATTCTCATACTTTGCTCCCGGCGCAAGATGGATAAGATCGCTCTTGCAGCTCAGCTCCTCCACCACGTCCTGCCGCGACGGAAGCGACGCCCACGGCTCAATGCAGACATACGGCGCATCCGTGTGCGGCATATGCCAGATACCGAGATACGGCATCTGCGGATAGGCTACGGTCACCGATTTGCCCGTTTTCTCTGAGCATAGGCTCACGCACCGTGCCATATTTTTCAGCACGATCGCATCCTCATCGAACAGCTCGTGACGCAGGCGGATGGTCGTATCGTCTTCCAGCGGGAAGCATTCTGTCTGGCCGTTGAGATAGCAGTCTCCGGTAAAGCCAATACGGTCTGGCAGACATGGCTGCGAAAAGCACAGTTTATAGTCTTCAAAGCCAGTGCTGCCGGTCAGCGGAACCCGGAATCCCGGATGTCCGCCGATGCCGAACGGCAGCTCTTTTTCGTCCTCATTGCAGACGGAATACGTCACATGGACCGTCCAGCCGCGCAGCGCATAGCGTACCCGGAATGTAAAGCGGAACGGATACTGCCGCAGCGTTTCCGGTGTCTGCCGCAGACAGAACGTAACAGAATCGGAAGACTGCTCTTCGATAGTGAAAACAGAATCCTTTGCAAATCCGTGAATGTCCATTGAATAACGTTCGCCGCAGAGCGTATAGCAGCCATCTGTCAGGCGCGCAACATACGGAAACAGCACCGGCGCGCGGTCCGGCCAGTATTGTTTGTCGCCGTTCCAGAGAAATTGTGTTCCTTGTTTGGAGCCAAGCTCCATCATCTGCGCGCCGAACGGATCGACGCACAGCGTCAGGTTTTCATTTTGCAGCGTCAGCATCCGTCAGTCTTTTGCCGCCGGATACTCATTGCAGAGCAGCCGGTAAGGCGGCTCATCTTCCTCGATCTTCGGAAAACGGCCAACCGGCGGATTGAAGCGGTTGTCGGTGTTGTCGTCGTTGCACTGGCTGACCTCGCCCAGCAGGACGGGACCAGTGCCGGGCTCAACCGAAAAATCATGATACAGCCCCTGATAAACGAAAATGCTTTCACCCGGTTTCAACCGGATCTGCGTTCCGGCCGGAACGGTATAGCTTTTGCCGTCGGTGTGGACTTCCACGTCAGATTCATAATCGATTTCTTCATTCGGAAGACGATTGTACACCCGGATCAATACGTTGCCGCCGCCGCGGTTGATGATGTCCTCAGTCTTGAACCAGTGGAAATGGTTCGGTGCGTACTGCCCTTCCCTCAGATACAGCAGCTTTTCCGCATAGACCTTCGGATACTTGTCCGGCATGGCACGATTTCCGTTGCGAATCGTGATAAGCGAAAAACCGAAGTGGTCAAAGTCGCCCTGACCATAATCCGTGATATCCCAGCCGAGCATGCAATCGCGCACTTCATCATATTCGTGCCCCTTGCTTTCCCATGCCTCAGGCGTAAAATGGCAAAAAGGCGGCAGGTAGCAATGTTCCTGTGCGCACATAGCCTCGAGCTCTTTCAACGCTTTGTTGATCTCACTGCGCTTCATAATAGCGCTCCTTTCCATTTAATTTCTATATTCAGTCTCCGCCAGACGGTCCTATTCTGTGCCGTGCGGGGAACGTACTGTCGTTATCAAAAGTTCCGGAGAACAGACCCGTTTTTTCTTGGCCCCGGACGGAAGATCCATCCGGGGCCGGATCATTACTGCTTAGGGAAGATCAATAGAAACTCTTGCGGAGGCTTCGAACATTCTGAGCAGAATGGCCGCGGCCTCGCTGCGCTTGATGGTGCTCGCGGAATGGAACGTGCCCTTCGCGTCGGAACCCGTCAGGATGCCCGCGCGATAGAACTCGTAGATCTCAGCCGCGAACTTGTCGGTCGCCTTCACGTCTGGAATTGCGTTATCTGCCACGGTGTTGATGGCCTTATAAGCCTCCTCCGCACCATGGAAGATGTGGACGAACTCGCCGCGCGTGACCGGTGCATTCATCTGCGCCTTGGTGTAATTCGCGTAGTCCTTTTCGATGATGCCGTTCACAACTGCGTAATTGACATAGCTGTCATACCAGTTCGCGCCGCTGTTTTTCAGGCTGACTTCGCCAGTGCGGTCGAGCTGATGCAGAGCCGCCGCCAGCTTGATGGTCTGCGCCACGGTCAGCGTTGCGTTCGGCTTGAATTCATTGGCCGTCACGCCGTCGATCAGACCGTTCTCCCACGCTGCCTTGACGCTCGAATAGTACCAGCTATCGGACGGAACATCGGCGAACGGGAACTTGCTTACGTTGCTGCCAGCGTTCGGGTTGAACGGGAGCTGCGCAGGTTTGCTCGGGATGACTGGGAGGACCGGAGCCGGGGCGGGTGTCAGCTTCGGAATGGCATGACCTTCTGCGATCTTGTTGCCGCAGCCGAGGCAGTAGGTGTCGCCCGTGTAACCTTCCTCGGTGTAGGTTGCGTCTTTCGCGTCACGAATCTCCGTGCCGCCCACATGGTTGGTCGGGTCAGTTTTCGGGGTAACATCCGCCTCAGTCAGCTCTTCTGTCGCGTTTTCATCTGCAAACAGCTTGCTGCATCCGGAGCAGGTGTAATACGCCCTGTGACCCATGTCGACGCAGGTCGCTTCCACAGCCGGAACCAGCGTCGTGGTGTGATGAATGTGGCCGGTCGCGGGCGCGATGATATAGCCGCACACTGTGCAGGTCTGCGGATCTTTTTCCGTTGCCGCAGCGCCAGGCGTATGGGTCCCTACGTCGTTCTTCTCGTCGCAGCCGGAGCACGCATGCCAGTGATGGGTTTCATCCTTGCTCCATTCTCTGGACCAGCTGTGCTCGTGCGAAGAAGAAGCTTCTGTGAAGCGGAACCAATCGACGTTTGCAACATAGGTCTTGCCGGTGTTGTTTTCGAAGTAGAGATAGACATCGTGCATACCCTTGGTGATCTCGGTCAGCTCACCGCTAAGTTCCACATAGTTGCTCCAGTTGCTTCCGGTCGCCGGGCAAGTCAATGTCGCGATCTCCTTGCCGTCCAGGCTGCCAAGGCGGATATGAATCTGGCCGCCGCCGGCATCTCTCTCCTGCGCAGCGTAGAAGAACGTTACTTTTTTCGCACCGTTCCCGGAGAAATAGACATTGGAATATTTGACCCAAGTGCCGCTTGCAACGCCGCCAATGTTTTTGCCGTCGTTGACAATTCTGCTGTCATGTGCATCTGTTTCAAACTTTGTAAATTCCTCAGCTTCGATGTTCTCGTACGCATTACGGAACTTCGCCTGCGCAAGTTTGATGTTCAGGTCAAGCGCATCGTTTGCGTGATTGAAATCTACGATCGTCGCATTCGGATCATTCAAAGCCGTCTGCGCATTCTGGATTGCCTGATTGAGAGCGTCCTTATGTGCAGCGTCATCTGCCAATCCTTCATAAACCTGCTGTGCTTCTTCGATTTTAGCCACCAGATCCTGGTAGGACTGAATATCATTGGATGCCTGCTCGAGCTGCGATTTTGCATCTTTCAGCGCATCCATCGTGGAATTGTAGTTCTTCGTCACTTCCTCCGCGTTGGAAATGGCGCTCCTCACGGAATTTTGAACCGCGGACGGCATGTTTGATGTGTCAACCTTCTTGATCGCATCAAGCTTTGTCCAAAGATCCTTCATCCCTTCGATCTCGCTCATGGCGTTTATCAGCTTACGGCAGGCCTCCTCGATCTCGGCGTCCGTCTTGTCTTCCTTGGCCGCAACCGTTTGTGCCTTGTCAATGGCTGCGCTCATCAACGTCGCAAGCGGTGCGTAGCCGCCATCGCTGAGAGCCTCCTTTGCTTTTGTCGCTTCCGCGATCATTCCATCGAGAGCATCGGCGTTCAGCGCGGGCATTTCGGTGCTCATCAGTTCCAGCTCGCCCAACTGAATCTCGCTGTCGCTCTTGATATCCAGACGCACATAACGATATTGCACATAATCCGCGGCATTCGTCTTGAACGGCTTCGTATAGAGGCTCCATTCAAATGTCACATTTTCACGCTTGTCCGCTTCCGTCCAGGTCGAGCCGTCATTGGAAAGATAAAGCGTGAAGTTCTTCGGCGCGCTATCCTTGCCGCCGCTCGCAGAGGTCAGTGTATAGAGGCTGACAGCCTGCGGCTTTGCAAATGTGTAATAAAGCGAAATGATCCCATCCGTAGGCTTCAACGTTGCACTGGTCTTAGAATTGTTATCGAGCAGATTTTTGAGGTTCTCACCATCAGCACAATAAATGGAATCGCCGGAACTTAGCGTGGTCGGAACTTCTTTTGCAACCACAGCCGCACTGTTTGTGCGGTCCCGCAGCGGATCGGGGGTCTCGTCGCCTTTCGTCAAAGAATCGGGAACATCATTCTCACCCATACCCCACTTGCCGGGCGTCGCCTGCATGTCAAAATGGAGCACAACATCTTGCGTCTTGAGCTGGTCGGTCAGATCCGTCTGCTTGATGGACGTCTTGCTGTAGGCTTCACCATTGATGGTAAGGCCGCCAACATAAATATTTGTGCTGCTGTTATTCGGCGCCTCGATGATCAGATCGTGGCCGTTTTCATGATGGAGGGTAATCTTCTTGAACAGTGGCGAGCCGAAGACCAGTTCACCGTTGCCCATATTCAACGGATAGAAGCCCATGGCACTGAAGATAAACCATGCAGACATTTCACCGTTATCCTCATCACCGATGTATCCCTGGCCGATGCGGCTGCCAACATAGCACTGCCGCAGTACCTGCCGAACTTTCTCCTGCGTACGGTCAGGCCGACCGGCATAGAGATACATATATGGAATATGATGGGAAGGCTGGTTGCTGTGGCCATATTCGCCCATCTTGACTTCCTGCGCTTCCCTGCGCTCATGGATGCCCTGATTTGCGCCTACAGTGTCCGTTTCCAATGTCGTCTCAAACAACTGATCCAGCTTTTCAGCCAGTGCAGCACGGCCGCCGTAGAGGTTTGCCAGGCCCTGACCATCCTGCGGTACACTGCACGCCATATTCAGAGCCGTAGTTTCCGTGTAATCATCATGGAACGCAAACGGATCCACTTTGGATCTGGTCCAGGAGCCATCCGCATTCTTGGCCGCAAGCCATTTGTTTTCAACTCCGTCTCCGTCGCGGAAGAGGTTGACATAGTTTGTGGCACGGCTCTTATAATAGGTATATGCATCCATGTCGCCTAATTCTTTCGCCATGTTTGCAATACCGGCATCATTGATGTAGCCTTCAATGGACCATGAGAATTTCTGGCTGCCACCCGGCGTATAGCCAAGAAACAGGCCCTTATCAATGCCGTCACGACCGCCGGAGGCCCCCTTGAAATCCGACATGGAGGCATTCTTCAGTGCAGACTGATATGCAAGTTGCCACTGCTCGTTTGTCAGCGTTGCGCCGCGCAGCATGGCATCGGCAAAGATAACATCCGAGCTTGTACCGACCATGGAGTTCGTACCGGCCGGAGCAATCCAGCGCGGCATCCAGCCGCTGTCCTCGAAGTGATGAATCAGGCCCAGCAGCAACTCATTGTTCTGCTCCGGTGTGAACAGCGAATATGCTGCCCATGTCGTACGATAGGTATCCCAGAACCCGTTGTTATAATAAAGCTTGCCGTCCTTCACCGTCTTGGTATACGGGCTCATGTACTGCCAGCCTTCTTCGCCGCCTTCGCCGGTTTTTTCACCCATATTATTGGGATAGAGATACAAGCGATAGAGGCAGGAGTAGAACGTAATCAGCTGTTCTTCCGACGCACCTTCAATTTCAAACTGGCTCAGCTTGTCATTCCACAGCGTCTTTGCGGCAGCCTTGACATCGTCAAACTTTCCGCTCAACTCCTGTTCAAAGTTTTTCTGTGCCTGCTCAGCACTGATAAAGGAAGTTGCCGCGCGCATCACGACCGTCTTCGTACCTTGTCCAAAGACTGCGCGGGTGCCATCGTCTGTGAACGCCTGATCAAAGGTGCCGTAAATGTACATCTTCGGCATCTGGTTGCTGTCCGCATTTTTGTAACCGCTGAAGGACTTCGTAGCTTTATCAAATCTGAGGTCGGACACATCGCTGATATTGATGTACGGCGTCTGTGCGTTTTCCGGATAAGTGATGCGCGTGATCATGCCGTGATCGGTAGGAGGCTGAAATAGTAGGGCTTTGCCGTTACATTTTCCTGATCATAGATGGCGCGGCCATTTGCGGAGGTATTCACGCCGGGCATAAATCTCCACACAGACCGGTCTCCGACCCAGATCGACGGCTCATGACTGCAGCGGAAACCTTTGATAAAACCGGCATTATAGTCGAACATAGTGTTGCCGGTGTCGCTTTCCGGTGCCCAGAAGTTGAAGCCATGCGGCACTGCGACCATAGGCCCGGTGAGGCCTCTGGAGAAAAACGCACCGCCAAAGTTGTTTGTTCCGCGAAGAATGTAGGCATAGTCTACGAGAGACTCCTTGCTATAGTTCAGGGGGGCGACATTTTCAATCCGAATCGAATTCAGCGTTCCCTTGAAATCGCCGCCATCCGCTTTCAAGTCCGCACTGTTTGCGTAGCCGATGTCGATTTCTTCGATCGTCTTGCCCTTCAGCGCGCCCAACTGGATCAGGATCTGGTTTTCCTGCGCATACAGCATGGCCTTGCCTTTGCCCTGGCTGTTCGGATCGGCGCGAACGCCATTCTCATCTTCCAGCTCTGTAGAACTCAGATAGGTTCCATCCGTGAATTTCAGATCTACTGCAAGATGCATGGAATAGAAATCGTAGTCATACTTATTGTTCGGCAGCGGCTGCTGCGGCGTAATATTATAAACCAGCCGCGTATTCTCCGTCACCGGAATGTTCAGATCTTTGTACAGGACGTTGTACACCTGCGCGCTTTGATTGCCTTCATGATGACCACTGATGACCAGCTTGTCGTTTTCCAGCGTTGTCGTCATAGATGCATGCTCCGTGCGCGCTGCGTCCGTAGTTCCGGCAAAGCTGCCGTCCACAAGGCTCTTTGTTAAGCCGAAGCCGCTGAACTGGATCGTTCCCGGATTAGAGTTGAACTTCGTGATCTTCAGCTTGTAATGCTGATAGCCGGAACCTTCCGGAAGCTGGAAAACACGCATCTCATAGTTTTTCCATCCGGTCTGGTTGCTCTGCTTATCCAAAAGCGTCCACTCACCAGCCTGATTGTTCGTGCCATAAAGCTCCCAACTGTTCAGGGTGCGGCCAGGGTTTCCCTCGTCATCATTTGCACCGCTGATATAATAGTTGGAAGCCGTTGTCGGCGCATTATAATGGAATGTGAACTCTAGAGGTACCTTAACGCCGCCGGTTGCACAAAGCTTCGTGCTTGTACTTCCGTCGATCAGTGCGCTGACGTCCTCGGCAGAGTTGCCATATTTGAGCGTGGCATTTACCTCGACAGGAACATCCGCAAAATTTGAGAATTCTTCCTGCGTTTTGAATCGTGTCGAAAACAAGACCTTGTCTTCTTCGCCTGAAGCGGCTTTCTCCGCTGCCAAAACAGTGATCCCAGAGAAAAGGCTCAGCATCATCGCCATGCATAACAAGCAGCTGATCCATCTGGACGCCGTTTTATTTCGTTTCATGTGCAAATCCTCCCAAAACCGAAGATATGAGTTGAGCATAAACGTGTTTCAGAAAATACGGCAAGTAAAATCCTTGCCGTATTTTCTGACTTTCAGTTGGCAGTTGGTGCTTACTTCGTCACAACTGTAACACCGGTGTCGGTGACAGCGCCGTCAGCCGTGCCGCCCTGCAGCGCAGCAACCGCAGCCTTGACACCTTCGTAGCCCATCACGTCGGGGTTCTGAACCATCGTCGCATACAGGCAGCCTTCGTTGATCAGTTCCAGAACGTTGTCGGAGCTGTCGAAGCCAATGCCGACCACATCCGCGCCGCTCTCCTTGATCGCGTTACCAACGCCGACCGTGGAGCCTTCGTTGCAGCCGAACACGCCAACACAGCCGTCAGCGATGAAAGCGGAGGCCGCGTCCTTCGAACGGGCCGCGTCGCCGTCGCAGTACTGGGACTCCTGAAGCTCAAACTTGGTACCCTCGAAAGCGGAGCGGAAGCCGTCGTCACGGGCCACGGTGGAAGCCGTCGCAGCATTGACGCTGACAATGCCGATCTTGCCTTCCGTGATGCCCTTCGCAGCCAGCTGGTCGATCATGGTCTGGCCGGCAGTCTTACCGGCTGCGGTGTTATCGGTGCTGAACGTCGCAACAGACGGCGTAAAGTTTGCCGGGGAATCGACGTAGACGATCTGCACGCCAGCCGCCGAGGCCTCCTTCAGCGCATCGTTGACCGCCTCGGGGCCGTTGGCCGCCAGAAGGATCGCGTTCGCGCCGTTGGCGACGGCGTTGTTGATCATCTCGATCTGCTTCGCATCGTCCTTCACGTCGGGCGCGGTCCACTGGTACTCCACGTTCCCGAGCTCTTCTGCCGCCTTCTTGCAGCCGGCGTCGATGTTGGTCCAATACTGGTCCATCTGGTCCATCGTGATCAGGAAGATCTTGTAGCTTTCGCTGCTCGCCGTATCCGCGGTGTCGTCCGCGGTGTTATCCACAGTCTCGCCGGCCGTGCTGGTCGTTTCGCCGCTTGTCTTCGTCTCGTCTGCCGGCGCCGCCTTCTGTGCACACGCCGCCATTGCTGCGATCATCGCGATCGCCAGCAAAATCGCTAATACTTTTTTCATTTCTGTTCCTCCATTGTTTTTTTCATGAAAACGACAGACCGCCTTTCAGCCGTTTGCTCGGTTTCACTGTTAAAACTTTATCATTTTCCGCCCGATGCAAACAGGACAATTCTTCCGGCAAAGTGGGCAATCCTTCCTGAATTTTTGATGTCTTCGTAAAACTGCAACAATTTTACTTGCAAAATTTATGAAAAACAGCCAATGCTCACTGAGCATTGGCTGCCTTGAAAAACGGAAAAACATATTGTTCAGGTCGTTGCTTTACACGATACAAATCACATCGTACCAGAAGACATCCGGCCTGTCAGCCGTTCCCTTACTGCGTCAACAGGTGTCCATTTTTATAAATCAGCGTTCTTTCGGCCAACGGGAACGCATCGTAGATACCGACGATCAGAACGACCACCGCGATTTTTTTGGCAAGAAGGAGCTGTACCTGCCGCTCGATATGCTGCTGCAGCAGCACGTCATTCCCCCAAAATGGCTGCTCAAAAAATACCACACGAGGCTGCTGGAGCAGCACCCGCCGAAAGATCAGCGCATACTTCTCCTGTGTGTTCAGATCACGGATGTCTTTATCAAAAACCGCGCCAAGCTCCGGCGTCAGCTCGCGCCGCAGGCTGCGGTAAATGCTCCGCCGGCGAAACCAACTGTCGATCTGCCGAGGCAGGCAAAACGTGAGATTCCGCAAATAGCTCATATCCTGAAACAGCATCATTTGTGAAGGATTTTCTGCAATATAGGCGACCCGCTGATCCCGCGCCATCGGCCGGTGGATCGGCTGTCCATCGATCAGAACTTTTCCGCCGAGCAGTGCGCTCTGTCCCGTAGCCAGTCGCCGCATTCCATCCAGCAGCCGCCGGTCTTCCGTATGGATCGCGAGACATTCTCCGCTGTATACCGCAAGATCCACCTGTTTCAGCAGTGCCGTACTGACGCTGCTCAGGTTGAGACATATGCTCCCTCTTGACATGGCACTTCTCGGGGGAGACGATGTTGTGCCGGTAAACTGCTGCAGCAGCGCATGAATGTCTTCGCTGCCTCCGGATACCATTTCCTGAACCTTTATAACGCTCCCGTTATACATCACCGCTATGCGATCGCAAAGCCCGCAAAGTTCTTCGTAGCTGTTTGAGATGTAGATAAAGGCCATCCCACGAGATGCAAAATGGCGGATCGCATAGTGCAGCCGTCCGATATCCGTGCCCGCCAGAAAATGACTGATATTCCACAACAGGACAAGCCTCGCTCCGGATTCCCAGGCCTTGAGCAGTTCCACCATGCACCGTTCGAAGAGGCTCAGCTCCTCCACTTGCCGGTTGCACGGAATGTCTACGCCGACCGCCTGTTCGAGCTCCTGAAGCCGCCCGCGGAAGCTTTGCGTATGGAGCAGCCAGCGCCGCTCTACGCCGCTCAGCACAAAGACATTGTCCCCAACTGTCAGCCCATTGACCAGATGACTCTTCTGCTCAATGACGACAATCTCGTTCGGTGTAGTCCTGCTGTAGATATGGCTGTTGACCAGCTGTTCGCAGTAATAGACCCGCCCGAAGTGTACCGGTGTATTCGATTGCAGCAGCGACACCAACGATGATACACCATGCGCATTGAGCGCCATCAACCCCATGATCTCTCCGCTGAATATCTGCAGATTGAAACGCTCGAGCTGCATGATCCCGGACATCTGCAGGCTCACATTGTCGAGCCGTAAAATCTCTGTTTTCATGCTCTGCCCTCATGCTTGGCCGGAAGCGTTACCGTGACATCTGTTCCGAGTCCGGGCGTGCTGCAGATGGTAATGCCATACTGCTCCCCAAACAAAAGACGGATACGGTTGTTCACATTCAGCAGCGCAATACCGGTGCCTCGCCCGCTGTCAATATAATCATAGGCTGTTCGGCACAGCTCTTTCTGAAGCTGGTGAAGTGTTTCCGGCTCCATTCCAACTCCGTTGTCGGAGATCCGCACGATCAGCCGTTTTTCCGTCAGTGTCAGCCGAACCGAGACTACACCGATCCCTATCTTTCGTTCCCGTCCATGAATAATTGCATTCCCCACAAGCTACTGCATCGCCCA
>OJKY01001809.1_pt1 | contig 12154 bp, 15 predicted proteins | sample 1596571 | NCBI WGS metagenome assembly OJKY01 (sample SAMEA4350170, study PRJEB24818) | metagenome | biome: human; feature: gut; material: faeces | place: Denmark | collected 2013-09 | reverse complement strand
TAGAACATCTGTTCGGTTTCTGTTCCCCATTACATCAGAACACACGTTCGATAATACAAACACACGTTCGATAATACAAACACACGTTCGATAATGCAGACCACACGTTCGATAATACAAACATACGTTCGAACGAACAAATGTTCGCTGTCAATCTGCACAAACAAACCAATATAATTTTATGCAATATTACGTCTATTAATATACAGTCATTTATGATATTATAATACACGTAGTAAGAACAAGCATTACCGGGTATAACCCGGAGAAAGTGAGTATTTATATGAACAAAGTAACATTATTAGGCAGATTGACAAAGGATATTGATGTATCCATCTATGGCAAAGGAAAGAACAAGGGTTGTTACACCAATTATTGCGTAGCAGTAAACCGCCCAAAAAAGAAGGGTGATGAAGAGAGCGAGTGTGATTTTATTTATTGTGTTTCTTTTGGAAAAACAGCTGAGTTTTTGAAAGAATACGCAAGAAAGGGTGCGAGGGTACTTGTGGAAGGCGCATTGCAAGTAGATGCCTATGAGAACAAAAACGGTGATTATTGCACGTCCACAAAAGTCCTTGTAAACAAAGTTGAACTCATTGATTTTTATGACAAAAAATAATATACAACGCTGCTCTATCGGCATGACGGGGAGAAAGGATAACATATGAATGTAGCAATACATGCTGGACACGCTGTGAGAGGTTCGAGAGGTGCTACCGGGTACATGGATGAGGTCGAAAAGAACCGACAGCTCAAGAAGTACATGATTAAATATTTCAAAACGAAAAAAGTCGCAGTAAAAGACTTATCCGTTCATTCCGGTACACAGTTAAATGTACTTACTGGTATCAAAGCAAATTATGCTAAGAAATGCAAAAAAGGGGATTGGCTAAACGTGAGTTTACACCTCAATTCTAGTCCATCCTCAAAAGCAAACGGGTTTGAAGTTTGGGTTCACCCGGATATTTACAAGGACAAACAAAAACTTATTAACCTTAACGCACTATGCGAAGAGGTTTGCGAGCGTACTGGCTTCACAAATAGAGGCGTGAAAAAGACTTCTTGTCTCTATGTATTGAAAAACTTACCTAACTGTGTACTTTTCGAAGTTGGTTTTGTCTCTTCAAAAAAAGATTATTGCATTTACGAAAACAATCACAGTAAAGGAATTGCTTGTATTTTAGCAGACTGTGTGCTAAAATATGGAAAGGAGTTGTTATAGCATGATTTCATATGGTGACATGTTAGACACTATTGAAAAAAACGAATCACAGAAAGAACCTACTGTGACAGAAAAGAAAGGGGGTAACAACGAACCAAAAACGGAAGAACCAAAAACGGAAGAACCAAAAACGGAAGACCCAAAAACAGAAAAACCAAAAACGGAAGAACCAAAATTAGAAGATGTAATCTAGAAAGGAAGTGTAACATGAAAACTAATCAGATTTACAGCATGTTGAACAGCATGAGCGGCGCTATCGTAGGAACGGAAAATATGACGGTAACAGATACTGCAAGTTTCATTTCTTTCGGACGTATAGCACTATCTACAGATAATAACAAAGAAAGTTGCTATCAGGCAATGGTGGATCGTATCGGAAGAACTATCGTTCTTTATGAAAAACTCACGGCGGATAATCTTGTAGAACGCATGGACACACTACAGTTTGGTGCTATTCTACAGACTATCGAAACAAAAAGCATTGCAAACGCAGGACAGAATAACTCATGGATCTACGGTGCTGAAAATGTTATAGAACAGCAGAACCCATTTGGGGTAATTAAAAGTGACGATACGGACTTACTTGTTCAGTATTTTTCAAAGCGTGCTACATGGGAAATCGATAAGAAGGTATATGACATTCAGTTGAACGACGCATTTGCTAATGAAACAACCTTTAGTGCATTTGTGGAAATGGTATTTCAGGACATGTACAATGCTATGGAGTTGGCTAAGAACGACTTACAGCATGGCGTTATTAGTACCGCTATTGCTTCTGCAATCCATACCGGTACAAAGAAGTTAAACCCGATTCCTACAATGGCTCGAAATCTGTTGCATGAGTACAATACTCTCACGAATGGGAGCTTAACGGTTGCTACATGTTTAATGACGAAGGAGTTCCTTCGTTACTGTGCAAAGGAAATTTTGTTAGTGGTTAAAAAAATGAGAGATCCTTCTGTATTTTACAACGAGTTGGGAGCTGTAAAGTGGCATGAAAACCCACAAGTTCGTATTTTGACAAATTACGCTACCGCTTCTGACGCTTACTTGTCAGCGGACACATATCATAAGGAGTTGGTTGCATTACCAAACTACGATACTGTGAATTATTGGCAAGCACGTGGCAAGGATGATTCATTCGATACGGTGTCAAAGGTGCATGTCACGGTACATGATGGAGACGCTGACACCACTGGCACTGAGGTAGAACAAAGCGGTGTGATCGCTTATGTATGTGACCCACGCAGACAGGGGTATATGTTCGATAGAGTACGCACAAAGTCAATATATAACCCTGCTAGCGAGTGCACCGACTATTTTCACAAGGCTGACCAGGGATTCTATATCAATCGGGCTAGAAACGGAGTAGTATTTTATATTGCATAGGTGTAGAACTAAGTCATAATAATTTATAGGGACTGTAATTAGTCCCTTTTTTTATAAAGGAGATGATTACAATGTATATAGACAAATTCAACTACCGTTATAAACAGCATGGCTACTCATTTTTTTATAAATATTGGCGAGAGGTGCTTTTCGAATACGCTTGTAAAATATTCACGTATACCGGTCCGATAGCAGAAATCATACCTCAGAAAGAAATTGAAAAGCGGTTACTATTGTTTGGTAAATGTGGTGTGAATTACTCAGATGATAACACGCTTATTGCATGTGATATAAACTTGTTTGGTATCACGCATTATTACGATCAATTCACTTCCTATAACTACTCAACTCCACTAGAATGTGGCGAACGTGAAATCGGATCTACTGGAGTAGTTATTGACAATAATTCAACACGAAATTCTATACAACATATAATTCACGCTTACGCTTGCCAGTTAGCGCATGCAGAAGTAACACTCATTACGTCATTTATCAACAATCGTGATACAGTGGCATGGACTGCAATTTCCGACAAAATGGCGGAGACTGCTAGAGAATACCGGGCTAAAATGTATGAGGGGAAAATTGACGTATGTGTTGATAAGGGCTTTTCCACGCTTGAAATGCGTAATCTAGCCACTGACAAAAGACAGAGTTATACAGAGTTGTATGACGTAAGAAATAACATACTCAATTCATACCTAGAATTGATTGGAGTACGCAGAGCCAATGAGAAGAGAGAGCGATTAGTGACGAATGAGGTTTCCGCTAATAACTCATTACTCAAATTAAACTTGCGAGACATGTTTGAGTGCCGTAGAAAAGGAATGGATGAGGTTTACCGACTTTTTGGCGTTAGTGGCGAAGTGGTTTGTAATGTTGATATTGACGGTGACGGAGAAATTGAGAAGGGAAGTGATGAAAGTGAATAAGTATAGTATAGGTGATTATGTAATATCTCAGTATAATCGCAAGGGTAATAATGTGTTTAGTGTCTATGCGATACCTCCAAGTAAAGCATATGAGTACTTTTTTAGTATATTGCCGGGGGAGGAATATCCTGCGTGCATGCAAAATGTAAATAATCTTGCGAAAGTTACATCTATCATTATATCAACGTGGGCGAATAAGCGTTTATTTAGTGGTGTACTTTATAACGGTAAGCTTGACGTGGAAAAGGACAACAGAACAAACACTATAATAAGAAGTTTGGTTGACGCTGCGCTTACCGAAAAAAAGTATGAGATAGATACACTCTATAACACTACTATTTTGGAGTATAACCCAATCGAAAACTACAATTCAACTGAAACGGAAACCACTCAAATTAGTGGATCAGAAATAGACACAAAAAGCGGTTCGGAAATCGACACGATAAGCGGTTCCGAAGTTGACACGAAAAGCGGTTCGGAAACTCACTCACGCACTGGAAACGATTCAACCACCTACACAGGCGGTACAACAACAACCCCTACAGGAAGTACAAGTGTAACAAGAAAAGAAACTGCTTTCAATGAACCGTCAGATTTGGCAACCAGTTCGCAAGATGTGACATCATATGACGGCATGTCAACATCAGAGGTATTTAAGGATAGAGCTGACACAAACTCACATGCGGAAACCGAAACCGCCACATACAATAACTTGAAGAACGAACACATGTTCAATAATAGAAAGAACGAGCACACGTTCAATAATAGAAAGGACGAACACACGTTCAATAATAGAAAGAACGAACGCACGTTCGAGAGAAAAGGAAACATTGGAGTGACAACTTCTCAGCAGATGTTAGAACAAGAACGCAATATTGCCCTTTTCAGTGTGTGGCAACATATTGCAAATATCGTGCAAGAAAGTATTACCACAAGCGAGTGGCTTGCACCGGATAGAAAGGAGTGTGACTATGAATATTGATTTGTATGTTTGTACGAGCAAAAAAGATAATGTTAAAAAAGAGCTGACAGAGAAAAACATTGTTGCCGGGTGTAAGCTGATGAATTCTACATCAATACTTAACCCTGTTGTGATTTTTCGTGCCGCTGCGATAGATGATTTCTTGAAATACAATTATTGCAAGATCCCACAGTTTAATCGGTATTACTACATCACCAACAAAACATTTAATAACAATACCGTTACAATAGATATGGAAGTAGACCCTATATATTCATGGTATGATACTTACAAGGGGACATCACAACTTGTAGCACGGTCAGAGAGTATAAGAAATAGGTATATACAGGACGGTAGCGAACCGATACACAGCGATAACTTCTACACCTACAAAAACTTTGGTATTGATGTATTCGACAAAAAATGCGAACGCCTTATATTGACCACAGCCGGAAAGGGTTCACTATCAGAAGGGAGTGCTGAATAATGGCTAAAATTGAGGAGAATGTTGACTGGAGCAAATACGGAAACCATTTTTCAATAGCATGGTCAAGTGCGGGGAGAAATGTTATTAATATTTTAAGAAACGATATAGGGCAAATAAAAGTGAATGTCATAAGTGCTTATACAAATGTAGAAACCGCTCGAATTGATTATCAAGATACTGGACGTTTAATTGGATATGTGCATGACGGAAAGGTTAGTATACTTGGCTCTGCTGGTAAACTTGTAAGTTCAAATAAACAAATAATTTACGGTGCATATAGTCCTAGTAGTCCATATGCTGATGCGCTGTCGCTGTCTGTATCTGAACAAACAGCAGAAGAAAGCGGAATTTTGTCTTATTATATGGGTTATGGAAAAAACAAATCAGTACCAATTAAAAATGTAGGTGAAATGTTGCCACCTAAAGGAAATGTACTTTTATCTATAAACATTCCGCAAAATGGATCATATGTGACATATAATTGGTCCCGGGGGTTGTCAGATGCGGTTAGTGATTCATTTACATTTGTATTCGATAATGATATAAAAGTGGCATTATTCAAGGGAGATACCTCATATAGCACTGCAGAAAATGCCGGATATGTATTAGTAGATGCTACCAATATGCCATCTGAAATGCGAAAGGCTGTAAATGAAATAGCTGATATCGCAAAGGTTGCGCCTGTGACACAAGGTGATTGGTCTGCAAAGAGTTCTTTTAATGCTGTAGGTACTCATGCGGTAGAAACAAATCCAATTGTTTTCTTCGATTTGATTATGACAAAAAACTTGGAAGCTGCGAAAAAATATGTAGAGGACGGCACTATCCCACCGGATGCAAAGGTGAACCCTTCTGATGCAGTGAAAGACACAGATTTGAATGAGGACGGAGAGGACGGTACAAAAACGTCTACTTTTGATGAGAACGAACCTTCTGCCCCGGTTGTGAATAGTGTTAATCTATCTAACTTGCATAATTACTGGATCACAAAAGATCAAATGCAGTCTTTCTATGATGCGGTATGGAATACCGATCTTACTGACTTTGTAAAAGGTGCATTTACAGGCATTTACGATAATTTGATAAGTAATGTGATATCTCTAAAATATATGCCGACATCATCTGTAAACCTAGGTGGCACTGGTGATTCAAGCCCTGTAATATTGGGGTTTAAGACGTATAATGAACTGACCGTACAAACGATTGGAAATACGGTAGCCCCTATAGTTGATATTGGCTCGTACCTATTTTCTAGAGCATACAATTCATTTGCTGACTATGCACCATATACTGATATCCGGTTATACTTGCCATTTGTTGGGGTAGTGCCATTAGACACTAACTTGTTTATGGGGACTGGCGGAGACACTCCACCAGTGTTGAATATAAAAGCTCAGTATGATTTACAGAGTGGTCTCATTACTTATTTTATTATGAGAAATAAAACTATGATAAGCAGTGTGAGTGGACGAATGGCAGTCGAAGTCCCCATTTCTCTGCAAAGTGGCATGGATACATTCAAAACGATAAGCAGTAACTTTATTGGAAAGGCAACGTCATTTGCCGGAAATGCCATGGCAGGAAACCCTATAGGCATGGTAGCCGATATTGCACAGGGTTCGGCTACTGCACCGCCACAAACTGTATTTTCCTCTGTAGGTGGAGACGGTGCTTTTTATGCTCATCCAAAGTGTATGATTATGATACAACACCCACAATATAATCGTCCTAAAAACTACAGTCACGTTGTTGGCTTTCCTGCATACGTCACTAAAAAGGTTAGTGACTTGCGTGGTTTCAACACCATAAAAAACCCTGTGATACCACTTGATAACGGTATGACAAGCGTTGAACATGATATTATTGTGTCCAGCATGCAAAAAGGATTATACTACTAGCATAAAAAAACTTTCATTAAAATAAGAGGGCATATAGCCCTCTTTTATTATGCAAAAATATAGCGTCCTTCACTTTTTAAGAAGTCAGCGAAGTCCTGTCCAGTTAAGTTATCGCAATATGTTACTTTACCATCTTTCCATGCCTTTCTAATCATATCGTGTACCCTCAAATCACTCAAACGCTTATGTACATTTGATTCTAACGTATTTTTGCAAGACAATGTGTATATGTCGTCATACAATCTAGCAGCTGGGTATATGTATAGAAATGTTGTTCCGGAATCGTCTAGCAATAGTTTTACATTAAAATTTATTAAGTCTCCAATAACTTGCAATTCATAGAGCAAATCATAATCTCTCAAGTTTTTTTCTAGGTGGCAATACTCATTAGTTTCCCACTCACTCCCCTTGATTGATTTTATGTTTTTGCCAAAAAACATTTTATTTTTGGTATTTTTGTTGGGGGATAATTCGACAGCTATCTTTATACAAGATCCATCCTCATTGATTTTCTCATAAAGATCAATCTGCCCAACTTTCATTTTTGCGACACCACGCAAACCCCAATCGGTATAATAGGGTGAATGTCTGCTTACTGTGTTACCAAGCAGCCATACTTTTCCTTGTCTATCTCGAAATATGGTACTCACTAGGTTAGCTAAGGTTAGCGTTTCATTTGGAAGGTATCTCTCATTGTCACACGCTACGGATTCCTCAAACACAATATCTGTAATGTCCGGGTATTGTCTCGATTTATACCGACCCGCAATATTGAGAGCAAAAACTTGTCCAAAATGCCATGGGGCTTTTTCCTCTGTGCCATCCTCTTTCAGTTTGGCGAAGTACATTTTTCCCCGAAAAACCTTTACATGATCATACTTTCCTTTGGTGATCTTCGATATGTCCTTGTCTGCAAAATCATCTTCCACAAGTGATGCCTTTACGTCATCATTGTACCGGCGCAAATATGCTACAGTACATTTTTTTGTTTCCCACGCTCTCCATAGATACCCGGTATATAGTGGATTGTCTTTTTCCTTTTCATATGCGATAGCGTATGATTTACCCGCACCACGCCCGGAAAGTATAATATTGTATGTTGCATTTTGTTCGCAAATATCTTTTGTTGTGTAATATCCATTTTTCCCAATTCCCATAATTTTCCTTTTCCTTTCCTTATAATCTTTTTTTCTGCGTGCCAAGGTCAATAAGTTTCTTGTAATCTTCCAACAACCCCATTTCGTAAGTTGTTGGGCGCATGACTATACTATGTTTATTGTCAATCGTTATGCCGTCTATCACCGGACACCAGTCTGTATCGTCTACATATTGCACTAATTTTTTCGAAATTTCAGCACCATCCTTTTTAATATTTCTAGGAAATATGAAACCATCCTTGAAATCCTCTAATTTTTTCAAGGCGATCGCATTGTTCTTTGGCACTCCCGATACCGTGCAATGTATCACTCCGTCAGCGTACTGGTAAGCGTAACGTTTCGCCCCTTGCGTGATAAACCTATCATAAGTTTTTTCTTGCTCCCAAATGCCAATAAAATGCCTGTTTCCTTTTTTGTCCTTTGGGCACATTTTTTCCAGTGGTATGCCGTGATATTTTAATGCCTTTCGTGTGTCGTTGATTATTCGAATATTATATGAGTTGAAATAATCAATATATTTTTCGGGGTGCAGCTGCTTACAACTGTCTGTATCGTAGTATACATTATCACCGTGTTTGTCAATGTGCAGCAACGCTGTCCATAGCGTACGCCTTGCGTATGCTGTCACCCAAACACCCCATTGGTACGGTAGGTTGTTTTTGTAAAACTTTTCTTGACACTCATCCAGTGACGATTGTATATTTGGTGTCTCTGTGTGCCATCCATTGTCATAAGTTATTTCGCTCTGCACAAAGTCTGTGACCATCATTCCGTACAGAGCATTTATGAAACATTTCGATTCTTTGTAAAGTTCCTCAGCGCCAATCTCTTCATCATCACTGACACCTTTTAATTTTGTCTTTCTTTCATACAAATCGAGTACATATGCTACGAAATACGTTGGGAGATACTGCTTTTTGGATTGGTATAATTTTATTATTTTTTCAGAAAAACTATAACAATCGTGCAATATCGTGTAGTCTTGCTCTGTGCAAATAAAAATACAACTTTTTGCACTAATGATTTTTCCATTGTCATATTTTGCCCCTTTTAGCGCAATGCACTTGCTAGACGGTAAATAATGCGTGTTTGACTTTGGTTTAATGTTAGACATTTTCAATACAAAAATGTAAGCGAATTTCTCGAAGTTTGTTTTTTTCTTTGCAGAAACTTCACGGAATTTTTGCATAGGGTATTTCTGCCTAACTATCTGAGACGGATAGTCACTCGATAAATCGAATGAACCTACATTGTTCAGGACTTTTCCAGCATTGAGAAAGCAAGCCCCGGTACTTCCGCCCATAAAAGCAGATCGTAGTATTTTATATTCATCCTCTGTGCGTGGTTGCATGCGGGTTATTTTGCGTAGATATTTTTGATCATTTTTTGTAAAGTCTTTTACAACACGCCTTACACGTCCTGTCTGTGTTAATGGTATTGCGTGTTGAAACTTGTATAAATTCAAAAAGTCTTTTATGCCGTGGTACACCACAATACAGTCACGTTTGCAATATCCCTTTTCTTTATCATTAAGAGGTGTTTTTGGTGTACGCAATACATTATAATCGAGATCGCCAATCATTTTCTCACAGCCCAATTCATTTCCCCATGTAGCAAGTGATTTTCGTGTCAGCATATATGAGCAACGAAACTCGAATATATCCCAACTGAATTTTATCGGTTTACGCTCTGAGCGGGCAAAAACGGTAATCGGTGCAATCTCTTCTAGATACTCTCTAATAAACTGAAACTCATAAGACAAGTTATGCACCCATACGATAGGGGCAAGTCCATTGCATGCCTTTTTCACTTTTTGCAAAAATTGTGGCAACTCGGATAGATACCTACCATAATACACAGTCTCATCTATGCCAAATTGCCATATGTAACAAAATGCCTTGCTTTCTGCGTTATTGTATTGCTTTTCTGAGTATTGCTCTTTATAACTGGTTATGAGACCATTTATATGCCAGATACTTGTGGTTTCAATATCAAACGTTAGTATTTCACGAGTCTCCGCAATGTGATTTCTGCCGGATATATAGTCGACACAATGAAATTTATCTTTCTCATTGAACTTACTCCAGTGTATCATATTGCTACCTCCAATAATCCTCCAAATACTCGGAAATGTCGAACTCACCACTTTCCAAAGCGGCACGCCATTTTTCCGTTGGTTCTTCTGAAAACGCCATTTGTAAATCGTCAAAACTTATATTTTCCGATTCGAGTATGCTCAAAACCAAATCGGCTAATTTGTACTCGTCATCTTCCTCAAGATATTCCTGTAAATATGTTGGTGTACTGTCTCTTTTATCTGACATTACCCATTCAGCCACTTTCTTTACTTCATCTATTCCTAATTCTCTAGAATATTCGTTTAAGTCTACAATTTGCTCCGATGAAAATCCGAATTTCTGTTTCATTCTGTCCGCTGTCATAACCGCAAAAATACTAATTAAGTCTTTTGCGGATTCTACGTCATCAGCGTACCCGGAGTTTACAAGTGACGTTGCTTTTTTTCTGTCAATCTCTTCTTGCTTTTTCCCGGATATGTAAGCATTGATTGCGTTATTTATCTTTTGCCGTTGACGGTTTGAGCGAATGTCACGCTTTTTTAAGTCCCCAATACGCCCCTTTTTTACACCACGCTGTTTAATGTGCGGGGTGATTGCATTTATAAACTCTTTGGCGTAGTCGCTTGAGGACTTAAGAGCCTCTTTTACAAGTTTCTTATATGGTAGAATCCGTGTCAGTCTCATGCGTATACACCTCATTTACGTTTTCCCAAATGCTTGTCATTTCGGTTGCGATTTGCTTTATAATAAAAGCGCTGGAAAATACTAATATTTCCGGTGGTATATTAACGCCAATTTCATTTCCGACAACCTTTACTAATTGAGAGAGTAATGGCAGAGCAACTATGACTATAGTAAGCAGAAACTTCTTTATAGCGCCCACCTTTGCAATGTGCGATTTGTAGTCACCAATGATAAGGTGACAGCAAACCGCTGTAATGTAATCGATAAATTCGACTATAATGTAAAGTCCACAAAGTTTAATCATTTCTTTCTCCCTTCTTAAAAATTAATTTTTTACCAGTGCTTTTTATGTATATAAATACTGTGTATCTATTATTCGCATATTGGCATCGAATAATATCGTCAGTGCGCACATCTTTAAAATTAATTATGAAGCAATCCGTGTCAAAAATGTAAAAATACAATATGTTCATTTTTGTCATTGGTACACGTATGTCAAATAATTCTAGGCACTCCTTGGCTTTTTTCTTTGCAGCAGTTATTTCTTTTAGTGTCATGTTTACCTCCTAATTGCACTCCTTTCAGATAGTAATTTTTCATATTTTTTTATATTCTTTCTGAATTTTTGTCTAACTCGATATTCTTTGGATCGTTCCCGGATATATATATCCATATAGTATTTTTCTCTTTTTTTTATTTCTCTAGCTAGGTATAATAAATGCTTATCACTCCATTCGAGTTGTCTTTTATACCAATCGATTTGCTCTTTATAATATGCGATAATTTCTTTCTCACTCATGAGCTACCTCACTTTCATTATTTATCAAATGAATAATACAACCCATCATAGCAGCTCTATATACAGTAATTTTATCTGCATTAAATTCAATTACTTTTTCTTCATCATCATATATTTTTAACCAATGACTAAACTCTGATACTTTTTTATAATGTTCTCCAATTTCAACATTATTTTCAGTACAAATATATGCTTGATAACTGTTATCTTCTCCAAAATGCAATTCCTGAAGGTTTAATCCATTTTCACCGCATCCAACTAAAATCAATGTTGCTATATCGCTTGTTCCTATATATCTTTTTTCAAATTCTTTATATGATTTCATATCTTTATAATACATACTCTATACCTCCTATCTCTGAACCTTTTGTGTTATAATTTCTTTCCTTTCTAAGTGTTGTCCTTACTACGTGTATTATAATATCATAAATGACTGTATATTAATAGACGTAATATTGCATAAAATTATATTGGTTTGTTTGTGCAGATTGACAGCGAACATTTGTTCGTTCGAACGTATGTTTGCATTATCGAACGTGTGTTTGTA
>OJKY01001801.1_pt1 | contig 12178 bp, 4 predicted proteins | sample 1596571 | NCBI WGS metagenome assembly OJKY01 (sample SAMEA4350170, study PRJEB24818) | metagenome | biome: human; feature: gut; material: faeces | place: Denmark | collected 2013-09 | reverse complement strand
GAAATTGCCCCCATATTCAATGCATCCGTAATTACAATTCCATCAAATCCCATTTTTTCTCTTAATACATCCGTAATCATAATTTTAGACAGGGAAGAAGGCGTATTGTCTCCTGTCACATTCGGTACTGAAATATGCCCTGCCATAATAATGGCAATATGATTTTCAATGGCATTCTGAAAAGGAACCAGTTCCTGCTGCTCCAGTTCTTCCAACGACTTGTCTGTATAAGCATATCCCTCATGTGTATCTCCGGCTGTTGCCCCATGCCCCGGGAAATGCTTGATTACTCCATACACATTTTCCTCATGCAGCCCATCCAGTACTTTTTGCGACAACGCAGCAACTTTTGTGCTGTCATTTCCGAATGATCTTTTTTTAACAACTGTATTTTCCGGGTTAGTAAGAACATCCCCTACCGGTGCATAATCCAGATTGAAACCTAATTCTGCCAGGTAATTGCCAATCGTCTGTCCTATTTCGTAAGCTCTTTCCTCATCTGTAACTTCGCACATATCTTCAACAACAGAAACATTCGAGATTCCGCTGCCTGCAACTCTTGCTACAGTTCCACCTTCTTCATCTACACTCAGAAAAATCGGGATTCCACTCTGCTCTGTACTGTACGACTGCGTAGTGTGAAGCATATCTGATAATTGTTGTCTGTCCTCGATATTCCCTGCAAAATAAATCACGCCACCAACCGGATACTGTTCCAGGCATCTTTTTGTCGTGTCTCCTGCTGCCGTTACCTTTCCCATTCCGGTCAATGCTTCCGGCGTAATGATAAATAACTGAGCCACTTTTTCTTCCAATGTCATCCCGGAAATTTTTTCTTCTACCCAGTCAGGCTTCTTCTGTTCCTTTTTATCGGTTGTAGTCTGCTCCACTTTTTCCGTCTTCCCAGCGTATTTTCCGGTTGGGGAAGATTCTTTCATATTCACAAATTTAATACACAATATTAATAGAAAGGCTGCAGCCAGCAGAAAACTTCCGCCGACCACAGCAATAATTTTTTTACTCTTCATATTTAATTCCTGAAATTAACAGATTTCCGCACCTGCAGGCATCTCTTTCTCCGGTGTCATCAGTGCAAGATTTCCATCTGCATCTTCAGCACAGAGCAACATTCCCTCTGAAAGAACTCCGGCAAGCTTCGCAGGCTTCAGGTTGACAAGAACCATAACCTTCTTTCCTACCATCTCTTCCGGCGTATAATACGCCTTAATTCCTGATACGATCTGCTTTACCTGACTTCCGATCTTTACCTGGGAGCATAAAAGTTTTTTCGACTTTTTGACTGCTTCGCAGGCGATGATCTCACCGACCTGGAACTGCATTGCACCAAACTGCTCGAATGTAATCTCCTCTTTTGGTTCAAGATCAATGACTGCTTCTTCTTTCTTTTCTTCTTTTTTCGGATGAAGTTCCTCTACTCTTTTCAGAACTTCTTCCAGATCCATTCTCTGGAACAGAATTTCCGGTTTTTCTGTCACATGACCATTTCCAAGCTGCTCAAGGATCTTTTTGCTTGTGGATGGCATATATGGCTCAAGAAGTCTTGCCCCCTCTGAAATACCCTGAATCAGATTCCATAATACAGCAGACAGACGATCTTTCTTTGACTCATCTTTTCCAAGTACCCATGGTGTAGTCTCATCAATATATTTGTTGCAGCGTTTAAACAGATTGAAGATTTCTGTGATCGCATCTGCCACACGCAGATCTTCCATCTTTTCATCGACTGCCTTTGCAGTATTCTCTACGACTGCCTTCAGGTCAGCATCCACTTCTTCTGCCACGCCTGTATCTGTTACTGTTCCGCCAAAATACTTATTTGTCATGGAAATCGTACGGTTTACAAGGTTTCCAAGCGTATTGGCAAGATCTGAATTCAGACGCTCTACCATCAATTCCCAGGAAATCACTCCATCATTCTCAAACGGCATCTCATGGAGTACAAAGTAACGAACCGCATCCACTCCAAAGAAATCAACCAGTTCATCCGCATAAAGTACATTTCCTTTAGACTTGCTCATCTTTCCATCTCCCTGAAGCAGCCACGGATGTCCAAATACCTGCTTTGGAAGTGGAAGATCCAGTGCCATCAGGAAGATTGGCCAGTAGATCGTATGGAAACGGATGATATCTTTTCCGATCAGATGAAGGTCTGCAGGCCAGAGTTTGTCAAACTGCTCAGTACTATTTCCATCTGCATCATATCCGATTCCTGTAATATAGTTTGTCAGAGCGTCCAGCCATACATACACAACATGCTTTGGATCAAAATCAACCGGGATTCCCCACTTAAATGATGTTCTTGATACACACAGATCCTGCAGACCCGGGAGAAGGAAGTTATTCATCATCTCATTCTTACGGGATACCGGCTGGATAAACTCCGGATGCGTATTAATATGCTCGATCAGACGATCTGCATATTTGCTCATTTTAAAGAAATACGCCTCTTCCTTTGCCGGCTGCACCGGACGTCCACAATCCGGACATTTTCCGTCTACGAGCTGGGACTCTGTAAAGAATGACTCACATGGAGTACAATACATTCCCTCATAGTGTCCTTTATAAATATCTCCTTTATCATAAAGTTTCTTAAAGATCTTCTTTACCTGCTTTTCATGATCCTCATCTGTTGTACGGATAAACTTGTCATAAGAAGTATCCATCAGATCCCAGATTCTCTTGATCTCTCCTGATACCTTATCAACAAATTCCTTTGGTGTAATTCCTGCTTCTTCTGCCTTCAGCTCGATCTTCTGCCCATGCTCATCTGTTCCCGTCTGGAAAAATACGTCATATCCCTGACTTCTCTTATAACGTGCGATCGCATCTGCCAGTACGATCTCATAAGTATTACCAATATGCGGCTTGCCGGATGTATAGGCGATCGCTGTTGTAATATAATATTTTGGTTTTTCTGACATAATTGTCTGCCTCCTTTTAAAAAAAATACCGTCTTCCTGAAGACTTTCATCCTCAAGAAGACGGTTCTGTTTCACCGCGTTACCACTTCTCTTCGTTCCCACTTCACAGTGAAAACCTCCGTGAGTGACCTGCATCCCTCTGCTGCCACTCCTACGCTGTAAAGGGCGAACCCTTTGCAGACTTACCTGAAAGCTCATCTGCACTGCTCAGGAGCCATCTTCCCCTGCCTCCTGTTCATCCCCTCTCAGCCAACAGAACTTTCTTAAGTTCTCCCGGGGATCTCTCTGTAAAACGGTAATCAGGCTACTCTCTCCATCCTTGCTTTTCTACGCTATTCTGCTTTTCGCAATCCTTAGAAAGCGTAGCACACCGCCTCAAAAATGTCAATTCAATCTTTTTGCTTTCTCTTCTTTCTACTGCTTTTTCACTCTCGGGAACCGGATATTTACCCGGAACAAATCTCCATCCAGATACAGGTTGAAAGTTCCGCCCTGCATCGTTGTCAGGCTCTGTGCGATCGACAGTCCAAGTCCGCTTCCTTCAGAACTTCTTGAAAGATCTCCACGGATAAACCGTTCGGTCAGTTCATCTGCCGAAATGTTCAACTGATGTTCAGAAACATTTTTCAAAGACAGATCCACCGTATCTTCTTCCAGCTTCAGATCCGCGTATACCCTTGTTCCCGGCATGGCATACTTGGCTGCATTTCCGAAAATATTCTCCAGAACTCTCCACATTCTTCGCCCGTCTACATGAACAACCGCAGGTTCTGCCGGCAGATTGACGATCATTTTCAGATTCCTTGCCTCAAACTTCTCAGCCATCTCACCTTCCGTCTGCTGGATCATCTCCACAAGATCTACATCCATATACTCCAGAGAAATATTCCCACTGCTTACCTTGGATGCCTCAACAACGTCTTCCGTCAGTGTCTTCAGCCTCTGTGCTTTCGCCTCCAGTATATCCAGATAGCCCTGGATCTTTGGATCTGCAATATCCGACTGCTTCAGGATCGCTACATAATTAATGATCGAAGTCAACGGTGTCTTGATATCATGTGATACATTCGTGATCAGATCCGTCTTAAGACGCTCATTTTTCATTGCCTCTTCTACGGCCATATGGAATCCGTTGGCAATTCCATTGATCATCTCTGCCAGCTTTAAGTTCTCACCTCTTAAGCCTTGCAGCGGGATCTGATATTCCATATTTCCCAATGCAATTTCTTCAATACCTTTTTTCAGTTTCTCCTTGAGTAATAAACCGTTCAGGACAACATAAAATACACCCACGTCTGCCAGTAACACCAGAAGCATTGTAACCCCATTCCTGAACAGCACTGCAATTCCCTGTACAAGGAAAAATCCACATAACAGAAGCACTGTCTTTGTCGTCTTCTTCCGGTTATCATATATTTTATAGATGAACCGCACAATCACTCTCAACAGACTGTTCTTCCACAGGTTTCGTCCCTTGATCCGCTTGATCAGACTCACGTATCCCATAAAGAAGCAGCCCAGTGTAAATACTCCATAAAAATAAATTTCTGCCAGCTCTGCAATACTCAATGACGGAAGATATAAACTTGCTGACATATATGCTGAAGAAACATCCATTCCACGAGCATAATAATACTCAAAATAAGTACCTCCATCCTTCAGATAAGTCGGAATATCATTGATCATCGTATAGATATTTCCATTCCAAAAATGAATCCCGATATAAGAACCAACGATCCATATCAGTACGATCAGCACCGCTGCAATCTCTGTCTTCCAATGATCAAAACCGTTCAGGTGCAGTTCTTCATCTTCCGCAGTTCTTCCTGCCTCCAGTGTCAGCCAGATTGTTGCCCCAAGGAACAGGATAATGCTCAGAACCAACAGCCATGTTGTTCCTTTAAAATACGGGATATTATTATCATAAGCTACCTTATTCTGATAAAACTGATCCTGGATCGTATAAGTTGTATCCACCGCAACCGCAAATACGCTGTTCCATTTCTTTTCACTGCTGTAACTGCGGAGTTTTTCCCATTTATCCGATTTCGATACATTCATATTACTGTTAAAATCTTTTAGCTTTGGATAAATGACCATATATTTAACATCTTTCTCCGAGATCAGATTCTGGACATTTTTCTCCAGCTCTGCATAGTTCTCGTAAGAAGTCTTATTCGTCACTACCTTTTTCGTGTCATTATTCGCATAAATGTAAGTAAAGTTTGTATTGCCTTCCTCTAAATGTTCAAATCCCATCTGATAATTCTGATAATCTGAGTAAATATTCCCCAAAGTATACGCAAGATCATCATAAATGACGGACAGTTTGCCATTCAGACGCGGACTGTTATTCACTACCTGCAAAAGGTTTTCTGCTCCCTGCGGTGCATATTTTTCGATTAATGCACTTCCAAAATTCCAGCAGTCTGTGTACAGGATATTTCCTTCCATGTCCACAATATCAAAATTATAAAAGCCTGAAGATGTATACTTACCGTTCTGAAGTTCCTGCAGAAATCCGTCAACATCACTCCCATCCTGCATGATAATATCAAATACTCCCGACTCTACCCGTGTCATGAAATCACTCGTATAGTAATACTCATATGTCCCTTCAGGCTTCTGACATACGATCACACTGTTCTTCGCATAATTATCGCTCTCTGCACTGTCAAAATCTTCTCCCCAGTTGATCAGTTCCTCCAGTGAATACGCAATACCCGAAACATTTTCTCCGTTGGCAGTATCATTCTTGCTGTACTCCATTACGTCGATCTCTTTGTTCCGGTTCATCATCCCATCTGTCTCAAAAAGATTTTCCAGCCGGATCTGCGTAAGGACATCATCCATGTAATTTTCAACCATGTAATTAAATTCCTGCGATTCCTCAAATGGCTGTTGGCTCATCGTCCATAAGGACGGCAGATCTGTGCTTCCTGCAAGATTCATAAGAGACAACAGATTCGTTATCAGCATTGCACCGCTGAGAATCGCCACAATAAGAACGATCGCCTTTACACCTGTCTTTCTGTACCACTTATTCATATTTCGTCCTTTCAGCCTTTATCAATTTTATAGCCTACGCCCCATACTACTTTCAGATATCTTGGATCTTTCGGATTGATCTCGATTTTTTCACGAATATGGCGGATATGGACCGCAACTGTATTATCCGCACCAATCGCCTCTTCATTCCAAATCGACTCATAAATCTGATTAATAGAAAAAACCCGTCCCTGATTTTTCAGTAATAACAAGAGAATATTATATTCAATCGGCGTAAGCTTCACTAACTCTCCGTCCACCGTCACTTCTTTCAGATCATCATTGATCCTGAGTCCGCCAACTTCATACACTTTTTCCTTTTGTTCCTGGGATGTTCCACCAAGCTCATTATAGCGACGCAGTTGAGACTTGACCCTTGCTACCAGTTCTAACGGATTGAACGGCTTTGTGACATAATCATCCGCCCCGATATTCAGTCCGAGTATCTTATCTGAATCTTCTGACTTTGCAGAAAGAATAATGATCGGTACACTGTTCGTCTCCCTGATCTTCAGAGTTGCCCTGATTCCATCCAGCTTTGGCATCATCACATCAAGGATCAGAAGATTTACTTTCTCTTTCTCCAGAATATTCAATGCCTCAACTCCATCATATGCCTTCAGGATATGATATCCCTCCTGGGACAGATAAATATCTATTGCCTCTACAATTTCTTTATCATCATCACAAACTAATATATTATACATTTCAATCACCTCCCTTTTAGTATACATGATATCGGTCATTTTTTAAAACCAGAGTGTCAAAATCTTAGAATTTTATTAAAAAAGAAAAGTCCGCTGGATTTTCATCCAACAGACTCTTCTCTCTTAAACTTTCATATGGAAAACCGCTTATCTTCTTTTCCTTCTGAAGACAACCGTTCCGGCTGCCAGCGAACCACCAAGCATGAATACAAATACTGCCATATTTGTGCTGTCGCCTGTCTTGGCTGCTGCATTTTGCTTCTTATTTGTTGTTCCGGCATTATGATTCTGATCCTTAGTCGGATTATTTACACCGGCATTTCCGTTATTGCCATTATTACCGTTGTCTCCGGTATTTCCGTTATCGCCGCCGTTACCATTATTTTCACTCTTTGTTGTTACACTCAGTTCTGCGGCTGCATACTCTGTTGCATTCTCATCATCGCCTACGGCAACAACTTCGATCTGATAAGTCTTACCGGCTTCAAGACCTTCTATCGTATATCCTGTAGCATCTGCCGGGATATACGTCACGTATTCTTTTCCATTTACATAGATCTTGTAACCTGCCAGTCCTGCTGTGCTTGCCGGTCCATCCCATTTCACTTCAACGGAATTTTTCGTAATTTCACCTGTCACTACATTCTCCGGTGCTGAAGGTTTGTCCGGCTGATCCGGCTCTTCTATTTTCTCGAATCTTGCAGTCAGTGTAATATTCTTCGTGATGGCTGTATCGAAATCGAACGCCGTATCACTTCCTTCTTCATACCAGCCAAGGAACTTATAACCCTCTTTTTCCGGATCGGCTGGCTTCGCAGCCTTTTCTCCTTCTTTGACGGTCTGTTCTTTTCCGTCGATCGTAACCGTATAGGTCTTATCTTCTGGCTGATCCGGCTCGCTTCCTTTTTCAAATTTTGCGATCAGGGTCAGGTTCTCTTCCGGAGTTACTGTATAAACGGCTTCATCACTTACCTTTGTTCCAAGGACATCATACCATCCGGTAAATGTAGCACCTTTCTTTGCTGTTGCAGTAAAGGTAACTTCTTCTCCCTGTTCGATCTTTTCTTTAGAAACAGTCGCTGTACCTTCTCCTTCTACATAAGTACTCATACGGAGTTGTGTCTTTGTAAGATCCTGCGTTCCTGTAAGCACTCTGAATTCTGCTGCACTACCGAAACCATTCTGTCCTTCTGATACAACCAGCTTGATCTTGGATGTCTGAACCGGTGTAAAGTTTACCGTTTTTTCTGTACCTGTGCTTTCCCACGTTCCATTCTCTACAAGAGCTGTCCAGTTTTCATCCGCATCCTCATAATACAGAGAATATTTCAGGATATATCCGTTATTTCCCGTCGGTCTCGGCAGATAATAGAATCCGTTCACATCATAGGACTGTCCCATATCAATCGTGATCGTTGCCGGCAGTGCTTTCTTACTCGGAGAGTACTGCGTATGCCAGATCGTTGACCGATCATTGTCAAATGCTGCACTGATTGGTCCGTCACTGTTCTGATTATCTGATGTCACTGTAAATCCGGATGGATCAATCGGTGAAGATTCCCCATCTGACATCGTAGAAGAAAGATTTACATTATCAATGATGGCATGTACCGCATTTGTATCAGAACCAATCCTTGTCAGTGGCAGAGAAAGTGTAGAGCTTGTAATACCGGTCTTCTTCACATCGCCTTCATATGTAAAACTTCCGGTTGCTTTATACTCTTTTCCATCTGCAATCAGGACAGTACTTCCGTTCTTTGTACGGATCTTTAATGTCATCTTCTGATTAACAGGAAGTTTATATCCAAAGGAATAGTCATATCCTTCTCTTGTAAATCCAAGTGTTCCATCTTCCATAATGCGGATATTATGAGTACTGTAGGCTTCATGATCTTCGTCCTTCTCAGCTTCAAAGAGAATCTGTCCCGGTTCTGCCGGCTGAGTCAGTGTGATATCAAAGCTCAGTTCTTTCTCAGGTCCAACTTTATCCAATGGAGTAGAGATATAGCTTTCTCCGCCCTTCAGAACAAGTTCTCCATCCTTCACTTCCGCATTCTTTCCGTTCTCTGCATCATATTCATTTGCACTCTTATCTGAAAGTCCATCCTCAAAATCATAGGAAAGAATCTCATCTGTCTCACTGTCTACTTTATCATATGCATTGACTCCTGGAGCTTCACCCACATTCTCGCTCGTCTGCTGTGCTGTTGTAAAAGAAACTTCTCCTGATTTGCCCCACAACGCAGCCGCATAATACGGTGCAGCATCATTGAAGCGGTCATAGATCTCCATCTCAGTCAGTCCGTTCGCTCTCTGGTCAACCATATCGTTCCAGATCGCATAAGCTCCTCCCAGTGTCTGTTCAGAACCTGACGGAACACCCATACGTGTAGCCGGATCATAATTATACATGGACTGACGACTCAGATAATCTGCATAATATCCTGCTGCCGGTACGATATATACACTTCCGTCATTCATGTCAATCAGGTCATATCCCTGCTGATACATAGCTTTCGGATTTGCCCATCCATCGTTCCAGATATTCATCTGAACCCCTTCGCTTCTTACGGATGTGCTTCCGCTTCTTGCTGTAAGACTTCCCCACAGACGAACGGTATTTCCATTATCCTGGATATAAGCCAGAAGATCATCTGTAAACTTACGGAACTGCTCTGTATACTGTCCATCATACTCATCTGTTCCGATATTCACTGTAGTATCCTGGTCAAATACCGGATCATCACCCTTAATATACTCATCCCAGATGCTCTCAATAAATGCCAGTGACTCATCGTACTTCGTGCTGAGGTTGAAATGATCATTCTGGCGTCCTGTCGTTCCGAATCTGAGATCCGGTCTTACCTTTGTAAATGACAGAGAATGTGCAGGAGTATCAAATTCCGGGATAATATCCAGTCCTAACTTCCGGTAATTCTGGATCATGGACTTCATCTCAGCCTTGGTATAATACATATCGTCACTGGTCAGGTCTGCCTGATTCAATCCACCCTCTTTGACATCAGACTCCATACGGAATCCCTCATAAGCTGACATTGCACCCTCTGAGGTTGAATAATTTTCAAGGAAAATATAGTTATCGTTCAGATGAAGCTGCAGGTCATTCATCTTATACCACAGCATTGTCTTTGCAACTTCCTGAAGTGTCTCGCTTTCAAACGGTCTTCTTCCTACATCCAGCATAAAGCCTCTGACTTCATACTTTGGATAATCCCTGCATTCGCCCTTCGGGATTGTCGTACCATTCTGCTTCAGGATCTGAAGGATTGTTCTTGTAGACCAGTAAGCTCCTGCTTTCTGCTCTGCCTTCACTTCCACTTTATCCGTTACATTCATGGAATATCCTTCTTCTTTCAGCCCATTTCCGGCTGCCTCAAGTGTAAAGAAGAAGTCTCCTGCTGATGCCTGATCCGCATAAACAATCTCGATGGATTTTCCCGTGATCTCTTTATAATCGTTCTTAAATTCTTCAGCCATTGCAGATAATTCTGCCTTATCCTTTGTTGCTACAACGATACGGCTGGAATCACTGATCTCAAAGGAACCACCCTTTGCACCTTTCCATTCTGCCAGTTCCGGGATTACGTTCGGCTTTGCATTATCTCCGTCTTCTGCCGTATACTTTCCGGTTACAGTCATAGTATATTCTTTGGAATCTACTGCCGTACTGTCGTCACCGGCTTTCTTTACATTGAAGTTCATCTTCACAGTCTTTGTAACAAGCGGCTGATAAACTGTCAGATCCCTGTCTACGATCTGCTCATAATCTGCACCGACAAAACTGATCTCATATCCTTCAGGAACTTCCGGCATTGCCAGCTTTCCTGATGCTCCATCAATACTGGAAGGAACTTCCAGGCCGTCTGCAACTTCTTTCGGAGTTCTCTCCGGCTCTGTCGTAGCAAGCTCTGCCTCATAAGTTTCAAACTCATAGACTGAAACGGTCGGCCAGCTTACAGAAGCACTTCCCTCCGGTGCTCCCGCCTGATCAAAGGATTCAATATATAATCTCAGATATCTTGTCGTTACTGCTTCATCAAATACGATCGTCTCTCTATAATCTGAAGGACTTGCCGTAAATGCTTTTACCGTCTCCCAGTTCTCTCCGTCGGAAGACTTCTCGATCCGGTAGGCAGTCGCATTCTTTCTCTCCCAATGGATCTTTGCTGTTCTGATCGTCTTCTCGCTGCCATAATCCAGCTTCAGCCAGTGTGATCCTGTTGCCGCCGGACTTGCCCAGCGGGTCGTATCATCGCCGTCAACTGCCTTGGAGGCATCTGTTCCGGTTGTCTCACTTCCGTCTGCTGTTGCAGTTGCAGCGGTACTCAAATTCTCTGCTTCTCCAAGGATCTCAAACTCATACAGGGATACTGACTGCCAGCTTCCCGGATTTACTGTATAACCATTGACTGTCAGCTTTACGTACTGAGCCGTCACAGCCTCATCCAACTGGATATCACTCGTAACTGATGTAATATTTTCTCCGTCATTTTTTACGTAAACATCCCGGTATTCTCCATCTTCTGTATCACATACAGAAATCTTGAAGTTCGTAATATTCGTTCTTTCCCATTCGATCACAAAATGATCAAATGTCTTCTGTGTACCGAGATTCACCGTCAGCGTCCTTGCCGCCTGACTTGTACTCTGATTCGTTGCCCATCTCGACTGATCTGCCTTTGCAGCATCTCTGTTGACGATTCCGTCGATCGCCTTATCTGCTCCCCAGTAATTCGTCTCCTGATCACTGACGGTTGCCGTTCCACTTAATGCATAATTGATCTCATTATTTGCCGCAGCACTTACTGTGGCCGGTGGAATGATTGTAACACCACTCAAAACCATGGCAGCAGATAAAACGCACGCATTCATACGCTTTACTGTCTTTAATTTCATTCTTCCTCTTTCCCCTTCCTTTTAGATAGGATATTGTATGGTTTTGCCTTAAAAGTAACAATCCATTTACATAGTTTATATTAATTATCTCATTCATTCAGAAACTTTGCAAGGAGTTTTTATTTGATTTGCACAAATTTGTGGTTGTTGGGGTGATACGCTTGTAGATTAGAAAGCTTCTTTGTGAAGAAGCGGACGCGGAAAGCAGGGATATTCCTTCGTGGTGCAGGCCCGCTTTACCTCTGCACGAGTGTTTCCACGTTCCTGTTACAAGTTGTCAACGGGCTGAGGTAAAGCGGGTCCTGCACTGCGATGCAACAACAAGTGCGGATATGAACGCTATTCTGTCAAAAAGCCTTCCTGCTGCCGCGATATTTTCACCCCAACAACTACAAATTTTATACTTATTTCATACAAACTTTAAACTCTTTTAATTGATTTTTTCCTTACACTATCTTATACTCATCTCACATCAAAATCTCAGACAGATCCAATTCCTATTTTCTACGTCTGATGTCCAGTATGGAGAGCATTTAATCATGCTTTTATGTAAAATTGACGCGG
>OJKY01001797.1_pt1 | contig 12183 bp, 8 predicted proteins | sample 1596571 | NCBI WGS metagenome assembly OJKY01 (sample SAMEA4350170, study PRJEB24818) | metagenome | biome: human; feature: gut; material: faeces | place: Denmark | collected 2013-09 | reverse complement strand
GAACCACGGTTTGCGGGCGAGATATTCGCTCGTGAGAACTTTCCAACTGCGATTTTTCGGATTTTCCATCATTGTAATGCTTTCAGATAGGGCAAAAATAGTGTTTTTTTGTTATATTTGCGATTCAAGAAATTTCCGATCATGATAGCTCAAGCCGAACGCAACCAAATCATAGACCTGATCAACCGGGAGGTGGTCCCCGCCATCGGGTGCACCGAACCGATTGCCGTGGCGCTCTGCACGGCGCGCGCCGCGGAGACGCTGGACGGGGAACCCGAAAAAATCACGGTGCGCCTGAGCGCCAACATCCTCAAGAACGCCATGGGCGTCGGAATCCCCGGCACGGGGATGATCGGACTGCCGATCGCCGTAGCCCTCGGGGCGCTGGTGGGGCGTTCGGAATACCAGCTGGAGGTGCTGCGCGACGTGACGCCCGAAGCCGTCGAACGCGGCCGCCGCATGATCGACGGGCGGCGCATCGCGATCTGCCTGAAAGAGGACGCCGACGAAAAACTCTATATCGAGGCGGAGGCCGAAGCCGCCGGCCACAGGGCCGTGGCGGTCATCGCCGGGGGACATACCTCCTTCGTCTTCGTCAGCCGTGACGGACGGTTCGTGCTGATCGACCAGTACCGCCACGGGCTTGGCGAAAAGTCGTACGAGATTCCGGCCGGCGTGACCGAGCCGTCGGACGCCTCGCCGCTCGCCGCGGCACAGCGCGAACTGATGGAAGAGACGGGCTACGGCGGCGGCCAGTGGCGCCTGCTGACGACTCTTTCGGCCAACCCCGCCACGCAGAACAACCTCACCCACTGCTACCTCGCCACGGGCGTCGAACCGCTCGGCGAACAGCACCTCGATCCGACGGAAGACCTGCGCGTGCACCTCATGACGCGCGAAGAGGTGCTGGAACTGCTCCGCACCGACCGTATCCGGCAGGCCCTGATGGCCGCACCGCTGTGGCGTTATTTCTGTGAAAACAAGGCGTAGAAGCGGGCGTCACCAGCTCCGGATCCGGGCGTCGAGCCACGCCAGACGCATCGAATAGCTGGCTTTCAGGCGGTCGACGGCCTCGTCGAACGTGAGCAGTTCGTCGCCGTTGGGCATCTGTACCTCCGCATCGGAAATCTTGATCTCGGGCCAGCGCGCCAGGTTGCGGTGCGCCGAGTTGGAGATATAGTCACGCTGCGCCTCGATGTAGTCGGGCACGGTGGCGAGGAACGGATAGAGCGCCTCCCAGCGTTCGCGCGCCTGCCGGCGGATCGCACGGCTCTGGAACAGCCGCGAATACCACATGCTGCTCTCCCGGACCATCCACCGTTCGGCGTCGGCGAGCGTCAGCGTGCCGTAGTCGAAATCCCAGACCGGCCCCGCCGTCAGCTTGCCCCCGCGGGGCTTGTGGATGTAAAAACTCTTGGGATGCTTGATCTCCTGATTGCCCATCAGCTCGTTGACGATCCAGTAGTCGACGAACGACCCGATGTCGAACATCGCCGCCGGATCGCGGTAATCCTTGTCGAAAAGCAGGTTGTCAGCCTCGTTGAAATAGGTGCGGATATACCGGAACTGCGCCGCGGTGATCGACTCGTCGGGCGACTTGATGTTGACCGGCATGTCGGAATACGACGAACGGAATTTGTTCATCTCGTCGAAATAGGAGTCCATTTCGAGCAGATAGCCGCCCGTGAGGGCATCGCCCTCGTTGTCGTCGGTGGTCAGTTCGTCGATATTGAGACGGTTTTCGTCGATCTTGATCTGCTCGACGACCAGGTAGTTGCCCAGGTATTCGCCGTTGAACCACACCTCCGCGAAACGGGTGCGGGGCGTCCATTGCAACGAGGTGTGCGACGCCACGTAATGCGCCACGCGGTTGCGCATCAGCGTCCGGTCCATGTAGTTGGCGATCAGACACCAGCGTTTGTGCTTCGGCATGCCCAGTATTTCGGTCTTCTTCGAGAGTTTCAGCGCATAGGGCTTCTTCTCCCAGTTCCACGTCGAGTTGCCGCGGCCCTTGACCTCGGCCGCCATCTCGGGCAGATCGTCGAACCCGCCGTTGCCCTCGATGCGGATCGCCCCGGCGATCCACGTGTCGGTGTCCTCGACCGGAGCCGAAGCCGTGACATAGATCACGGGCAGCCCGGCGGCCGCCGCCGGGGAACTTCGGAGCGTGAACGGTTCGGAGGTCATCCGCTGTCCGCCGACCTCCACCGTAAGACACACCCGCTCGTCGTAGGCCTGCCCCGTCGCCGGGTCGGTGACGAAGAGCGAGAACTGCCCGCCCACCGGCCCGCTCCACCCCGTCACCGTGCATCCCGAGGTGAACGATCCGCCGGGTGCGGCCGTGATTTCGACGCGGGAAACGCTCCACGCATCGTTCCAGGGCGTGAGCGCGAAGCGCAGGCAGCCCGTCTCGCTGCGTTCCAATTCGAGCGTCTGTGCCGAGAGGGTGATTTCGAGCGGCTTGCCGGGACCTTCGTCCGGGTCCGAACAGCCGGCAGCCAAGAGCGGCAGCAGGGCCGCCGCGATCCGGAACATTCTATTGACGTGCATCTTCATAGCTTCCATCGACATAATAACCTTTTTCCGCCTCCTTGCCGTCGACCAGCTCCTTCACGATGCCGTTCTTGAGGCTGTGCTCGCGGAACAGCTCCTCGTAATCGCGCGTGTAGGCCGCATCGGGCACGACATTGACGTCGAAGCGGAGCTTCAGGACTCCCGCCGGGAGGATGTTGCCGTAGACCCAGACGGTATGCTCCACCGCGCCGACGTTCTTGTTGCTGTCGTATGTCAGGCGGATATGCTGCGTACGCCCCGGGGGCACGATGATGCGCGACTTGCGGTCGGCCACGAGGCATCCGCACGAGGTCTGTATCTCGTGGATCACCAGCGGGTTTTCGCCCGTATTGGTCACCGGAAACATCAGTTCGAGTTTCTGCCCCTGCAAAATCGGGAAATAGTGTCGCACAGGATCTTTGGCCTCGACGGAGGTCGGCTGCACCCGCTTGCTGCAGGAGGAAACGAGCATGGCTGCAAGGAGCAGCACGGCGTATGTCAAACCGCTTTTTCGCATAACTACGGAATCAAGTAAATTTCATCGGCCGCAAGCTGCGTACGCCCGCCTTCGGGCCGCAGCGCGCGGACCGTTATCCGCTCCGCGCCCGAGAGGTCCACGGGACCGGAAACCGTGAAGATCCGCCCCGCGGCGTCGGGCTTCGGCACGAAGGCCCGGTACAACGCGCCGTCCTTGTAAACCTCCACGCTCCGCGGCGCACGGAGACGGTGGCGGGGCATGTCGAGGAACGACATTTCGAACCGCTGCGCCCGGGAAGCCGCCCCGGCGGGTATTTCGACCTCCAGGTCGGCCGAACTGATGTGCCAGCCGTAGTGATACCCGACCGGCAGTCCGCGCACCCCGTCGGTCAGCACCCCGAGGTCCTCATAGCCTTCGTCGGGCCTCGAAACGGCCTTCAACCCGGTGTCCGGCAGCAGGTTCGACACCGTTTCAGCCTGGAAAATGCGGCTGCGCCACGCGCCGAGATACTCCCCGACCGGGAGTCCCGATTCGCCGACGTGTTTCATGCCGGCGAAGGAGGCGCACTCCTCCAACGCCGCGAGCCATTGCCCGGCCTGCGGCCTCACGCGGAGACTCCCGCCCCTGCGCTCCATACATCCGGACGGTCCGGCGGCGTGGTTGCGGGCCACTTCGAGCCGCGTATAGCTCAAGGCCGTCAGCAGTTCGTGCAGCTGCCGCCTCTCGGCGCCCTTCGCCGTGGGAAGGACGCGCCCCAGTTCGTCGTAGAAGGCGGCGAACTTCGCGGCATCGAGCCACGAAGCCTCCGCATCGCGGATACCGCCGTAGAGATTCAGCCCCCTCGCCGAAGCCGCGGCGCGCCGTTCGGCCTGCACGCAAAACCCCGCCAGCAGGTCGCCCGACTTCGGGTAATTCGCGGCGAAATAACGCCGCATCAACGTCCCGACCGGCTGGCCGGGATCGCGCAGCAACGACGCGAGCACATAGGTCCGCACATCGTCGAAAGGCACGTAGTCGTAACCGCTGCCGTTGAGAAAAATGCCCTCCACACCCTTGTCGCGGTAGAACCGCAGCCGTTCGCCCATCCGTTCCAGCACGGGAAAGGGCGTGAGGTAGTCGTCGAAATTCTGGATGTAATCCCAGATGTAAACGTTGTCGGTAACGTCCTTCCAGCCATCGAGCCGCACGGCGAACTTCTTCCCCGAAGCGGATTTCAGGGCGCCGGCCGACAGCGGCAGTTCCATCGCGCTGACGATCACCCCCGTATTGGCGGGCATCCGCACGGCGGGAGGCTCCCCGGTCGAGAGGTAACCCAGCGTGAAGAACGTATGGTGCGGGAAACGCGCGGCCAGCCGCCCGAGCATCCGCATCACGGCCGGAGTCGCGGTCCGGGAGGTATTGCCCGCAGCCGAGCAGGCCTCGCAGGTGCAGATGGCGTCGTTGTCGGCAGGCGCGATCACGAACCGCGCCGGGAGCGTGCCGCCCTCGCCGAAATTGTCCGCAACGTACTTCTCGATGCGGCGGAAAGTCTCGTCGGACGAGAAGCAGAACTGCCCGTCGCAGGTTTCGCCGCCGACCGTGGCGAAGACTTCCTTCGGAGCGTCCGCCAGCACGCGGTCCAGCTGGTGGCCCCAAAGTCCCCATCCGGTCTCCACATTGTCCGTCGAAAGGATTCCGGCCAGGTCGTCATCCTGCGCCGCAGGGGTATAGACCGCCCGGTATGCGAATGCGAACCGCCCCGCCGTATCGCGCAGTCCGACCGCCGCGGGCGGCAGGTCCGCGGCGTCGATGCGCCGGTCCTCCCCGGCGAGCGATTTCATCAGCTGGTATTGCAGCCAGAGCATCGTCCGCTCGTCGCGGGCTGCGATCAGCACGCCCCGGCGGCTGCGCTCGACGCAGAAATCGCCTTTCAGCAGCGTGTCTATCCGCACCGGCAGCCCGAACAGCTCCCGGTCGCCGGTCCCTTCGTCCGGAACCGTCCGGATGCCGCCTTCGGCGCGCCGCCGCAGGTGGTCGCGCAGGTATCCGGCCCAGCGTGCGTCCTGCTTCGAGGCGTCGTCGGCAGGCGCGACCGCATAGCCCCCGCACTCCGCGGGCGACAGCGCCGCCGCGGAGCAGCCCGCCCCGGCGAGGAGCAGGCACAGCGTCGCGCAAAAGACGGCCGCCAACCTTTCAGAACGAGATATACAACTGCACATAAATATTGTACATGTTTTTATAACGGGTCTGAATCGTATCGTAACCCAGGCGTTTTTCGGTATAATAGGTGTACCACGTGCCGAGCAGCCCCAGCGTGAGGTTGGGCGTAAACATATACTGACCGCCCATGCCCACCATCGTATTGGCGTGGTCGAAGGTTCCCGGCAGCGCCCGGTCGAGCACCGACAGTTCGGGAGCCGAACCGATGCCCGCCATGCCCACGACATACGACCGGCCGTCGTCCACCGGGTAATAGCGCACCTGGGCCATCGCGTTATAGTAGAATTTCGAGTCGATGACGAAGAAATCGCACTTGCCGTTCAGCCACACCGGACCGAGGAACTTCGCGACACCCGGTCCCACGGACCAGAGGTTGCGTCCGTCGAGCCGGCGGTAGCCGACGCGGGCCTCCGCCTCCCAGTCGCGGCGGAAGAACTTGGTCAGCGAGGCGTTGGCCATCCACGCGGGGAAATACCGGTCGGACCACGCGAGGTTAACCATCGTCTGCCAGTCGCGCGGGAACTTGTGGATCCACTCGCCCTGCAGCTGGACGCCCACGCCGCCGCCGTCGAACGAGGTGGCGTTGGCGTTGATGTCCTCCTCGCGCTCGCCGTTGCGGCCCGCATAGTTGACGCGCCCCGTATAGGTGTTCCCGGGCTGTTTGCGCGAATATTGCAGCGTGGCGACGGACTGGATGGCATCCTCGTCACCGTAGCGCGACTGGAGGTACTCCAGCCCGATCTCGTTCCGGAGCATCCCGTAGCGCAGCCCCTTGAGGTGGCGGTTGAAGGCATAGTGTTCGGCGGCCGAAGGCTCGTAGTTCTGCTGGTAGAAATAGGCCAGCCCGTACTCCTTTTTCTTCTCGTAGGCGAGTCCCTTGGCATAGAGCAGCGACTTGTTCCGGGCGTCGTAGTGCAGCGCCGTGTCGAGCACCGTCAGCGCCTCGTCGGGACGCCCCCTGCGGGTCAGGTCCAGCGCCCGGTATTCGCTGCTCTGCGAGAGCGCCCCCGTCAGCTGGGGGTTGCCCGGATAGTCCCACAGTACGGGCCGGATCAGCTCGATCGAAGCCTCGTACCTCCCCTCGGCGTCGAGCGACGCGGCTTTCTTGGCCAAATAGAACGGCTCGCGGGGATGGCGTTCCAGCCCCCGGTCGGTATATTCGCGGAACACGTCGTCGCGGCCCATCTGCGCGGCGGCGTTGATGGCGTAGCGCAGCGCCAGGTCGTTCGAGGGGTCCAGCGCCAGCAGCTGGTCGGCCTCCGCGAAGGCGTGGGCCGTGGCGCCCTCGTCGAGGCATTGCCTGATGTAGGGAATGGCGATGTCGGCGTAACCCGCCACGTAGAAGTCGCGCATCTGGGGATCGGCGCGCCCGATGGCCCCCAGGTAGAGGTACATCGCCTCGGAGGTGCGGCCCATGCGGTCGAGCACGTACGCCCGCTTGCCGACGAGGTTCTCGGTATCCGGGAAGCGCGTCGCAAGCGTGTCCAGAGTCGCCATGGCGTCGTCGTAACGCTTCATCCGGATCCGGCAAGAGAGTACCTTCTCCCACGCCGCGCGGAGCGTCTCCGCGTCGGTCCGCTGGCGGGTGACGAACATCGCGGCGGGCAGCGCCTCGGTGTAGAGTTCCTGCTCCATCAGGCGGTCGGCGCGCTGCAACTGCATGCGGCACAGCGCATCGGTCAGTTCCCCGTCGCCGGGATAGCGTTCGCAGAGCAGCGTCAGCCGGTTGAAGGCCTGCCGCTCCTCGCCCATGTTGCGGTAGACCAGGTACTCCTTGTATAACAGCGGCTTGTCGTCGCCGTAGTAACGCCGCATCTCGCGCAGGTAGAAAAGCGCGTCGTCGTTGTAGCCGCGCAGCATCGAGGTATTGAGCAGGTAGTCGACCACCTCGCGGCTGTGGTCGCCGCGCTCGAAGGCCGTGCCGTAGAGCACGTAGGGGTCGCGCTGCCGCTCGGCGCGCGCGGCGTCCAGCACCAGCGTACTGTAAAGCCGTTGCAGCTCGGGCGTGCTCCGCCTCCGCATGCGGTCGCGCATGAAGGCCAGCGCCTCGGGATGGCGGTTCATCTCGCTCAGAATGCCGACCTTCTTGTAGACCAGCGTCACGCTGCCCGGCAGGGCCGCCAATCCGCGCGAGGTCCAGGCCAGCGCCTGCTCCTGCTCGCCCTCCTGCAGGTGCAGGTTGATGATGTCGAGGTAATACTGTTCGTTGTCGGGAACGCTTTTCAGCAGTTCCTCAAGCGTCAGGATGGCCGTTTTCCGATCCCCGGCGCGCTTCTGACGCTGATAATTCAGCTCCATCGAGTAGACCAGGTCCCTGTGCAGCACGGTGTCCTGCGGATAGATCTGGTTGATGCGTTTGAGCAGCCGGTCGGCCTCTACGTGGTTGCCCTGCTTGCGGTAAAGGTCGATCTTACGCCGCCACAACCCCCGCCAGTAGGGATTCACCTCCAGCAGTTCGTTGACGAAGCAGATGGCGCTGGAGTAGTTCTGCGTGATGTCCTCGACGTCGACCAGCAGCTGCTTGGCCTCGACGTTGTCGTAATTGAGGTCGACGGCCTTGAGCAGGTAGTAACGCGACTTGTCGTAATCCTGCCCGTGGAACCAGTATCTGCCCATCAGGTATTGCAGGTTCGAGGCGAGGTCGTACTTGGCCAGACCCTCGTCGAGCAACTGCTTGCCCTCCTCCCACTGCTCTTCGGAGAAATAGTCCCGGACCTTTTCGGCGTACTCTTCCGGCGTCATGTCCCGCGCTACGGCGTGCCGGGGCGCCAGGGCCAGTAGACACACACAGCCCGCAAACAGGAATCTTGTCAAGGTTCGTATCGAATTCTTCATACTGTCCACAGGGTTTAGAGATCATTACCGGAAATCCCTCCAGGTGAGGGGGGGGGAACTTTCGGCCCGTCCATCGGAATCGGCTCCTCGCGCTGGCTGAATCCCTTGCGGGTCATCTTACCCCACTTGTAGTCGCGGGACATGAGGTGGTTGAGATAACCTTTCAGCGAGAAGAAGGTGATCAGCGGATGGTAGATGAACGGTTCGAGGATGGACGCGGCAATGATCCAGATATATTCGTAACCCCGCCGGTAGAGCGTGCCCAGATAATAGTCGTAGGCGACGACCACCAGCGAGAGGAACTGGCAGAAAAGGTAGATGGCCAGGAAAATCACCCACATCGTGTGCCAGTTGACGGCTCCGGTGAAGGCCAGAAACAGGAACAGGATGAATCCCGTGGCCTCGATGATCGGGGCCAGAAACTCGAAGATGACCATGTAGGGCAGCGTGACGAGCCCCGTCTGGCGGTAGGTCTTGTTGAAGATCATCTTGCGGTGGATCATCAGCGCCTGGAACAGCCCGCGACCCCAGCGCGTACGCTGGCGGTAGAGCACCACGAGGTTCGGAGGCCCCTCGGTCCAGCAGCAGGTCTCGGGGACCTGCACGACCTTGTAGGGGCGCGAGAAGTCGCACATGTAACCCACCATGCGGGCCAGCAGGTCCATGTCCTCGGCGAACGACATCGGGTCGTAACCGCCTGCCGCGATGGCGATCTGACGGTCGAAAAGCCCGAATCCGCCCGAGACGTTGGGCATGGCGTTGATCGCCGACCACCCCATCTTGCCCACCAGGTAGGAGCGCATGTACTCCAGATTCTGGAACAGCGGGATCGGCGTATGGGGCGGCCGCACCTCGACCACCTGCCCGTTCTCGATCTTGCAGCCGTTGGCCATGCGCATCGTGCCGCTCACGGCGATCACGTGCTTCGACGACGAGAGCACGGGCCAGATACAGCGGTAGAGGGCGTCGCGGCGCAGGATGCAGTCCACGTCGGTGCAGATGAAGTAGGGATACTGCGCGGCGTTGATGCCGGCATTCGAGGCGTCGGCCTTCGTGCCGCCGTTCTCCTTGTCGACGACGATCAGCCTGTGGTACTCCGGATTCGTCGACTTGAGCACGCGCCGGAACGGCTGGGTCTTGATGCGCTCGATGTAGGCGAACGGAACCTCGACCAGCTCGTAGTGTTCGATCAGCTTGTCGAGCGTGGAGTCCCTGCTGCCGTCGTTGACGATGACCACCTCGAACAGCGGGTAGTCCAGTCCGAGCATCGAATCGACGTTGTCGATGATGGTCTTCTCCTCGTTGTAGGCCGGGGCGATCACCGACACGCCGGGCGTATAGGGCGATTCGCTCAACACCTTGCGCACGTAGTTGTCGTCGTAGTAGCTCCTGCGGAGTTTGAGCGAGATGAACGACAGGAACATCATGACGATAAAGCTGACCGCCAGGAAACTCGTATAGAAAAATACGAAATAATTGAAAAAATCGAAGAGAATCGCTTTCATGCCCGGTTCGTTAGTGGATTCTTGACATGGGCGAAGAGTTGCGAGGCGTAGCCCGTCGTCAGGGTTTCGAGCTGCCCGAAAAGGGCGCGGCCCGACTCTCCGTAATCGTAGAGGTAGGTCAGCGCACAGAGTTTCGTGCCCAGGTCGTCGGCGCGTTCGAAGGCCTCGTGCAGGAACCCGAGCGCCTGCCCGGTCTGCATGCCTGCCACCGAGGCGAGGATGTTCCGTTTGATATACTCGGGCTGCACGTCGTAGATTTCGACCATCTTCGACTCGGATTCGATGTATTTCATGCCGCCCAGCGTGCGCACGATCTCGTTACGCAGCGTCCAGGTTTTCGTGTTGAGCATCTCCAGCAGCGGCGGACAGTTGTCCGTCTGGTCGAAGAGCTTGATCTCGCTCACGAAGAAGGCCTTCACGTTGTCCTCGACCGAACTGTTGACCCATTTGAGGAAACTCGGGACCACGAAGCCCATCTTCTCGCGGTGGCGCACGATCATGTGGATCTCGGCCATGTTCCACCGGCTGAGCTTCATCGTGACGTCCTCGTCGAAGAAGCGGAACGGGTTGCTCTGGCTCAGCCACATGTAGGCGAAGCGCGCGGCATGGCGCAGCTCGATGCGGCGGTGGTAGAGGAAACGCACCAGCACGGCCTCGGAGACGTATCCGTTGACCGACTGGATCGACAGCAGGGCCTGAATCTTGCGCCGCGGCCGCCCGAACTGGATTTCACGTTCAAAAAAACTGCCGACCTTGAACACGCCCTGCACGTTCTGCATGTTGTAGTTGTTGACCTTGTCGTCGCCCAGCTCGCTCTTGATCCGGATGAGCACCTGGACCAGGAAACGCATCTCCTGCCGTTTCAGGCTCTTCTTGATGTCGTGTTCCACCAGCCCGGCGATCTCTCCGACGGAACGGTTTTCGCGGTCGCCCAGCACCTCCTTCAGGGGCTCGTAGAAGCGTTTGTGAATACGTGCGAAAAGTCTCTTTTCCCGCTGGCGGCGGTAGATGCCGTAGACCAGGTAGAGGGCGAGAAACAGGTAGAAAACCACACACAGCGTCACGACGGCGATGCAGATGCGCACCACCACCGGATAGCCGATAAATTTATAATACAGCAGGTAGAAATAATATGTCAGGTAATCGAACCCGGACAGCACTTCATCCATCAATACGCTTTAATTCGCCTTTCGCCGCCGCACACCCAACCGCGACAGGCTTATAATAGTTACAAAGTTACACTTTTTTCGGAAAACCGAAACAGCATTCCGCACTTTTTTATATACTATATCATTCGCAATAATTCAAAATAACTTAAAAATAAACCGAAAAACAAAACACTTCCGCTTTACTACTTATCTAAAAAGACCTAAATAACATTTCGGACATCCGGCGGAAGTCCCGGCAGCGGCCGTCATTCTTGCCCGGAATTTGCAGTCTTGACCGAAAAAGCCTTCGCCTATGTACCTTTTGATCGCCGTCAAGCTGCTGGCCGGCATGCTTGGCGTCATCTTCTTTCTGCGCGTCTCGGGCAAAACCCAGATGGCGCAGCTCACGCCGCTCGACTCGGTCAACGCCTTCGTACTGGGCGCCCTGGTCGGCGGCGTCATCTACAACCCCGAGACCTCGGTCTGGCAGCTGGTCTTCACGTTCGTCGTCTGGACTGCCGTGAACGTGGCCCTGCGCTACCTGATGCGTTTCCGCCGCATCCGCAAGGCGATCCGGGGCGACACGGTGATGCTCGTCCGCGACCGCAAGCTGGTGCTACGCGAATTCCGCCGCAACGGGCTGGAGATGGAACAGTTCCGGACGATGCTGCGGGAAAACGGCATCTTCTCGATGTTCGACGTGGACGACGTGCGTTTCGAGACCAACGGACACATCACCGTCTCCCGCCGCAACGAGCCGCCCGAATCCTACCTGCTGGTCAACGGCGGCAAAGTCCTCTGCGACTCGCTCCGGCGCAGCGGCAAGACCGAACGCTGGCTCACACGCCACCTCCGGGAGGCGGGCTATCCCGACGCGGAAAAACTGTTCTGCGTCGAATGGACGCCCGGCAGGGGCTTCTACGTCGTTCCGATGGAGGAACGCGGACGGAATTCCGAATCCGGGGACGAGGCCCCCTCGGCCGACTGACGGCACGAAAAAAGGCGGCCCTTTCGCAGGGTCGCCCTTCTCACCGGCCGGGAGGCCTATTTACCGACGGTCTGCGCCAGCGCCACAAAATAGCGCGCCGGGTCCAGCCCGAGGGCCGCCAGCAGTTCCGCCTCGGGGGCGCTGCCGCGCGTGATCGAGCGCAGGCCGTGCCCCGCCGTATAGAGGTTGACATTCTCGGCATAGCCCGCGGCATCCTGCCCGCAGAGGTAGCGGACGTGCTCCGCCGGGATGTTCCTGTCCTCGTATACCGTCCGGTCAGCCAGGTAAACCAGATTCAGCGGCGCGGTGAAGACAAAGTCCTGCATCCCGGCCAGCTTGCGGCGGTCGCCCTCCAGCACGCGCACCAGCTTATGCGCCCGGGCGTCGTAAGAATAGACGCCCTCGGCGAAAAACGCATAGACGCGCACCGGATAAAGCGCCAGCGCCGAAGGAGCCGTCAGACGGTCCGTGCCGGGG
>OJKY01001795.1_pt1 | contig 12204 bp, 6 predicted proteins | sample 1596571 | NCBI WGS metagenome assembly OJKY01 (sample SAMEA4350170, study PRJEB24818) | metagenome | biome: human; feature: gut; material: faeces | place: Denmark | collected 2013-09 | reverse complement strand
AGGGCGCACACTTCAAGGAAGAGTACCTGTGCGACGCACTCTCGCGCGGCGCGATCGCCTACGTCGCCGAGAAAAAGCACAATGTGGACGCGCCCTGTCTTCTTGTCAACGACATTCGCTATTCCCTCGTCGTGCTCGGTCAGCTCTTTTATAACCATGTGACGGACAAGCTCACAAGCGTCGGCATCACGGGCACAAAGGGCAAGAGCACCACAGCCTACTACGTGCGCTACATCTTAAATGACTGGCTGCGCGCGCAGTCGATGCCCGAGTGCGCCATTCTCTCCTCTATCGACAACTACGACGGCAAGAGCACCGAGGAGTCCCACATCACCACGCCCGAGGTGCTTGAGCTCTACCAGCACTTTGAAAATGCCTATGAAAGCGGCATTTCGCATCTTGTGATGGAGGCCTCGTCCCAGGCGCTCAAATACGGCCGCGTGCGCGGTATCACGTACGACGTCGCTGCATTTTTGAACATCGGCAGCGACCACATCAGCCCCATCGAGCACCCGGACTTCGAGGATTACTTCAACTCCAAGCTCAAAATTTTCGACTCCTGCCGCTTCGGCTGCGTCAATACCGACGCCAAGTACTCGGATCGCGTCATCGAATACGCCAAGGACCGCTGCAACCTCATCACGTTTGGCTCACACGAAAGCGACACTGTCTCCTGCCAGCATGTGGAAAAGCGCAGCGACGGGCTCTACTTCACGGTTTCCTCGCTCAAGTACAACGGTGAATTTTCCATCACGATGCCCGGCCTTTTCAACATCTCCAACGCCCTCGCTGCCATGGCCATCTGTATGGTGCTCGACGTGCCGGAGGAGTATGTGCGCTCGGGCCTTCGCAAGGCGCGCGCCGCGGGCCGCATGCAGATCTACGAGAGCCGCGACAAGAACGTCACCGTCATCGTCGACTACGCGCACAACCGCATGAGCTTTGACGCGCTCTACCGCTCGACGAAGATCGAATACCCCGGCCGCCAGATGATCTCCGTCTTCGGCTGCCCCGGCTCCCACGCGCTCCAGCGCAGAAAAGACCTCGGCGAGCTGAGCGGGCAGAACTGCGACTTCGTCTTCATCACCGAGGAGGACTCTGGCGAAGAGCCGTTCGCGCAGATCGCCGCCGACATTGAAAAGCACGTTGCCTGCCCGCACCTTGTGCTCGAGGACCGCGCCGAGTGCATCCGCCGCGCAATTCTGGACGGCAAGGACGCGCGCGTCATTCTGCTGACCGGCAAGGGAGAAGAGACAACGATGAAGCGCGGCAGCGTCTTCGTCCCCTACCCGAGCGACGTCGAGCTCACACTCAAATACCTCGCCGAATACGACAAGGTCCATCCTGCCGCGCCGGCGAGCAGCGCCAAAAAGGCAAAAAAGGACTTTTTGCCCATCATCCTCGGCAGCGACGAAAACGCCTACGGCACGGCGCGTCTCTTCCAGGAGGCCTATCACGTCACACCGCTGCTGCTGTGCACGCAGCAGCTCGTGCCCACGCGCAGCTCACACCTGTTTCTCTGCCGCATTATCCCGGATTTTGAGCGCGAGGAGGTCTTCCCCGACGCGCTGCTCGGCGTGCTGAAGCAGTGCGCACAGGACTATGAAAAGCTGCTCGTCATCCCCTGCTCGGACTATTACACGGGTCTTCTCTGCCGCCACTACGACCATTTCGAGGGGCTCATCGCCAACCGCTTCATCTCGGACGAGCTGCTTGAAACGTTCGACACGAAAGACAAGTTCTACGCCCTCTGCGAGCAGTACGGCATGGACTATCCCAAGACCGTCGTCGCCTCTCCTGAGGAGCGCGAGAGCGTCGTCGACCGCCTTCCGTTCGACTTTCCCATCGTCGTCAAGCCCGAGAATTCCAATGCACTCGACTATCTCCGCTGCCATTTTGAGGGGCAGAAAAAGGTCTTCTTCTTCGACACGCGCGAGCAGTACCTCACGATGGTCCGCAGCATGAACCAGTCGGACTACCGCGGCAAGCTCATTTTGCAGGAGTTTATCCCCGGCGGCGACGACGCGATGCGCGTGCTCAACAGCTATTCGGACCTTGACGGCCATGTGCGCGCGATGTGCCTCGGCCAGCCGGTGCTCGAATACTACGACCCCAAGTCTGTCGGCAACTATGCCGCCATCATCTCGCGCGGCGATCAGACGTTGTACGACAAAATGCAGGAGTTTCTCGAAAAGCTCGGCTACGTCGGTTTTTCGAACATCGACATGAAGTACGATTCCCGCACGGGCCGCTACGTGCTCTTCGAGATCAACCCGCGCCTTGGCCGCAGCAGCTATTTCTGCCGTGCCGCGGGGCTGAACATGATGAAGCTCCTGACCAACGATGTCGTCTACGGCAAGCGCGAGGACTGCGTCTACAACCACACCGTCGCCCTCTGGCAGAACGTGCCGACCGGCATTCTGCGCCGCTATGTCAAGGATCAGGAGCTCTCCGACGAGCTCAAGCAGTTCAAGGGCACGCACACGCTCTTCTGCAAGGGTGATCTGCCGCTCTCTCGACTCTATCGCCTGCTGCGCTACTACGCCGCGCAATACCACAACTTCCGCGACTACTACTTCGATAAAAAGTGACTCCTGTCAAAAGAAAAAGGAACGGCTCGTGCCGTTCCTTTTTTCTTACCAGAATTTTTTCTTTTTGCACACCCACAGGCTCAGCACCACCACGGCGACGCTCACAAGAATGATCGTGGGGTAGCCGTATTTCCAGTGCAGCTCCGGCATGCCGGAAAAGTTCATACCGTACCAGCCGACAAGCAGCGTCAGCGGCAGAAAGATCGTCGTCACGATGGTCAGGATCTGCATGATGCGGTTCTGACGGATGTCGATCTCCGACTGGAACAGCGACTGGATCTGCGTGCAGTATTCGCGCAGCAGCTGCGATTCCTCGCGCAGGCGGATGACGCGCTCTTCAAATAATCGGAACAGTCTGCACTCCTCATCCGAAAAGTAGCCGTTCTCATTTTCCCGCAGCTCACACGCCACGTCGTCGAGCTGGGAGTAGTAGCGGTACCAGGCCATCGTCTCCTTGCGCAGCTCGCTCATCGGGGTGCTGAATTCCTCCAGCTCGCCCGCGAGCACGCGTTCTTCCAGCGCCGTCGCGCGGTCTTCGATCTCCTCGAGGCGGTGCAGATCCTTGGCGATCAGCAGTTCGAAGAAGTCGTAGAGAAATCGTCCGACGCTGTTTTCTATCAGGCGTTTTTCCTTGACGATGTGCTTCAAATAAGGCTCGGCCATCTCTCCGTCGTCCACCAGCACCACGCGGTCCTTCGTCACGAGATAGCCGCAGCAAAGGCGCGTGCCGTCCCTGCGGCCGCGCGGCAGTGCGAGCGTTCCGCTCAGACAGTTGGAGCGCACCTCCGCCTTGCAGACGTGCGCGTCCCGCGCGCTCGGCGTATGGTGCAGCACCGCTTCGAGTCCCGGCAGCGCCGTTTCGTGCGCCAACTCGTCCGAATTCAGCAGCACCACCGCCGCGCCGCTCTCCGGCGCGCGGTCCAGCGGCGTCAGCGTCTTGCCGATCGCATACCATTTCATACCCGTTCCCCCAATGCGCTTCTTTCTCTCCCCCATTGTAGCAGAATATGAAAAAAGTACAACGCCCCGCCAGAACTTTTTCCCGCAGCGCGGCATTTTATGATAAAATTTGTAAAAGCGTGAACTTTTTTGTTATCTTTTGCGTCTATATGGTTGGAAGATGGAACACCCCACACACAAAAGGAGGAAATTTGGATGAAACGAAAATCTCTTCGCACGCTTGTTTGCGCGCTCCTAGCGTCTCTTGCGCTCACAACCTTTGCCTTTGCCGACAACGGGCCGAAGCCCCAACTCATCGTGCGCGTCAAAAACGCGCCGCAGGAGCCCTACTATCTCGACCTGCTCGCCAAGGGTGATTGGGACGCGGAAGATGGAAACCGTATCGACGGCATCGACTGGAACTACGACGGCAAAGAGGATACGCTCGACCCCGACCTCTTAGCACTTCTGCGCGACAATGTTCCCGCCGGTTGGCACGCCTGCGTGGCGCAGGGCACGACCGGCGCACCGATGTGGGGCGAGCTGTACGCGGAAGGGACGGACGCCTCTGGCAATGCACTGCACTGGTTCGGCTACGTCGGTGTGCCGAGCACCTACCGCATCATCCTCGTCACCGAATCCGGCAAGGTCTGGGTCTCCGATATACTCAATCGCCGCGTTCTGCAATCGTCCGTCACGGTCAACTGGTCGGACGATACGTCGGCAGTCACCGTTTCCGTTCCCTCAACCATCCCCGGCTACTTGCTGCAACTTGTCGCAACGCTCGTGCCCACCCTTTTGATCGAGGGGATCATTTTGCTGCTGTTTCAGTATTCGTGGAAGCAGAACTGGAAAGCGTTTTTGCTCGTCAATCTTATCACACAGGGACTTCTGGCGATTGCTTCCTCGGTCTATGCCATTCAAAGCGGTCCGAATATGTTCAGCTACCTCATCTTTTTTCTTCCCGCAGAGCTGTTCATTCTCATTGCCGAGGCCTATCTCTATGCCGGCCGCGGCATGCTGAAGGGGCACAGCAAAAAGCGTGCCGCAGCTTACGCCGTGACGGCAAACCTCATCTCGGCGATCCTCGGCTACTATCTCGCCGAAGCCGTCTGGCGGCTTGTCGTCTCGATCTTATGATTCTGTTCACATAACATCAAGGAGGAATTCGCATGACCGACCAAGTTTTTCCCGATTTGCCGCAAACTCCCCCGCCTGAACCGCCCGCCGATGCTTCCGCGCAGGAGGAGTCGTCCGAAGCCCTCACGCCCGCGCAGGAGATGGCCGATGTGAGCGATTCGCCCTTCTGCCGCGCGATGGGCTTGATCGCCGGCGGCCTCGCCGTCACCGGCGTGACGCTGAATTTCTGGAACCTCGATGTGCTGCTGCCGCTGATCGGCACGCTCTGCCTGCTCGTCGGCTTCCGCGCCCTGCGGCGGGTCAACGGCTTTCTTCGCGCGGGCTTCACTTGCGCTTGCCTTCGCGTGCTGCTTCTCTTTGTCGAATTAGGGCAGAACGCCGCCGTCTTCCGCGAGACTGCCGCGGCAGACATGGTATCCACTGCGCTGGCCTTCGGCTCCGCCGCTGTGCAGCTCGTGCTGCTCTTCTGCCTCTGGCAGGGCCTGCTCGATATGCAGCGCGACGCAGGCATAACGCCGCCTGCCGCTCCCGCCGCGGGCGCTCTATTGCTCTGGTACATTCTGCTCTATGTCGCGGCGGCATTGTTTGCCTCGCTCCCCCTGCTGCTCGGCGCTTACGTCGTCTGGTATTTCTACCTGGTCGTCCGCCTCAAAAAGCTCTCGAAGTCGATGGCCGCGCAGGGCTGCGCCATCGAACCAGTCAAGGAGCGCTTCTCGAACCCCAAGCTCGTCGGCTCGCTGCTCACCGTCCTCGCTGTCGTCATTGCCTGCGGCTTCCTGTTTTTCGGCTCCTACCGCATGGACTGGACGCCCAAAGAGACCGGCACCGACGCACAGGTGATCGAAGCCCATGAAAGGCTCCTCGCCCTCGGCTATCCCGAATCCGAGCTCAACGACCTCTCCGACGAGGACCTTCTCACCTGCCTCCGCGCCGAGCGCGTGGTCATCAAAGAGTGCACAGGCAGCGCTTATATCAACTACTCCAATAAGCCGCAGACGAATGACGCCTTCCACCTGACCATCGTTGCCGTCCAACGGCCCTTTGACCGGCTATTCGTCGCCTGTCATTTTCGCTGGGACGATGGCGTGCGCTTTTACGGCACGGAGAGCCTTGCCTTTGAGCCACACCACGACAGCAACTCCTGGTTTGCCAAAGAGTTCTCCGGCCGGGTGCTCTATGACGGTCCGGACGGCGCGACCTACACCGCCCCCTACATCGATCCTGGCACCGATCAGGTCAACCTTGGCAGCTGGTACGAGAACTGCTTCCGGCAGCTCTACTGCGCCGACGCCTCTTTCCCGAACGATGGCACGAACCAGCGCGGCTACGTCGCCTGCGCCCTCTCCAACAACATCGACGAGTTCACCAAATTCGAGGGACTATTCTATTATGTCCACCAGAACGGCCGCTTCCAGTACCCCGTGAAGACCGCGCGCGATTATCAGGACTTCAACGTCAACAGGCCCCTCCTCTACAACGCACCGTTCGAGCGCGTGCAGGATTATTTTGTCCTCTTCCAAAACGAAGACGGCGTTTTGAATATTCACTGATCATTTCAGTAACAATTCCGTGGTTCACGGAGGAATGCCGCAGTCTCTGCGGCACGCAGTCAAAGGGGGATATTCTCTTTCACAAAAGAGAATATCCCCCTTTAAATCCTCCAAGAGAAAGGTTTTAGATTGGCAGTCTCAATCTCGAATGACCTTTTTGCCTCCGGAATGGAAATGCTTGCGCGCAGCCTTGCCGCGTTTAGAGTTGCTACACGACTTGCCTCTGCTTCTATTATCCGCTGTTGCGCAGCCTGCCTTATAGAAGTGCGCAGTAATTTCCGTCTACCGAGGCACTGCTCAATGCGGCGAGCGAAGCAATGCCGCTATTTCGCACGCAGTCTGCCGCCGAGCAAACGTCACTCGTGCCTCACGATAGTAAGGCGCGGTTGCTGGATGTGTCGAATCGCAGGGATTCATGGCGAAGCCATGTACACCGCACCTGATTCGGCAAGCGCCGCAACTCTTCGAGATACAGACTGCCAATGTGCGGGGTCAAGGGGCAGAGCCCCTTGCGTTCTCTTGGGGGTTCAAGGGGGCCATTCTCTCACGTGAGAGAATGGCCCCCTTTATTCGCACTCCCTGCGCGGCCGCAGGGAATCCCTTCGCACCCTACGGTGCGACAATATGAACCATCGCCGTGTACGTCTGATACCCCGACCCAAGGCTCGCATAATACTGCACCGTCACGTCGGCGCTCTTGCCGTCGTCCGCGATCACGGCGTCCAGGACGTCTGCCTTTTCATCCACGCTGACCCAGCCGCGACGGTAGCGCGGCAGCGTGAGCCCCTGCGCACCTGTGATCTCCGCGATGCGGGATGTGCCGTCCGACTGCTGTTCCAGCCGGTAGCTCACGCCGACCGTCGCCAGAAAAGTCTCGTTCTCCTCGATCCCGGCAGGGGCGAAGTACGTGCGCTACGCGCCGTCGCCCTCCGTCCAGTCGGTGAGCGAGGTCTGCTACGCGCTGCCCTCGCGCGTGACCGTCACCTTACGCTCGCCGCTCTTACCGGAGACCGTCGCAATGATCGACACGCCGTCGGGCGCAAAGGCGAGGCCACTGATCTCCTCGCCGCTCGCGAGTTCGAGCGCGGCGAGCTTCGTTCCGTTGAGCGCGTAGACGTCCGACCGGTAGGAGTAGACGGCGGTGGAAAGGTCATCTCCTTGCCAGATGAGGTTGTTGCCGGGGAAGGTCTTGAGCAGCGTGCCGGCCACGAAATTGAAAACCACGTAGAGGTCGTTTTTCTCCCCCAGGCTACCGAACGCCACAAAGTAGTTGCCTGCGGTCCCAATGTCCTCAAACCCTTTGAGCGACGGGTACTGTTCGGCAAAGTCCCAGCTTTTTCTGTCGATATAGATCGTTGTGTCATCCATTGCCACTCTGATCGTTTTCGGCGATACGCAGTACCAGCGCTGCACCTCGCTCGTCAAAATGAGCTCGCCGTCCTGTTGGGCAATGAGAAATTCGCTCTGGTCGATCAGCTCATTGACGCGCGCTGCGAATGCCTGCTGCGATTCGCCCCAATCGCCGTTCTGCGTTCCGTCCCAGTTCAGATAAATGCTCGTGTTGTTGTTTTCCACGATGTTCAGTTTGCCGCCGTCAAAGGTGTGAAGGCCGTAGTAGTAGTCACAATAGCTGATCGCGTCTTGATTTTTGCCCTCGAACAAGCTGTATTGCAGCAGCATGTCGCGTCCGTTTTCGCGGCAGAGGAAGTAGACGTCGCCCTCCCACATGCGGTCGCGCATCAGCTCCTCGCCGTTGTCGTCGACGACGCACAGCTCATAGCCGCCGAACGCTTTCTCGCAGATGATCTGCTCTGCCCTGCCGTCGTTGTCGAGGTCGGCGGACGCCAGCGCCCTGCTTCCGTCGCTCTCCGACGGTTCTGCGCAGCGGATGACCGTGCCGTCGCCGTAGGAATGCAGCTCGGCGTTCAGCGTGGAGAACAGCAGCTCGCTCTTGTCTAAAAGCCTGTTGACCTCGTCCGCGAATTTCTGTGCCTCGGCGGGCCATGAATCGGCGGAATCGGAATTTACGCTGAAGCTCACCGAATTCTCCGCCAGCGTGGTCGTCCCGTTTTCACTGAGCATAAAGAGCTCATAGGAATACGATGCCTCACCCTGATAGATCGTCGGCTCGTAGCACAGCAGCGCCGTCTTGACGCTGTCGCGATAGAGGAAATAGCTGCTCCAGCCCACGTGCGCCAGCCCCAGCTCCGCGCTCCAGAGCTCTTCGCCGCTCTGATTGCTCACCCGCAGCCGGTACGGCTCCTGCGTGGAAGTGCCGGTATAGGAGATCACTTCCTCGATCCCGTCGCCGTTCAGGTCAGCGCGGGTCAGCTCGGTCGCGCCGCCGTTCAGGCGGACGATCCAGCGGTAGGGATGTGCCCCGCTGTAGGGAAGTCCCCCGCTGCGATAGCCCATCACGAGGTAAAGACTGCCGTCCTTCTGCTGCAATAAGAGCCACTGGTCCATCGCCGTGAGCTCGTCCTGACGCCTGATCTCCGCCATCGGCACTGTCGCATTGACGTCCTCGCCCGTTCTCGTGCCGCGCCAGGCATGGGCGTTTTCGCGGCGCAGCTTCGCGGCGCTCATGCCGTCCCAATCTTCGCCGCTTCCGCTGCGGAACAGCCAGTCGAAGTTGCTCACGGTCAGGTCGATCTCTTCCCACTCCGAAAAGCGGTAGCTGTATCCTCTCGCCGCCGTCACTGTACCGTACAGAATACCGGTCATGTCCGTGCCAAGTGCGGAGGAAAGCCACAGCTCGGGCGTGGACTTCGTATTGGCAAAGGTCTCCTCATAGCTGGTTTCCCAGACGGAATCCTCGAAAACGGCCTCGCCGAGCGTATACACCCCCGTTGTCATCCCATAGAGTGCATACGACAGCCGGTCTGCCATGTCGATCGGACTTGCCGAATCGCCCTTTAGCACATAGTTTTCCCATTCCGCCTGATTCTCGACGTCCGCATCAAAAGTATCGCCGTCGATGATCAGATAATGGCCCACTACGCTGCCGACAGCATGCACCGTGCCGTCGTCCATCGTGAGAAGGAACCACACCGGCAAGCCGGCGTAAACCGTCTCCGGTTTTTCGATATATGTGCCGCGGCTGCTGTTGATCAGTTCGACTGCCTGTGCCATTTCTTCCGTATCGAGTTTTTTATACTGCCGCGCCTCCCCTTCCGCCGGAACGTAGAGCTCGATTGACGCAACGTCCGCCGCATTCAGCTTCTGCGCCCAGACAAGGCTGCCGCGCTCCGACCTCGGATTCGTCAAAAAGCACACGGCCACGATCACGACCGCGAGCACCGCCGCGGCGGCGACCCAAAACGCGGGCTTTTTGTAGTGCAGCGCGCTTTTCACGCGCGTTTTGATGTTCCCCTCGCCGAATGCCAGCGGGCAGGCCGCGACGGCTCTTTTCGGCGCGGCGCAGGACAACAGCGCCTGTGAATAGTCTGCACGTGCCGCACCGTCCAGCCCCCTGACGACTTTTTCATCGCACGCGAGCTCGATGTCGCGGCAGAAGAGGATGTAGGCGACCCACACCAGCGGGTTGAACCAGTGCAGCGCGAGCACGAGGTAGCCGAGCACTTTCCACCAGTGGTCGCGGCGGGCAAGGTGCGCGCACTCGTGCGCGATGACATACGCCGCCGTCCCCTCGTCCATGTGCATGGGAAGATAAATGTTCGGCTTCACCACGCCGAAGACGAACGGCGAATCGACAAATTCGCTCTCGTAGATGTTATCTCGCAGCAAAATCGCCGTTGCGAGCTTTCTTTTCAGCTTTCCCGCGCTCACGAGCGCGTGGACGAGCAGCGCCGCCATGCCGGCGAGCCAGAGGACGCTGTAGATGTTGAAATCGACCTGCGCCTGCTGGCGGCTCACGCCGACGGGGACCTCCGCTGCCGAAGGCAGCGTCGGATTCGTGACAATGTCAAGCGTCGCCTGCTCGTAGAGCACCGGCTCGCGCGTTTCGGTCACGATCTCGCTCGGGATGGTTTCGGCGCTCGGGATGAGCGAGAGCGCGCTTTCAATCGAAAACAGGCAGACAAGCCGCAGTGCGACCACACCCCAGAGAAGCGGCATGACCCACTTCGGCGCTTTTTTGAGGACAACCCGCAGCACGAGCACCGCCAGAATGAGCCAGCTTGCGCTGATGCTGAGGTTCACGAGCTTCAAAAAGACGTCATCCATGATGATTCTCCTTTCGATAAAGGTCGATCATTTTCTGCACCTCGTCAAGCTCTTTGTCGCTCACGTGGCTCGACTTTGTAAACGCGGCGACGAACGCGGGCAGCGAGCCGTCGAAGCGCTTGTCGAGCAGCTCGTCGATCTCGGCGGTCTGCGCCTCGTCTTGTGAGATGAGCGACGTGACGACAGTATTCTCGTTTTTCAGCACCCCGCGCTCAGAGAGCCGTTTGATGACCGTGTAGGTCGTCGTCGGTTTCCAGCCCAGGTGCTCGGCGCAGAGCGCGACCAATTCACGGCTCTTGACCGGCTCGTGTGCCCACAGGATTTGACAGAAGCGGTATTCGCTCTCAAAAATTTTCGGCGTTTCCATCTTGTTCCCTCTCTAATCTGTTAGAGTATATTTGTACACTAACAGATTAGAGTCCTTCTGTCAAGCCCTTTTGCGCTCAATTTTGGGCAAATCTCACTTGACAAGGTCCTCCACGCTCCTTATAATAATTCATATCGCACAAAAAGCTCCGCGCAGGAGCTTTTTTTATGTTTGGAGAAAGAGAGTGTCATCCCATGTCAAAAAAAGCCAATCCCGCGGCGCTGCTGCCGATCTTAGTGTTCCTTGTCTTATATCTGGGCCTCGGCCTGATCTTTGAGTACGTGCTCAAAATCCCGATGGGATTTTATTCCATCCCCATCGTCGTCATCTTTCTCATCGCGCTGCTCGTAGCCTGCTGCCAGAACCGCGCGCTGTCGTTCGACGAAAAGCTCACGCTGATGGGCCATGGTGTGGGCGATAAGAACATCATCACGATGCTGCTCATCTTCTTAGCCGCCGGTATGTTTGTCGGCGTTGTGGGCCGCTCGAGCGCAGAGAGCGTCGCGTACTTCATGCTCTCGATCATCCCGTCGAAATTCGCCGTGGCGGTGCTGTTCGTCGTAAGCTGCTTTGTCTCCACCGCGATGGGCACGAGCGTCGGCACCATCACGCTCATCACGCCCATTGCCATCCCCATCGCCGCGGCCAGCGGCTATTCCCTGCCGCTGTGTGTCGCGTCCGTCATGGGCGGGGCAATGTTCGGTGACAATCTGAGCTTCATTTCCGACACAACCATCGCCGCCTGCAACGGGCAGGGCTGCGCGATGAAGGACAAATTCCGCGAAAATTTCCACATTGCCTTCCCCGCCGCGCTCGCGTCGCTCGCACTCATCCTCGTGCTGACGCTGAACGCGGACGTGACGCCCGCGGAGATTCCACCCTATAACCTCATCCAGATCATCCCCTACGTGCTCGTGCTCATCGGCGGCATCATCGGTATCAACGTCTTTGTCGTGCTGCTCATCGGTCTCGTATCCGGCGCGGTCATCGCGCTCGCGACCGGCGCAACGGGGCAGACCGGCATCCTCGCAGTCAAGGCCCTGCTCGAAAACATGGGCAGCGGCGCGGCCGGGATGTTTGAAACCTCGATGGTCGCGATCTTAGTTTCCGCCATCTGTGCGCTGATCCGTGAGTACGGCGGCTTTGAAGCGCTGCTCGGCTGGATCAGAAAGGCGTTTCGCGGCAAGCGCGGCGGCCAGATCGGCATGGGCCTTCTCGTCGGCGCGATGGACATTGCCACCGCGAACAACACCGTCGCCATCGTTATGGCAAACCCCATCGCCAAGGAGATGAGCGAGGAGTACGGCATCACCCCGCGCAAGGCCGCGTCGATCCTCGACACGTTCTCCTGCATCTTCCAGGGCATCATCCCCTACGGCGCACAGATGCTCGTCGCGATCTCCGCGGCGCATGAGCTGGGCTACGCCATCTC
>OJKY01001787.1_pt1 | contig 12273 bp, 8 predicted proteins | sample 1596571 | NCBI WGS metagenome assembly OJKY01 (sample SAMEA4350170, study PRJEB24818) | metagenome | biome: human; feature: gut; material: faeces | place: Denmark | collected 2013-09 | reverse complement strand
GGCAGCTGCTAGGCCAAAAGCGCAGATAATACTGGATGTCTTATCGAGCATTTTGGCAACGCAGATGCCGTGCCGCAGCCGTCGGAGCGGTGCTTAAGCCGTAAGGCGGGAATTGTGCGGTGTTGCCCATAGAAAAAGATGGAATCAATTTAAGGAGGACCCCGGAGTGAAAAAAGCTTCCCGTTTTGCCGCCCTGCTGGCGGCCGTCATGCTCTTCGGCAGCGTGGCTGCCATGCCCGCCCTTGCCGAAGACGTAACCTCTACCCCTGTACCGACAGCAACCGCCGAGCCTACCGTGACCCCCGCCCCGACGGACAACGGCCAGAGTGCCCCCAACAACAGCGGCTCGGCCTACATCATTGCTCAGACCGTGACCGATGCCGCAGGCGGCGAGATCACCACCATTGACCGGGACAGCCGGTTTAACCTGATTCTGCGCGTGGCGGATTACGGTGCTTACAACAACTTCATTCCCGCGGACCAGATCTCTGCCCGCATCAACTCCTCCGCGTTCACCTTTACCGGCAACGCCGAAGTTGGCCAGCTGTACGAGGAAACCGATGCCAACGGTGCCGGTTACTACAGCTATGTACTGCTGTTCCGCGATGTGATCTACAACGGCGGCGGCAACAGCGTGCCCATCAACCTGAGCTACCTGAATTCCACCATGGCGATGCAGCAGCTCAGCGTTACCCTGGGCCAGTGTGTGGACGAAGACCCCGATACCCCCAACCTGATGATCCGCGCTTCCAGCTACGGCAATGAAGCGGTTGTGGCCGGGACGCCCTTTACCCTGACCCTGACCCTGTACGCCACCGGCGGCCAGGAGAACCTGAACGATGTGGTCATCTCGCTGACCCTGCCGGACGGCATCACCATGACCAGCGGCAGCCTGAGCAGCTATCTGGGCACCATGGCCCCCAAGTCCACCCGCGATGTCAGCTTCAGCCTGACTCCCAGCGCCGGCTTTACCGGCGGCGTGGCCAACATTACCGTGAACAGTGTGGGTACCGGCGCGGACACCAACAAGGCCGTTACCGGTATGTCCACCACCATCTCGGTTCCGGTATCTCAGCCGGACCGCTTTGAGCTGGGCCAGCTGGAACTCAGCGACAGCATTACGCTGGGCGATTCCGCTTCCGTTACCCTGAACTTTGTCAACAAGGGCCGCGACGCCCTTTCCAACCTGGAAGCCACCCTTTCCGGCGATAATCTGGGTGCCGACACCACTGTGCAGTACATTGGCAACCTGAACGCCGGTTCCTCCAACAGCGTGGATTTTGACATGACCCCCACCCAGGAAGGCACCTGCAACGGTACCATCACCCTGACCTATGAGGACGCCAACGGCACCCTGAAAACCGTCAGCAAAGATTTTTCCTTCTCTGTTCAGCCGGCCATGGACTACGGCAATTCTGGCGATATGGACTCTAACATAGATGACATGCAGCCCCAGCAGACCGGCCTGCCCCTGTGGGCCTATCTGGCAATCGGCGCTGCTGTGATCGTGGTGGTAGTTGTGATCGTTGTGGTGGTACGCAAAAAGAAGAAGGCCGCCGCACTTGCCAAGCTGGAGGAAGGCAACGATGAAGATATCTGACCAGATCGGGCTGGCTGTCACCAACCTGTCCCGCCGCAAGGGCCGCACGGCACTGACCGTTGTGGGCGTCGTTGTGGGCATCTGTGCGGTTATCGTTATGATCTCCATGGGCATTGCGGAAAGCCATAACAACGACGAAATGCTCAAAAATATGGGCGGCCTGACCAAGATTGAGGTATACAACTACGGCAACCAGAACATCAATGGGCAGGAGGTCAAGCTGGATAACGAAGCCGTCCAGCGGTTCCGCAAGATCGACCACGTTACGGCTGTCACCCCCTATTACCAGCCGGACCTGAACCTGTATGTAGAAGCAGGCAAAAACAACCGCTACCGCGCCAGTTATGTATGGAGCGTTCTCGGCCTGGACCCGGACACCATGCCCCTGCTGGACAACAAGCTGGAAAGCGGCGACTGGCCCAAAAGCGGCGTGAATTACGGCAAGGATGTGATCCCCGTTGTGGTGGGCAAGGAGTTTTTGTATCAGTTTGAGGATACCCGCCGCAGCCAAAACAGCTCCAAACGCCAGCGCTGGAGCGGCGAAACCGATGCCAACGGCAACCAGCTGCCGCCCTTTGTGGATGCTACCAAGGATACCTTTACCCTGACCCTGACCAATGGTGACACCGAGAGCCCCAAGACTCAGAGCTACAAGCTCAAAATCGTTGGCGTTGTCTCGGAAGAATCCGAGGATTACATGCTGCAATACGGCATTACTTTCCGCCTGAACGACCTTCTGATGCTGAGCGAAGCCTACAGCAAGCTGGCCAAAACGAATTTTAACCCCAAAAAAGTGACCTATAACGAAGTGTACATTAAGGTCGATGACATCAAGAATGTGGATAAGATCTGCGATACCTTAAAAGAGGAAGGCTACCAGATCAGCTCCATGGTGGATTACCGCAAGCAGATGCAGCAGCAGACCGCACAGCGCCAGCTGCGCCTGGCGGGTCTGGCGGCCATCAGCCTGTTTGTTGCCGCGCTGAACATCGCCAACACCATGACGATGGCCATTTACGAGCGCACCCGTGAGATCGGCGTGATGAAAGTTCTGGGCTGCGAGATTGGCAACATCCGGCGGATGTTCCTGATTGAAAGTGGTATGATCGGCTTTATCGGCGGCGTAGCCGGTACGATTTTAAGCTACATCATCAGCTTTGGCATGAACAACATGACGATGATCGTATACGGCCTGAACACCCTGCTGATGAAGCTGGGCATCAACGCCACCATCGACCTCAGCTCCCTGATGGGCAGCAGCGATTCGATGTATTACGGCGGTGGAATGTACATGTCTGATTCCGGCAGCGGAACCGTCATGTCCATCATTCCTATCTGGCTGGTGCTGGCTGCCATCGGCTTTGCCGTGGTGGTGGGCCTGCTTTCCGGTATCGTTCCCGCCAGCCGCGCCGTTCGCATCAGCGCCCTGGAGGCCATCCGGCACGATTAAATCAAATGCGCCTTCCCGCAAGGGAGGGCGCGTTTTTGTTTGAATGAAAAAAGAATAAATAATAACAAATAATAATAAAGAATAATTTCGGTGAACCGCGTTGCATCCGCGCCGCTCAAAAAACGCAGAGTTCTGCATTCTATGTATTAACCTTTTAGTTTATAGAGACCATAGGGGCGCACATTGTGCGCCCGCCATCTTTATTACAGAGTGTACCATAAATCATATCTGTAGGGCGGGATGCCCTCATCCCGCCGCAGAGAGACATCATAAAATTGTACCACCTGCCCACGTTACGGCCCACCCCACGGGACGATGCAAGCATCGTCCCCTACAAATCTCTTTTTCTGTTCGCGGCAAAATTTTACCTTTCTTCCCCTTCAATACATTTTCTTCCTCGTCATCATACAAAAAACGCGCACAGCGCCGATAAATATTGGGTGCTGTGCGCGTTTTGCTAACTCCTAATTCCTAACTTTCTCCGGTATCTGCGCTCCAATAATTGCCGCAAACATCAAAGCGCACCCTGCCAGTTCTACGCCGGAAAGGGTCTGGCCCAAAATCAGCCAGCCGGCCAGGGCGCTGAACACGCTTTCCATGCACATGGCCATGCTGGCAATGGTGGGGTCAAGTTCTTTCTGGCCCACAATTTGCAGCGTGTAGGCCACACCGCTGGACAAAATGCCGCAGTAAGCAATCGATACCGCCGCCCCCTGGATCTGGGCAAAGGTCGGCGTTTCAAACACAAACATAAAAATAGTGGAAAGGACCGCCGTTGCAAAAAATTCCGCAAAGCTCAGCTGCACACCGTCCAGCCTGGGGCTGTAATGATCCACCAGCATAATCTGGAACGCAAACAGCAGCGAGCAGAGCAGCAGCATCCATTCGCCGCCGGTCAGGGTCAGGGTATCGTGCCCCGCCAAGCACAGCAGGTAAAGCCCCGCCAGGCTGATGCAGGCGCAGATTCCCAGTTTGACCCCCGGCCGCCGCCCAAAGAACACCCCCAGCAGCGGTACCAGCACCACATACAGCGCCGTCAAAAAGCCCGCCTTGGCCGTGCTGGTGGTGCCAATGCCGATCTGCTGTGCCGCCGAAGCCGCAAACAGCGCAATGCCGCAGAACACACCGCCCCGCAGCAGCATCCGACCGTTGATCCAGAACGGAACACCGGGATCCGCTTTGCGGGCCTTGCCGCGGCGCAGCAAAACCAGCACGATCAAAAATGCGCAGGCCAGCCAGCTGCGGGCCGCCAAAAAGGTATACGGCCCCACATAGCCGCTGCCCACACTTTGCGCCACAAAGGCTGTGCCCCAGATCAGCGCCCCCAGCAGAAGCAGCATGGTGTTGCGCAGCTGTTTTTTATCAAAGTTCATCTTTTGATTCCTTTTTTGTTTCAGTCATATCCGCAAAATGCCCCGGCGTCGGTCTGCGTTGACCGCTGCGCCGGGGCACGCTTCATTTTTGGTTATTCTGCATCCGGGGCAACCAGGTCGTCGCTGCCAATGCCCTCAATTTTCACGCCGCCGGTAATGTAGAACATACCAGAGTCATAGCTGACATTGGCCTTGTACAGCCTGCCGGGGGTCAAGCCGGAGATGGTATAGGTGCTGCACTCCCCGCCAGTCGGGAAATACACCGTGGTGCCCGCCACATAGGAAGTGGTTGCCTTATCCTCCGAAAGTTCCCACAGCGCCACCTTGAACTCCAGAATACCGGTGGATTCGGTGGTGCCATAGCCCGTTACCTGCACGGTATCGGAACCCGCCACAAAATACTCGGTGTTGCGGTTCTGGATGCTGTTAAACGCAACATACAGCGTCCCATCCTGCACCTGTTGGTTCCAGTGGACCGAGGTATCCTGCAGCCCATCCGGGAAGTTCACCTCACCGCCGGGCTGCGCCACAATTTCGTCCGCCTCATCGTCATCGGAACCTTCTTCACGCAGGCCCAGCAGGTCTGCCGTTTTCAAAATCAGATTGCTTGCTACTTCCTTGGGGCTGCAGGCGGTCAGGCTGAGCGCCAGAACCGCTGCCAGCACAAGTGCAGCTGCACGTTTTGCCAGTTTCATCATTCATTGCCCTCCATGGCAGGTAAAGCTGTTTGTAACCCTTTTATTATATCCCAATTCGCCGGGCAGAACAAGTGCTTCTTGGTGAAAACCTGGTAAAACCTAAGGCAATACCGCATAATTCTAAGTGCCGATACGGCGAGCGAGGTGCGGCAGCTGCTAAGCCAAAAGCGCAGATAATACTGGATGTCTTATTGAGCATTTTGGCAACGCAGATGCCGTGCCGCAGCCGCCGAAGCGGTGCTTAAGCCGCTAGGCGGGAATTGTGCGGTGTTGCCCTAACCCCTATGGTGTGTTATCCGCGGGTGCCCTCAACGCTGGAATCGGTGCTCCAGCCCTGCAGGTCAGTGGGGTTGATGGAGCCGTTCCAGCGGCCATCGTTCTGGGCGTCGTTCCATTCGTTCCAGGCTGCCTCGCTGCGGATAGCTGTACCGCTGCGGAATGCTGCATCCCACGGGTTGGCGGAATCCGGGTCGGTGGGGTCCCAGCCGCGCTTGCTCTCATCCGCCGGGTCGGTGTAAATGTGCCGGGCTTTCCCATGGGGCCGGGGTCATCGGCGTTATCATAGATCACCACGCGGGTGCCGATGGGGCAGTTATCATAGATCCACTTTACATCACAGACCAGCAACCGGATACAGCCCAGGCTGGCTTGGGTGCCCAGCTGGTTGAACTGGTCGTACTCGATATCGTCCTTGTGCTGGCTGTAATACGGCACAGTGTGGAACAGATAGGAATCCCAGATGCGGGTAGCGTACTGGCCATAGCTCGGCCCGGCCAGCAGCCGCCAGTCATAATTGACCGGCGTTGCAAAGAATCCCAGCGGGGTATCCGCGCCGCCGGAGCACACCATGGCCATATACGGCTTGGTGTAGTTACCCTCATCGTCCAGCGCCAGCACCGTCACGGTAGAAGCCGCGCGGTTGACCGCGATCATATAGGGGCAGCCATCTTTGGCACTGTATTTCAGCCCCTCGCTCTGGTAAAATTCATCGGCAGCCAGCTGTTCCATCAAGGCTTTGCCGCGCTCATCCCAAAGCGCTGGGTCCACCACCTGCGGGGCATCCTTGGTGCAGTTTGCGGACGCCGTTGCGGTGGCATCGGCAATGCGCTGTTCTTCCTCGGTCATGGTGGGCTGTTCCTGCTGGCTGTCGCCATCCGTGGTGCTGTCTGCACCGTCGGGCGCGGCGGAGCTGGAATCCCCCTGGCTCTGGTTGGGCTTGTTGGTAATGGTGCCATCGGTTTTTACCAGCAAAAAGCAGCCTGCGCACACCAAAATAAACACGGCAATGCAGAAAATCAAGGTGATCAGGGCATGCACGCGGCGGTTCTGTTTGCGTGAAACAGCGCGGCGGCGCTGCATATTGCTGCTCCTGGCAGCGGGTGCAGGGCGGCGCTTGGGTCCCTGCGCCGGACGTTTTTGTTGCGGCATTGTGCAGACCTCCCGTTTATGGTGTCAAAATCGTATGTTTCGGGCTTTGCTTCCCACTGCGGGCGGGCGCGGCCCAAACGGAATTCATTTCCCGTATTCTTCCGCCACAAATTTTTCCAGTGCGGCAAAGCTGCGGCGGACCTTCTCGGTATCAATGCAGTACGCCATGCGGAAGTAGCCGGGGCAGCCAAAGCTGTCGCCGGGAACCAACGCCAGGTCATACTTCATGGCCTTTTTGCAGAACGCATTGGCGTCCTCCTCCAGCGCTTTGGGGAAGATATAGAAGGTGCCGGAGGGTTTGACCACGGTAAAGCCCAGCTTTTTCAGCTCGGCGTAAATCAGCTCCATGTTGGTTTCGTACACGCCCAAGTCGCTGGTTTCGTCCAGGCATTCGGCCACGGCCAGCTGGATCAGTGATGCCGGGCAGTTGTGGCCGGTTCCGCGGCTGATCTGGCCGCACATGGGCACAATATACTCGGCGTCCTCGCAGCGCGGGTTCGCAGCCACATAGCCGATGCGCTCGCCCGGCAGGCTCAGGCTCTTGCTGAACGAATAGCAGGTCAACGTATCGTCATAGAACTTGGCGGCGTACTGGATGGGCTGCCCGCCGAACATGATTTCGCGGTACGGCTCATCCGAGATCAAAAAGATTCGGTGCCCATACTTGGCGCTGGCGGCGCGCAGGCGGTCGGCCAGGCCGGTCAGCGTCTCGGCGCTGTAGGCTGCGCCGGAGGGATTGTTGGGGGTGTTGATCAGCACGGCGGCGGTGTTCTCATCCAGCATCGCGTCATATGCGTCAAAGTCAATCTGGAAATCCTTCGTGCGGGGCGGAACGACCTTCAGATTCAGACCTGCGCCCTCCACATACGGCTTGTATTCCGGGAAGAACGGCGCAAAGGTGATAATATCCTGCCCCGGCACCGCCACGCAGCGCATGGCGTGGGCCAGCGCACCGGCAGCACCCGTTGCCATAAAGATATGCTCCATACCGTAGTCCATGCCAAAGCGGCGGTTCAGGCTTTCGGCCACCGCCTTGCGCACGGCGGGGATGGTCAGCGTGGGGCTGTAGCCATGCAGCGTCACCGGCTCCTTGGTCTGCAGCAGATCGATGCAGGTTTTGGTAAAGTGCTCCGGGCAGGGCACCGAAGGGTTGCCCAGCGAATAATCAAACACATTTTCATAGCCGATCTCGGTCCCGCGAGCCGTGCTCCACTCGGAGATTTGGCGAATAACGGACTTGCCGCTAAGCATATCTTTATAGCGCTGCGCAATCATTTTACAGTTCCTCCCGCCGCAATTTTGCAGTTATTTCATGATAACGTCATACAGTTCATCGCTGTTTTCTGCCAGGTATTCCGCCCCGGCCGCATTCAGTTCCTCCCGCGTGCGGAATCCCCACACCGCCCCGCAGCAGGGCAGGTTCGCATTGTGGGCGGTTTCCACATCCACGTTGCTGTCCCCCACATACAGGGTGCTGGCCGGGTCGGCATGCAGGGCCTGCAGCAGGGCGTTCGTGCCCTCGGCGGCGGGCTTGGGGGCCACGCCGGTCATCTGGCCGCGCACAATCGTAAAATACTGCGTGCCGAAATAATCCTTGACGACCTCTTTTGCCAGCGCATCCGCCTTGTTGGAAAACACCGCCAGCTGCACGCCGTTCGCTTTCAGCTTTGCCAGCATTTCGGGGATGCCGGGGTACGGTGCGGTGGTGTCCCGCAGGTGCTGGCCATAATCCCGCTTAAAATCCGCCAGGGCCGCTTCCAGCACCGCCGGGGTGCGCTGGTCTGCCGGGGCCAGGCGCTCCACCAGTTTAGGGATACCGTTGCCCACAAAATAGCGGTACGCCTGGCGCTCATGGGTGGGCCAGCCATATTTCCGGCACAGCCGGTTGCCGGCATCCGCCAGGTCAGTCAGGGTGTTCAGCAGCGTACCATCCAGGTCAAACACTACAGTTTTATACATTTTGTAATATCCTCTATTCTCTATACACATTCTAACTTTTCCCACTGATACGGCAAAAGCCACACTTCTATTATAGGAGCATTTTGCCAAAACGGCAACCGCTTTTGCCTGTTGTTTTGGAGCAAAAGTGTAAATTATACAGCGGCAGGGTGCAATATCACGTAAAGTGTGCTACTATATATTTGTATTGCTGGCCGGGAGTGATCCCGCCAAGGGGAGGAAAAAAGATGGACCTGTTTCTTTCAATTCTGAAATCCGTCATTTACGGTGTGATTGAAGGCATCACCGAATGGCTGCCGATTTCCAGCACCGGGCATATGATCCTTGCCGAGCAGGTGCTGAAGTTTGGCTATACGGAAGATTTTATGGAAATGTTCCGCGTTGTCATCCAGCTGGGTGCTATTCTGGCTGTTGTGGTGCTGTATTTCCACAAACTGTGGCCGTTCTGCAAGGATAATGGCCGCGATACCGGCTTTGCCGCCCACCTGCGCTGGCCCGTGGTCCGGCTGTGGTTCAAAATTATTGCAGCCTGCGTGCCCGCCGCCGTGCTGGGCATTCTGCTGGACGACTGGATGGACGCCCACCTGTATAACAGCGTGGTGGTTGCCCTGATGCTGATTGTGTACGGCGTTGCCTTTATCCTGATCGAGCGCCGCCCGCGGGTGCCCACCACCACCAAGCTTTCCCGCATTACTTACCCACAGGCGTTCAAGGTTGGCTGCTGGCAGGTGCTCTCCCTGATTCCCGGCACCTCCCGCAGCGGCTCCACCATTCTGGGCGGCATGCTGTGCGGCATGTCCCGCCCGGCTGCCAGCCAGTTCACCTTCTTCCTTGCCATCCCGGTCATGGCCGGTGCCAGTTTGCTCAAGCTGGTCAAGTTCTTTGGCAAGGGCAACAGCTTCACGCTGGATCAGACCGTTGTGCTGATCGTTGGCTGTGCGGTTGCCTTTATCGTTTCCATCATCGCCATCCGCTTCCTGATGGATTACGTCAAGCGCCACACCTTCACCGCGTTCGGCGTTTACCGCATCGCGCTCGGCATTGTTGTTCTGGTGATCTGGGGCGTACAGACCTTTGTGCTGAAAGCGCCCGCCGCCGTGTAACGGCCCGGAGTGTATCTGAAATCGAAAATCTCCCCGCTGCATTTTGTGCATCAGCACATTGCAGCGGGGAGATTTTTTCTTGCCGTTTTTGTTTCTAAGGCAATACCGCATAATTCTAAGTGCCGATACGGCGAGCGAGGTGCGGCAGATGCCAAGCCAAAAGCGCAGATAATACTGGATGTCTTATCGAGCATTTTGGCAACGCAGATGCCGTGCCGCAGCCGCCGGAGCGGTGCTTAAGCCGCAAGGCGGGAATTGTGCGGTGTTGCCCTAAATCAGAGGAATCCTGGCTGACGTCTGCTTATCAGCTTCTTACTTTTCCACCTGGAACAAATTCTGCTGACTGGTTGCTTTGGCACCGATGTTGTTATACTCCAAATAGAAGTACCCATGCACCCAGGCATCCAGCTCTGCATTCTCGCCGTAGGTGTGGGTCACGCCGTCCGCGTCCATATAGTCATTGGCGGCTGTCACCACCGGGGCCACCTGCTTGAGTGCCAGCAGGTACTGGTAATACGGGGTCAGCGGCAGCCCGGCATTTTCCACCAGGGTGGGAGCCAGCATGCACATATCCATGCGGTTGTACTCGTCGGTGGCGCTGGTCTGGCCTGCGTTTTCCAGCGGGTAGTTTGCCCAGATCAGGTAGGGCGTGCTGCGCTCCAAAATCTGCAAATTGTTCTCATCGGTAAAGGTATGGTCGGCCACATGATCCACAAAGCTGGGGGCGTGGTCGCCTGCCATGGCAACAATCACCTTGCGGCCGGTCTTTTCGTACTGCTCGGTCAGGTATTCGGTCAGTTCGCCAAAGGCACGGTCGGTCATATAGATGTTGCTCAGGTATTCATCCATGATGGAATCATACTCGCCGTAATCGGTTGCGGCATGCACGATATCCTCCTCCGGGGGGTTCATATCGTAATCGCCGTGGCTCTGGATGGAAACCAGGAACACAAACCGCGGCTGGTCCTCCGGCATTGCTTCATACAAACCTTCCAGGTCGCGGTAGGTGGCGCTGTCGGTCTGGTAGGGGCGGCTGCCATAGGTTTCCTTGGTTGGAAAATCATCCTGGAAGTGGGTCTCGTCAAAGCCCAGCGTCAGCCAGGCAGAATCGCGGCGGTAGTTGGAGTTGGTATAGGGGTGGGCTGCCAGCGTGGCATACCCCAGATCTTTCAGGTTGCTGACCAGGCTGTTTGCCTTGTGCAGGTTCAACCAGTTGAACGGTGTGATGGAGGGCATCAGCATCAGCGAGTTGGAGGAAAGCATCTCGTACTCGCTGGAGTTGGTGCCGCCGCCCACATGCGGGCTGATGGTGTGGCCGTAAATGGAGTTGGGCAGGTTTTTGGTCACCTGCATGATCTCCTGGTCGGCCTGCAGGTCCGTTACCAGGTCAAAGTCATAAAAGCTTTCGGACAGGATCAGGAACACATCGGGGTAGTCCTGCTCGTTTGCCGTTTCGGGGCTGGCCTGATAGTCCTGCGCCATTGCAGCGGCCTCGGTGGCGGCGTCCTCGCTGTAGCCGTCCGGCTGCAGGATGGGGTCCACCATCAGGCTGGCGGCTTCAAGGCTACCCGCCAGGTAGCCGTACTTATAATAGGTTTCCTGCCAGGCCCAGCCGTAAGTGGTGGCGGGCTTGATGGGGTTGGGGCTGAAATACCCCAGATACAGCACCGCAAAAATGCCGCAGGCGCAGGCCAGCGCATGGGCGCCGCGCTGTTTCCAGCTGCGCTTATGCTTGCCGGCCAGTTTGACCTGCACAACGGCAGCCACCAGCACCGGGATGTACAGCAGCGCAATGGTAATAACTGTCTGGGTAATGTGCAGGGTATAACTGCCCATCACCTCTGCCGCGGTGCCCAGGTTCAGGATGTCCTGCGGCATCAGGGCGGAACCATGCAGGTCCCGCGTGTAATAGTTGACCAGCGCCAGCACGGTAAAAATCAGGCCGGAAACGCCGGTTGCAATGCCCCAGCTGCCGCACAGGGCAAACACCACCAGCGTCAGGCAGAACGCCGTCAGCGCATTGAGCGGTGCGTATACCGGCCACTGCCCCGCCATGTAGTTGGCAGTTACGCCGTCAGAAATTTCTAACTGGTAGCGCGCCACAAAGGCCGCCGCCACAGCCAGCGCAAATGGCAGCACCGTGCCAAGCCAGAAGCGCTTGCTTTTTAATGTTTTTTTGATGTTTTGCATGGGTATCCAGTTCCTTCGCTTTGTTTGTTCATTAAGTTGCGGTCAACATTCCGCGTCAACACACCGAATGTCCGGTATGCCCGCAAAAGGGCATATTAGGTTAGTATATCATATTTTATGCCGGTTGTGAATCACCGTTTTTCGGCCAAATGCTGCCACTTGTTCCAAATCCGGCCCGCCCGCGCAGATTTTGCATTTACCAACCTACGCTTTCATGTTATAATATTAGTTAATCATCATTTTACCCCATAGACGGAGGCTATTCTATGAAAATTCCTGCAAAAGGTTTTACTCACGGCGGCAAGTTCCATGCAGACGATGTGTTTGCCACAGCGCTGCTGATGATTGTGCGGCCGGATATCAAAGTAACCCGCGGTTTTGTTGTGCCGGATGGTTTTGACGGCATTGTGTACGATGTGGGCTGCGGTATGTTTGACCACCACCAGGAACCGCGCGAAAGGCGCCCCAACGG
>OJKY01001770.1_pt1 | contig 12330 bp, 10 predicted proteins | sample 1596571 | NCBI WGS metagenome assembly OJKY01 (sample SAMEA4350170, study PRJEB24818) | metagenome | biome: human; feature: gut; material: faeces | place: Denmark | collected 2013-09 | reverse complement strand
CACTACTATAACCGAGGCAACCCAGCGCATCAAATCAGCACCTGTCTATAATCATCAACAGATGCTCAAATGTTTCTTTTTCCATCGAAGCCGTAATCGACGTCAGCATACTTTTCACATGCCTGCCCAAGCTTCTGGAGCCGCTTCAGGACGCCGCTGTGGTTGGCGTAGCCGAGCTTTTCCGCGATTTCTTCCATTGTGTAGCCCTCCAGTCGAAGTTGAAGGATCTGCTTGTCCTTTTCGGATAGTGTTTCCATGAACTGCTCTGCAAGGACCTTTACCGTAGATTCGTTCTCGAAATTCGCTGACTCGTCTTCGATATCCCATTCCAGACCGTCGTGTTCTTCAGCGTAATCCGTCTTGAAGCCGTCAAGAGAAATCTGTGGATGCTGTGTCTGCGTGTGATACCACTTGCGGTAAAAATCCTTTTTCTGATTGCTGACGCGGGTATCAAAATCTTCAAAGCAGCGGTATTCTTCTGCGATAGCGATGACAGGACCCATTTCATGGTGAGCCATTGTTTGTGGAACAAGCCAAAGCAGGATATCGTTGGCTTCTTCCTCTGTTACCCATTCGATATCGCCGTTCATTCTCAGCAAACGGCTTGACGGAGGTATTACGTTTTCGTCCAGCATTTCCTGAACCCAGTACCCGGGAGAGTGGGCGAATATCCACGCGGGGTCGTAACCGGAATACACTTCCATATACACACCAGGGCACATATACGGCCAAACCATATATGCGTAGGCATCCATCATAAGCTGAATGAACAGATCGCTTTCCACGACGGCAACAGCATTATAATCGCGGATCAGCTTCTGTGGGTTGCGCGGAATACTGTTCAGTTCCTTTCCGCACTGCTCCAGAATCCTTTTTGGAATAAAGTAGTAGGCAGACAGATATTCCGCATTGCGGAACGGCGTGATCGTTCCGTCCTTGCGTTTCATCATAATCGGCATTTTTCTTTCATCTCCTTTCCGAGGAATGCGTCCTCTATTTTTTAACGTGACGAGAATTGCAATAATGTTCCTAATATCCGAATTTTTTCAAAAATATTTTTTCGGCAGTCAGATCATCGCATCCTCTATTTATTAACGTGATATACTTGCCGATAATGTTCCTGCTTTTCCAAAAATAATTGTAACATAATTATAGTCCGTTTTTTGGGACATTAAAGGCAAAAATTGTGAACGAGCGTGGTGGTGGGGTCAATTGGCACCACCTCAAAAAGAAAAAGCGCCTGCCTTCGTCATGAAAGCAGACGCTCATCTTGTTTTATTCACTTGTCAGCAATACACCAGCTCAGAAAGGACAACTTCTTCCGCACGATTGCGGATGGAGTTCATGGCACGTACCCAGCCCATCTGATCCGCTGCCTTCATTCCTTCGGTGATGTTCTCCGCCGCAGCGTACTGCTCTGTCAGCAGCGCAAGCATTTTCTCCGCCTGCTCACCGAGCTCCGCCAGGTAACGATTCAGTCTGCCTGAGAAAAGAAGTTCGTTGTACGCGGTCCGGTTATTCTTCTTCAGGTAGCTACCGTGCATCTGCCCGTATCGGTTTACCGGCACTTTCTCTTGAGCCGGTATGTCAAGGTCGGGAATGTAGTAATCGCCGTGTTTCGTGTAAGTCAGTTCCATAATCAAACCTCCGTGTTTTAGTTTGATTATATTTTACCGACAGCGCGGGAAACGTGCAAAGGTGCAAAGGGACCTACCCTCTATGGAATAGACCCTTTCTGTTCCATGAGATCCTATAAATAGTTATTTACAAACGGAAACACTCACTTTCCCAATCGGCTTAGCATCGTTTTTATTAAAGAGAACAAGGTTTTTTCCTTTATCTGATACTGTGCTGGAATAGGCTATTCCGTCATAACCAAGAGATTGGAAATAATAGGCCATACAATGAAATGGTGCATACATATAAGTTTTATTCGTTTCAACTGGAACAAATATCTGACTGGAAAGCATTCTCGCATAGGTAAATACCACCCACAAGCTGGACATCTCGCGAGTACGTTCTTCTATCACTTTATTTGACGCTATCTTTTCGGGCGAAAGGCCTTTTGTCAAAACTTGATTGGCCAGGGCTTGTGCTTCACTTGCTATATATTCATCGATCACGGCATTAATGGACTCATAGGTGTGATGATCCGCAATGGTTAAGTCAAAAATCTGTGCTTTTTTTCGCACTGTTTCAAATTCACATAATCCTACACTTTCGCCTGGTTTAATACGACACTCCGCTTGTGCACATTGTTTTGCTAAATCCATATCTTTTGCCCACGCCAAATACAACCATTCAACCCCTGGAGGGCTAAATCGATTATCTTCTTTAATGAACTCAGATTTGGGAATGAATCTTTCAAAAGACGGGATGGTCCCTTCGTCAATCCTTGCACATCTAACAAATTTCATCCCATCAAATTCTTCAAGCCAACGTTTACAATTGCGTTCTTCCTTATTTACGCGGAAAATATCGTCAAAGACTTTAAGAAATGTGTAGGTCAAAGCTGTATCTATATCATCTGCTTTGAGCGTTCCGTCAGATAGTGCGTCACGCAGTTCATTCCACGTTTTTCTCATAGTATCCTCAGCTGCTTTTGCATCGCGCATTTGAATGTAACTCATTCTGTTTCTCCATTTCTTGAAGAATTACTTATAGTCAGGGCACACGAGTCTTTTCATCCTTCGCAAACATAATGCACCACTGATACGTTTTTTTATATAATCATCAAAGTTCAAATAGCCCAAACAGATATTCGGTAACATCAAATATTACTTGGGTATCAGCAATAAGTCGGCTTCCTTTTTTAATTACACTTAATTTTTCACCATTAGTCGCCAACACAGGTATTCTGGTACTAATGTCAGGAGCACTGTCGCAGAACCTAATATCTATAGGTTCAAGGTTGATTGAAACGTCCTGTTTTGTGAACGGATATCTATATCTGGTTGAAGAAAAGTCTTTTTTGTCGATTTTTGAAAGAGCTTTCTCACATTTTCGAAATTCTTCCTCATCAACTAATATGCGGTGCGATTTATACAGTCCTTGAAAGTAATTCCATAAGGTCTTAAGCGAGTGGACAGAATCCATTTTCAAATCCTTTTTTTCAGATGGTATCTTTATTTCGCTTATCTTCAATGAATTACAATCTTTTCGTAGCTCTGATACAATTAGCCCTTTTAGCTGGAGTTCAATTGTGTGTCGTAGCAAAAACGAAACCGGGTTGTATAAGTAGGGTGAATCGACAATATTAACCCAAAGTGAAGCCGCAGCTATATGGTATTCATTTGCCATGTCGTAGAAGGCCTTAACTTGTTTGTGCACAGAAAACTCCTTTCCGTCATATACCCTTGAGCAAAATGTAATGAGCTTTCTTCCTTGTATCAATCAGTTTCAGTCTTCCTTCTCCGACAAGTTTCCTGAGCAAATATCCGGCTTGGTTGCTGCTTACTCTCAAAAGTTCAATTACGTCTCGTCTGGTAATAGAATCGCGATTTGACGCCATCTGAACAATAAGTTCAAGTTGGTCTTTTGTCATTGTATCGAAACAAGAGAGCATAAAATACGCCATTTCTTCAATTACCGGAATGGTAACGGAATTTCCGAACTGCTTGTATTGCTGTGCAACCGTAGTTTCCGGCGGGAAACTGAACTTATCCTCTCCGTTTTCCATAAACGCATATCCGATAAAGCCCTGAAGCCGCCCCCATTCTTTCGGCGTCATTACACGGATTCCCTCATCATTAAGCGGAGATTTTTTGGTGGGGAGTTCCTTTCCGGCTACGCCTTCTTTGTACTGGCGTACAAGATTACGCTCTTTTCCGGAACCGCCTGTTGCCAAAATCGTATTCGAAATCGGGTGCGGGTTGTCTGGCTCGTTTACAACAACATAACCGAACCCATGACCTTTCGCATGTTCACGGACACGATGTTTTTTCAATGTTTCAAGGTAGCCGGACGACATATAGAATACATCATCGACATTATCTTCAAGAATTGCTTTAAGATCTTCTGCAATCGGCTCCCGGGCTCTATGATCGGGAAGTTGCGCTTTCAGCAGCTTTATCGCATTCCCATATGTCTTTTTGTTGAATGCCATGATATATACTCGCGGACGATTTTGCGGGAGTCCGAAATATCTGGAATTCCTGACAAAAGAATCTCGGGTATACTCATATTCTCCGTCTTCGTCAAGAGTGACGCCGATTATTCTGTACCCAAGCTCATCTTCAAGCGTGTTAATAATTCTTTTTAACGTCTCGCCTTTGTCATGTGAAACGAGATTCTCAACATTCTCAAGGAAAACGGCTCTCGGATGTGTTCTTGAGATAATATCGGCAATATCGAAGAAAATCGTACCCTTTGTTGTGTCACGGAAACCTTTTTGTAATCCGGCACGGCTGAACGTCTGGCAAGGAAATCCTGCCAGCAAAACATCGTATTTTGTGTCAACAACCTTTTGCTTAAATTCTTCTGATGTCAGGTCGTTCTTTGGATTATCACCGAAAAGATGCTCATATGTTGCACATGCAAAGTCATCTATCTCCGCTGACAATACATTTTCAAATTCACCGGTAAGTTCAAACCCTTTTCTGATTCCGCCGATTCCTGCGCACAGGTCAATTGTTTTGTATTTCATGATTGTCTCCTTGAATCAGAGATTCTGCTTCCAGACCATCTAAGCTTACCGTGTATGTAATCTTGGTGATTCCCAGAGGCATAACCCCTCCTATAAACGATGCGGGAGTAATTCTCGGAAACTCCTCGGTTATTCTGTATCGCAACATATCATGTAAGATGAACGTACGCTTTCTCGCGCTCATTCCTTCCTCGAGACCTTTTTTGGCCAGTCTGGAGTTCAAATAATCACGGCTGATACCCATGTTGATCAAATCTTCTACAACCTGGTCAATGGAAACGCCGTTTTGAACGGAGTGTTCAAACTGACATAATACCAAATCCAGTTTCTTTCCCGGGGGATCTAACTGAAACTGATTGCTTATCGTTACTTCTCTTTTGCTTCTTGATGTAGTCGATTTAACTTCAACAAAACCGTTTTCGATTTCAATATCATATGTCGAAGAGTTCGGACCGTCCCAATTGGCTTCTTCGCCGATTGATGACAAATACTTCAATACGCATAATTCACCAAGCGTATCATACACTTTTTCATCAAGGTTTCGATTTCCGAGGAGTTCTTTCCATTCTTGCCACCAAGCAACCGGAGACTGAGAAATCAGACTGCGATTTTTACCGTTTTCACCGGGAGACAATAACTCTTCGCACAATGTCGAAAACGGTCCCTCCGCCACTGAAAAATCGGCGGTTAAGATAATAGCCCTTTGCTCGGAGCCATTGCTTTCAACAAGCGTGTCGCTTTTAATGTGAGCATTGGAAAAAAACTCATTTATATTTTCGTTGCCTGAATAAGGAATAGCAACACCGTAAGAATCACTGAATTTAACCGTCCATCCCGGATACTGCGAATCAAGTTCGGAAATGCTGTGAGCAAAACCGACGATGTCTGTTTTCCAATTATTCAAAATCGCGTTCTTAAGACTCATCGTTTTCATCCTTTCGCACTACTTCCGAAACCAGTTGCTTAACATATTGTTTTTCACCGCCTGCGATTAGCTCTGGCTCAACAGATATGCATTTAACGTTGTTTAATTTTGTTATGGCGGCAAAGTCTTTTGCTTTATGCGGAGTATTTTCCGAATACTCGCGCACCATATTTCTGTACAGTGATAGCCGGTATCCTTTTCCGGGAGTTTCAATTAACTTGTTGATATTGTCCGTGGCATTATCTTTGAGAACGTCAAATGTCTTTTTCTCAGTGCCTTGCCAGCTGAGGTGGACATACCACCAAAGAGTTTTCAGCCAAATTCGCCGCGTTCCGCGATAGAACCTTTTACTGTTGATTCTGATATCACCTTTTGCCGGATCGGGGTATCTAAGATATGTAATATCGGGCATAACTTTGACCGAGATATATCTCCATATATCGTCATCGTTAGCCGCAATAATTGAAAAATCTTTACCTAACGGCATAAGTTGATATAAGCACAAAGCCACCCCCAAATCCAGCAAATAAGTCATCTTACCGCCGGTCTCTGACAGGGCATTCTTAAATGAATCCAGCAATTTGCTTCGGAATTCCGTATATGAAGGGTCACTTTCTATTGTGTCATATGCCTTCCAGTGATCCGTGAGATTCGAAAACTCAATGTCGTTCATATTATCATATTGAGCGACAATAGCTTTAGCGTCATTTAATGACAGTCGTTTATATCTCATTGATCATCACCTTCTTCTAACATCATCCGGATGTTAATGTGCAAACTCTTCAGTAAAGCTTCTTGGCTTTCAAAATGCAATGGTTCCGGGCAACTCTCGATAAACTGATGCATAATGCTGCAAATAGAGTTGTTTTCAAGCCCCAGATTTTGCTGCGTAGCCTTCATGTCTTCCGGATCTTCGCCAATCTTTTGAAAAACCAGCAAATAGGTCGTAGCCATTATATCTATCAACAAATCAAGGTTCTTGATTTCTTCTCCGACCATCGGGCATGCCGCATAGTGCGGATTCAGATACAGGCATATGTTTTCTCTGTCGAAAAGATCCACTTTCGGATCCTCCCACTGTGAAAAATACACCCACCACAAAGGCTCTGTGGGAGAATTGTATTCTTCGATGGGAAACTCCATATATATGCTGTTAAAGTCCAGCACTACCGTCTCGATTTCTCCGATGGTGACGCCTTCCTCGTTTATCAGTTTTTCTTCACCGGGCAGAATATTGTCTGCTTTTTTCTTCAAATAAAGGATAACTGAGAGTTCCAAATCTCCCTTAATCAATCCTGGCTCAAAGGTATGATTAAAGTTGCAAATCCTTCCGGTATCGGTTTCAATATCAGACTCCGGTAAAATACACCCCGTTTGCGTCAACGTTTTGTTGGTCCACATGATGCAAATACCGATGGACGCATCTGCGCAGGCAATTCCGTTAGGGCCAAGTAAAAGGTGAGGATAAGCAATTGAAACCGTTTTGGTAAACGATATTCCTTCGGATTCAATTTTCCAGATTTCAAGAGGGTCGGTTAGTTTAATCGTTGAAGAACCTTTTTGCTTGAGTCCGTAACTGTTATCCTGAAAAGAGTAAGAGAATACGTATTTTCCGGTTGTCAGCCCGCATGCATCTTTCAACTCGTCCGTCAGCTTCGGATAGAAATATAAATTATTCATAACGCACCTCGTCAGTCGATTTTAACGGAGAATTGATACTTTTTATCCATGGCGTAAACGTACAGTGTTCCTACAATCCGAAGATTATACACGGATGATTTTACAACAACGGAAGAATACTCTTTGCTCCCCTCAGCATGCTGTATGGAGAACTCTGCTTCATCTACGGAAGTCGAAGGCGAAGAGGGTACGCAAGTCAGCGAAACCTTCTTTTCGGGGATATCAGATGAATACGACACAGAGTGGATTACAAGTTTTTCAATCTCAACGGGGAACTTAGTACCGATATCTTCTTGCCAAGATTTCGGGGTAATCCAACCGCCGCCTTCAGATGCTATTAAGAGCGAAATATCGGCAGCCTTTTTTGAATGCATTAACGTCAACGTGAAATCCATTTCCATTCTGTTGCCGAGCATTCGCTGTGCGGTGAAATCGAGTACTGCATTGACGATTTTTCCGCCTGTTCCGCCGCCACCGCCTCCGGAGCCTCCGCCGGAAGGTTTCTTTCCGTAGCCGACGCGAGGAAGCAACTTTTTACCGAGCTTGTTTGCCAATTTGCTGGCAGTTGCCTCAATCTTCTTTTCGCTTCCACCGGAAGACTTTTCATTTATCAATCTGACTGCGTTTTTCTGAATCTTCGAAACAAGCTGCATTTTTGCGGGATCGTTCCAACCCATATGATCGGATGCTTCGCATCTGCGCAAGTACTCGCCGAACTCCATACCCGCATATTCGCTTACACTCAAACCATCTTTCAACTTCTTTTCGATAATAGGCATATAGAAGCCGAACAAGAACATGTTTTGTTCTTCAGGTGGTGTAATTCCTTTCACCCACGGACCGGTAATAGGATAGTCGATTACCATACCGGGATCTCTTGTGCACATGACAATCGGCTCATTCAATCCGCCGTCAGCTTCATAATGTCCGATATAGTCATAAGGACTCAGTACATTCTGATTTCCGTTAAGTTTGTCAGTACTGATCTTTACAATCGAAAGATAGCCGGTGGTCATACCGTCAAAATAATTTCTGACATTTACCGGTTCACACGATATATCTTCGAATAAAGTGCTTGTATAGTCTTTTCCGTAAGTTTTGGCAATTGCCGTATTATACAGTTCCTGTACTAACTGGAAGAATGGAAGCATATCGCTTTTCTTTATCGGAACATTGTTGACAGTTGCAAGAAGCCATTTCTTGTTCGTGAAATTCTTCAGTTGAAGATTGTGGAGCTTAGGAGCATACCACTTTTGAATTGACAACCGCAAATAATCCGCTATCGTTTGCGTCCATATTCCTGTAAAATTCTCTTTCACGTCGTCGCGAATATCCGCATCGGCGGGAATGATATCACTTAACAGTTTTGCAGAATCAATATACGGAATAATAATTGACGTTCCGGTTTTATCTCCGGCAAAAGGAGTTAATCCGAACACTTCAAGCACGGCGTTGATGAAATCCTCATCATACAGGGGGAGCAGGTCATCGCCTTCTTTGATTCCCCACCATGCTTTACCGGCGGAAAGCGGTTCAATTTTGTTAAGAATGGTCGCATCGGTTCCGTCCGGATTCTTTTTTCCTTCGTCCTCAACAAGGGTGATGATTAATCTCGATTCAAAGCCGGAATCTGTTTTTATTCTTGAGTAAAAGATTACAATACCAATACCCACGCGATAATAAACACTTTTCCCGAAACCCCAGTTGCCACCCGCATTTGCTTGGGTTTGACGTTTTCCCGTATCATAAATAAGTTTGAAGAAATTGCCGTGATCATCTGATTTGATCTCGGATTTTCTTACACATCCGGTGAGTCCGCTTGTTCCGGTATCACGGATTTCCAGAAAATCAGACACTTCATTGGGAAATTTTGTGTTCAAATCATCCTCTATATCCGTCAAAAAGGAATTAAAAGCGGAAGGCTTAAATGTACCCGTGGTAAAGTTAACATTATACGACTGTCCGGGCAGGCTCAGGGCAGCATCGGAGCTGTTCTGTATGGACTCTCTTACAAGTAAATCCAACTCCGGAATATTATCGTTTTGCAGCGATTTCAAGGTCACGCTACCATATGAAACCGCATAATCCGTTTTGAGAATTAATTTGTCAAGCATTGCTTAACTCCTCTCTTGGTTTTTATTCCGGCAATTGAACCGTAACTGATTTAGCATGAGTGCTGCCGTCGGATTCTCCCGGAATGATGATACTGAAGCCGATAACGTCCTCTTTACTGTTGATCTTTGTTTTAATCCCAGCGGCAGAATCCTGACCGCCGTCTTTATCAATACAATACAGAAGCAGCAGCGGAATATCTTTCAGACCGAGATCCGACCTTTTCGAGATGAGGTTCTTTTTATGTTTCAGAGCATCATCACAAAGTTTCTTTTGTTCTTGCGTCAAATTGGGATAATCCACATCACAGAGTACATCAGAGCCTGAACGCAACGAGCCGATATCCAGACACGGAAGTTTACTTTTCTTTACGGAACGCTCAATCTTTCCTACGGAGATATCTGATACGTCCCACTTTGAAGTTGCTTTTTCGGCTCCGGCCACTGCTACATTCCATTTCAAGTAGCGTCCTTCTTCGGTATTCATCTTTTTGATCCATTCGAAGAATATCGGTATGTCTCTGTTTAATGTCGAGTGTTCCGAGATAGTATAGTGCGAGAAGAAGACATCCTTTATTACCTCAACATCAACATTCTCCCATACATATGCGGAGCCGATAACCGTAGATTTATGTGCATTGCCGATAGAACACAACAGCTTTTCAGCACTATCAATATTCTCCATCAGCACCGAGGAATCATTGTCAAACTGAGTTACTTCGTAGCTGTCACCGCTGAAGTCAAAATCACACTCGATACTTCTTTGAGCTTTATTTTTTGAAGTAAGCATGAACTTTGAAATTAATGCACTGTTCAGTATCTTCGGACCGTACTTTGAAGGGCTGATCCCGCGCTCCATAAAGTCTTCAAACTCGACTTTGAGCTTTTCGTCGATCTTTTCAAGCAATTGGTATTTCTGTTCAACTGCCTGCGGCATCCATATTCTCTGCAACAGTTCATAACCAGCTCTGTATCCGAACCATCGAGCCATCTGCATTAACGTATCCGCAAGATTGGAATTGCGGGCAAAGTATGTGCAAACAAGCCCCTCTATTGTTAAGCCGCGAGACAGAGTATTCCCGCCCATAACAATAAATACAGGAGCCTTAGCCATATTGTTGAGCTGTTCGGAAGTGGGGTAGACTACTCTTAAATATGTCCCGTCTTCGGCATATTTATTTGCCTTGCAATTATCAACGCACAGATGAACCGCGTTTTCATGATAGGTCAGTTCTTTGTCTTCTCCCATCATGATGTTTTCAATGCCTGAAAGGATAGACGCAATTTCATCTTTAATTTCAGTAAAAGCGGGCATATCCGCATCAACTTTATTGATATTGCCGTAATCGGGATATCCGCTTTTCAAATCATCAAAGGTAAACTGCTGAACTTCATCGGAATAAACAGACTCACACAATGACAGAATTGAACCCGTTGTGCGTTCTCTTGTCATCCAATCTCTGATTGTTTCGTATTCGGACAAATGACCGTTTTGAAGTGCTGTTGTATGTATCAGCATACTTATCGGTTTTTTGTGCCCGCGCTTGCGCAATACCGCAGAAGCACATAAGAACCATGCAATGGATTTTTTCATTTCATCTGGTAATGTAAATGAACTACCGTCATGAATGCCCTTCAGCGCTTTAACTTCCGCGTCCGGAATTCTGCGAACAATATTTAATCCAGGGTATCTTTCATCCGTGCAACTGCCGAATATTACTTTTGCACCGAAATATTCTTTTGATTCCGGTAGGCTGCTGATAAAGTTTTTCGGATACAGCGAGCTTTCATATGCTTCGTTTAAGACATTGGCATAAGGCGTTGCAGTAAAGCTGATATAATTCATCGCCTGAAACGGAGCGGACGATTTTCTGCCTTCTTCATCACATCCGTTTACGAGATCAATAATATACTGGTTTACGGCAGTTCTTTCGATTTCTTCTTCTGATTCCACGCCATCCATTTTGCGTGTATTTACACTTGCCTGATCTGCTTCATCATCGATGACCAGAATTCTCATTCTGGCGGCTTTACCCGGATTCGAATGCAACCACTTAATCAATCTTTCAAGACGTTTGGAGTTTTTCAGGCAAACCATTACATACCGATGGAGCCATTTGGAATCGGATTTTCCGTCCTGAAAAATATTCAGACTGATGTCATCGGAAAGGTATTTTTTCTTGTCATCAATATCAATAAAATAATCCGGATTGGAGGTGTAATCGAGAACATGCCAACTTACACCACCGCTCTTTTTCAAATCATGGAAGAAACGATCCCGTGTTTGCTTTCTGAGGTTATCAATCGAACCGGACAGAATAATAATCATGTTCCAGTCATAGTGTGCCGCCATTGCCGCCAAGCCAATCATGTTAGCGGTTTTTCCGGACTGAACGCTGCCCATAACCAGTCCCTTAACAGGCCCGGATGCTCTTGTATCACGACTGAGATGATTCAAAATCCAGTGACAGTTTCTCTCGACAAAACCGACGGCAGCATCTGTCATTTTCGGCTTTCCGTCATACTTCCCCAAAAGATAGTTCTTATATCTGATCCAAGCAGATCCGCTATCTGTGGGAACGGTGAATGAGTTATTCAAATGGCCGTCTGAAATGCCGACAGGCACATAGAGCGGCGTATAGTCCGCACTCATTTCATCAACAAGCTCCGCCCAATCGGAAAAGGTCATATTTTGAGGAATAATAAGTTCCTCATTCTGAAGCCGATCGAAAACATCCGGAGCTTCCTCTTCGGAAATACAAAACGTTTTCACTTCATCCCATGTTTTCCCGTTCTCGATTTGCTCGGCAATCCATTTTTTACAGTCTAAAAATTCTTCCGATGCAAAGCTCATAGTTTCCCTCCAACGCCCTGACTATATCGTCAGCACATACAACTGTATTTTTCTTTATCTCTTTTCCCCAGAATCGCAATACAAGCCAGCCATCAGCGCTAAGCTTATCGTTCAC
>OJKY01001768.1_pt1 | contig 12335 bp, 9 predicted proteins | sample 1596571 | NCBI WGS metagenome assembly OJKY01 (sample SAMEA4350170, study PRJEB24818) | metagenome | biome: human; feature: gut; material: faeces | place: Denmark | collected 2013-09 | reverse complement strand
ATTTTGAGCTGACGGGTGAAGTTTTCGATATTCCGCTTGGTGACGATGGCCGGATGGATGTGGTTTTTGATGGCGAAGTTTTCCGTCGGCAGGCCAAATGCATCGAAGCCGATGGGGTTCAGGACGTTATAGCCCTGCATGCGCTTTTTGCGGCAGATGATATCCATGGCTGTAAACGGACGCGGATGGCCGACATGAAGACCGGCAGCGGAGGGGTATGGGAACTCGATCAGGCCGTAAAACTTTGGCTTTTTGTCCCCAGTGACGGCGGCATAGGGCTTCTCCTGCTCCCATTTTTCCTGCCATTTCTTCTCAATGGCTGCAAAATCGTATTTCATAACAAACTCCTTTGTCTCATAATTTCGTTCATAAAAAACGCCCCTGACCATACGGTCAGGGGCGTAAAATACGCGGTACCACCCTGATTCAGCTGTTTTTTCAAGCAGCCCTCAAGCGGCCTTTAACGCGGCCATGCGTCCGTCCTTACTGCCTTCGGGGCGGCGGCTCAGGGGTGAGAGACGTCCGGTTGATTTTCCCGGCTCACACCAGCCGCCGGGTCCCTGAAAAAAATCGCGCGGGGCATTCCCCTTCTCTGCCTTTTACCGGGTCATTGTACGTTTTTTTGCGCCGTTTGTCAAGCGTTTTCGCCCAAAACGGCAGCCAGATTCACCTGATGTCCGTCCTGCCAGAGGCGTTCGAGGTCATAGAACTTTCTGGCCTCAGCCGTAAAGACATGCACGACAAGGCTGCCGAAGTCCATGAGCACCCACGTGCCGCCGCGATGGCCCTCTCGGGAGAGCATCGGCTCGCCCGCCTCGTCCATCGCCTCTTCGACCGCGTCGCAGAGCGTCTTGACGTGGGTGGAGCTGGTGGCGGTGCAGATTAGAAAAAAGTCGGCGAGGGTCGAGATGTCGGTGATGCCGATGAGGCGGATGTCCTCACCCATTTTGGCGTCGAGCGCCTTTGCCGCGAGCGCGGCCACTTCTTTTGCACTGAGCATGGTTTTTATGTTCCTTTCTGATCTGTATCGGGTTCTTCCCAGACCGTACCGTCCAGGAAGGGGTCTTCTGTAGGCTCGGATGCACCAGGTTCCTGCGGCTCATCCGGATCTTCTGGATCTCCCGGCTCTTCCGTGGCATCCTGCGGTTCGTCCGTCTGCTCCGGTTCCTCCGGCGCTTCCGGCTCCGGGTCAGGGGCTTTCTGATACGCATACGCCTGTTCGGGCGTGACGATATTCAGCGTGCCGGCGGCGATCGGCGCGTCATAGGGATTGAAGCAGGCGTTGACTGTTTCCAGCAGCCGGCCGGCGTAGAGGGGATAATAGGCCGCGCCGTTGATCATCGCGCTCTCGCCCTCTGCGGTGCAGCACTGCATGGAATCAAAATCGCAGGCCAGCAGCTCCTTGCCGAACCAGACCATATTGCCGGTTGTGAGGCTCGTGGTGACATATTCGGCAAAAATGTCTGCAAACTCCCCGATTTTTGTCAGGCTGCTGACGGACAGGCACTGCTTTGCCAGCGCCTTCAAAAACTGCTGCTGTACCTGCGTGCGCTGGATATCCTGCGTGGCGTAGCCCTTGCGGAAGCGGACAAGCTCCATAGCCTTTTCGCCGTCCAGATGCTGCGGCCCCTTCTTCAGGTGGATATACAGATCCTGCGACGCATCCTCATAGTCCATGTCCTGCGGCACGTCAAAGTCGACGCCGCCGACAAGGTCAACGGTCTTCTTGAACGCCTCCAGATCGACGAGCACATAGCCGTCGACCGGAAAGCCGAGCAGGCTGTGCAGGCGCGAGGCAAGCCGTTCCATGCCGTCCGCACCGCCGCCCGCGTAAACCGAGTTGATCTTCATAAGTCCCCCGCCCCCGGTCGCGACCGGGGTATCGCGCGGGATAGACAGAAGCGCGACCGTGTGCGTGTTCGCATCCAGATGGGCGACGATGATGGTGTCGGTGCGGTAGCCATCGCCGTCGGTGCCGCAGATGAGGATGTTATACACGCCGTCGCACAGCGCCTTGGGCTGCTCGGTGGGCACGTCCTCCTCCGGCTGCTGCTTCGGCTCAAGCTCCTGCGGTGTGACTGGAACGGCGGACGGCTCCGGCGCTTCTTCCTCGGCGGGAGGCTCCGGCTCCGGCTCGGAGAGCGCCGGACGCTCCACCGGCTTCACCAGCAGCTTCCACGCCGCAAACGCGCTTCCGGCGACTGCCAGCACGATCACCGCCGCGATCAGCGCCGTGCGCGTACCGCGCGACAGCGCGGACTTTTTTGTATGCGCCGCACGGCGGCGATTGCCAAATAGCTTCATTCAGGGTTCCTTTCGGGTTTGGATGAGCCAGTCTCTGGCCGCAAGGGAATCGGCGCAGGCGGGCTGACCCTTTTGGGCAAGCTGCTCCAGCGTCATATCGATGCCGAGCAGCACGCCCTCGTCCAGATCGCGCCAGACAGCCTCCCGCAGGCGGTCAACGCCCGGAAAATCGCGGTTCGGCTCCATATAGTCTGCAATGTAGATGATCTTTTCCAGCAGGGTCATATGCGCTCTGCCGGTCGTATGATAGTCGATGGCGGAGACGACGGCATTGTTCTCACCGAAAATACGTGCGGCAGCCGCCGCGCCGGTCTTGGCGTGGAGCAGCTTCGTCTGCGCGTATTCGAATGGCGATACCGGCAGCTTCCAATGATCGACCAGCTTTTGCTGCTGCGCAGGAGAGAGCGCCTTGGTAATATCGTGCAGGATCCCGGCACGGGCAGCGTCCGTCTCATCCGCGCCGTATTTTTTTGCCAGCAGCACGGCGGTATCGGACACGCCCTGCGCGTGGGCACGGCGCTTTTCCTTGTGAAGGGAAAGGCTGACGCGGCGCAGTTCTTCAAACGGCAGCGCACGATACTCGCCGCCCACGCCGTAGAGCCTCTCCCTTTCGATCATGGCCAGCACGTCCGGGTGCAGGACCTCGTCCGCAATGCCGAAAAACAGGAGCCGACGGGCCTCGGTCGACGAAATTTCCAGACAGTCGTTCTGCAGAACGATGGGCCGGACGTCGAATACGGCCTCCATTTTTTCCTGCTGGGCCAGCAGCTGCGCAGAAAGCGCTGCATCGGCACGCACGCGGGCCATGCAGACAGGCGTCGCTAATTTTGCGATGGTCTCCGGCTCGCGCCACTGGAAAAAGGACAGGAACATATCGGTTCCCATCAGCAGATACAGCTCATCCTGCGGATAGCTTTCCCGCAGTTCGTGCAGCGTATCCACGGTATAGCTCGGGCCGGGCCGGTCAAGCTCGATGCGGCTGACCTCCATGCCGGTTTCTCCAGCTATGGCAAGCTGCGTGAGCGCGAAGCGCGTTTCGCCGTCCGGCGAGCCTTCGGCCACGGCCTTGTGCGGCGGGATGGCTGCGGGGATCAAGAGAATTTTGTCCAGTCCCAGCAGCTGCCGCGCCTTGCGCGCGGCAAAAATATGCCCCAGATGCGGCGGATTGAAGCTGCCGCCGTAAATGCCGATCCTTGCCATGCTGCGCACCTCCGTCTGTGTTTTGTCTGTTTACTGCTCTTCCTTCTGCTGGCGGCTGCGCTCAATCGCGGCGGAAACTGCTTTGTCGTGGAAATACTGCTTGCGCTGCTTGCGCTGCTGCTCAGCTGCCTGCTTGCGGGCGCGAAGGCCAGCCTTGACAGGATTATAATTGCCGGAGACTTTTTTGGCCGGCTTTTTCGCGGCGGCCTTTTTCTTCTCCTGCTCCACCTTTTCGGACTTGCGCCAGATCACAAACTTTGTGCCGACGCAGGCGACGCCCTCGGCGCCAAGCGCCTCGCAAATGGCGTCAGAGGCCTCGCGGGCCGTGAGTCCGGAGGTTTCGAGCACGCCGCCCTTGACCAGCTCGTGGCTGTCAAGCAGGACGACAGCCTCGTCCAGCAGCATGTCGGAAATACCGCCCTTGCCGACGATGAGCGTCACGTCCAGCGGATTGGCCTGCGCGCGAAGCTCGGCGCGTTCCTTACTTGTCATCATGTTCAAATTCCTCCCGATAGATTCTGCAAAATGCCTGAAGCGCCCGCGCACGGTGGGAAATGGCGTTTTTCTCCTCAGACGCAAGCTCGGCATAGGTCTTTTCAAGCTCCGGCAGGTAAAATACCGGGTCGTAGCCGAAGCCGCCCGTGCCCTTGGGCGCGAACAGAATTTGTCCGGGGCATTCGCCGCGCGCGACGATCCTCCGGCCGTCCGGCCAGAGGCAGGTAATGACGCAGACGAATTTCGCCGTGCGCCGCTCCGCCGGAACGTCCTTCAGATTTTCAAGCAGATAGGCAATGCGCTCCGCGTCGGAGCTTTTATGGCCGTAGCGGGCGGAGTACACGCCCGGCGCGCCGTCCAGCGCGTCCACCATGAGACCGGAATCATCGGCCAGAACGGGCATACCGCTGGCCTTCATGACGGCCTCCGCCTTCAAAAGCGAGTTTTCTTCAAACGTCGTGCCCGTCTCATCGACGTCCACGTGCAGCCCGTATTCCGATTCCAGCGCGATCTCAAAGCCGAGCTGGGACAAAATCGCGGAAAGCTCGACCAGCTTGTGCTGGTTCTGGCTGGCTAAGATCACCTTCATATCAGCGCCTCCGCAAAACTCTTCGCGTCGAAGGGCATGAGATCATCGATCTGCTCGCCGACGCCGATGAACTTGACCGGGATATGCAGCGCCTGCGCGACCGCAATGACCACGCCGCCCTTGGCCGTGCCGTCCAGCTTCGTGAGAACCATGCCGGTAACGCCCGCACATTCCTGGAACTGCCTGGCCTGAAGCAGGCCGTTCTGGCCGGTCGTGCCGTCGAGGACGAGCAGGACCTCCTTGCTGGCGCCGGGAAGCTCACGGTCAAGAATGCGGGATATCTTATTTAATTCGTTCATGAGGTTCTGCTTGTTGTGCAGGCGGCCTGCGGTGTCGCAGATGATGACGTCGCTGCCGCGCGCTCTTGCCGCCGCGATGGCGTCAAAAACGACGGAGGCGGGGTCCGCGCCCTCGTGCTGGCGGATGATGTCGCAGTGCGCACGCTCCGACCAGATCTCAAGCTGATCGGCTGCCGCGGCGCGGAACGTGTCGCCCGCGCACAGCAGGACCTTCTTGCCCTGATCGTGCAGCTGGTGGGCAAGCTTGCCGATGGTGGTCGTCTTGCCGACGCCGTTGACGCCGATGACGAGAATGACCGACGGCTTTGTATCCAGCTTCAGAGCCGGATCGCCGACGTTCAGCATATCGGCGAGAATGCCGCGCAGGGCAAGCTTGGCCTCGTCGACGGTCTTGATGCGCTGCTCCTTCGCGGTCTGGCGCAGACGATCCATAACGGCCTCCGTCGTGTCCATGCCGAGGTCAGAGACAATGAGGCTTTCCTCAAGATCGTCATAGAACTCGTCGTCCAGCTCACTGGCGGTAAAGACGCTGCTGATGGAACTGGCCGTCTTGCTCAGTCCCTGCTTGAGTTTTTCAAAAAATCCCATGTATTTGATATCCTTTCTGGATGATATTCCGGGTATTTGCGCAGTACCCTGTAGGGGCCGATGCCCACATCGGCCCGCTGGAAAGCTACAAATCTACTGCGTTTTTATCAGTTCGTAACCCCCAGCTGTTTTGCAAGCTCGTCGAGGCTCAGGCGGAGGATTTTGGACACGCCCTGCTCCTGCATGGTGACGCCGTAGAGTACGTCGGCGGCCTCCATGGTGCCGCGGCGGTGGGTGATGACGATGAACTGGGTCTTGTCGCTGAGCGTGTGCAGATAATTTGCGAAGCGTTCGACATTTCGGTCGTCCAGTGCGGCATCGATCTCGTCGAGCATGCAGAACGGCGTGGGGCGTACCTTTAAGATGGCAAAATAGAGCGCGATGGCCACAAACGCCTTTTCGCCGCCGGAGAGAAGCGTGATGGTCTTGACCTGCTTTCCGGGCGGCTGGACGCGGATCTCAATGCCGCATTCGAGCGGCGCGGACTTGTCCTCCAGTATGAGCGAGGCTTTTCCTCCGCCAAACATTTCTTCGAACGTTTTGCCGAAATATTCATCAATACGGGCAAATTCCCGGACAAAAATTTCGGTCATTTCCGTCGTGATGGAGGCGACGATGTTTTCAAGCTCGGACTTCGCGTGCTGCACGTCGTCGCGCTGGGCGGTCAGATATTCATAGCGCTCGGACACGCGGGCGTATTCGTCGATCGCGCCGAGATTCGGCGTGCCGAGGGCAGAAATTTTCCGGCGCACCTCGGTAATGCGCTTGTTGGCTGCCGTGAGATTTTCAATCTCGACAGTTTCCTTTTCTGCCGTGCCGGGGGTCAGCTCGTAGGAATCCCAGAGCTTATCGACGATCTGCTTTTCCTCAAGCTCGCTCGTGGCCTTTTTCTGTTCGAGACGGGCTGTTTCGCGTTCGAGCTGCAAAATGGACTGGTTTTTCTCCTGCGCCTGCTTTTCGGTCTGGCTGCGGCGGGCCTCGAGCTGGGCACGCTCGTCAACGGCCTCCTTCAGTGTCTGCCGGGCCAAATCAAGCTGTGTGCCGGAGGCCGTCAGGCCGTCCTCCTTCTCCTGAATCTGCCCTTCGAGCGCAGAGATCTGTAATTCGTATTCGTGGATCAGCCCTGTTTTCTGCGTCACGTCGCCTTGCATGGCCTCGCTGAGCGCCTGCAGCTGGGCGATGGTGTTCTCGGAGGCTGCGCGCGCCGTCTCGATGGAGGCCGCGTCCATGCGCAGGGCGGTGATCTGGTCCGTGAGCTGCTGCTGCTGCTCGGTCAGGGCGGTCTGCCTGCCGGTCAGCTCCGTCTCCCGCGCGTGCAGCGCGTCCTGCGCGGCAGTCTGCTGCTGCAGCTGGGCCTTGAGTGCCTGCAGCTTTCCCTCCTCGCCGCCGGTGCGGCTGGTCAGGTGGGCAAGCTCCTTTTCGATGTTTTCCAGATTTTCCGTGACCGCAGCGGCCAGAAGCTGCACCTGCTTGTGCTCCTCCGTGCGGCGCAGCACCTCGTCTTCCGCCTCGCGGAGCTGGCTGCGGACGGCAGTAAGCTCAAATTCGGTCTTCGCGGCGGAGGAAGCGGCCTCGGCCGTCTGCGCCTTGAGCGATTCAAGGCTTTGCGCGAGTGCGTTCCGTTCCTCGGCCAGCTTTGCAAGCGTGTTCGCGCGCGTCAGAACGCCCGCGCTCTTTGCGGCAGAGCCGCCGGTCATACTGCCGCCCGCGTTCATGACCTGCCCGTCGAGCGTGACGATTCGCACGCGGTTCGCGCAGGCACGCGCCATGCGCACGGCGTTATCCAGCGTGTCGCAGATCACGGTGCGGCCAAGGGCGTTTTCAATCACGGCGCGGTACCGCTCGTCGCATGAGACGAGGCCGGAGGCGACGGAGATAAAGCCCGGCTGGCGCTGGCAGACGGTATCCTGCAGGCTTTGCGGCTTGATCGCGGTGAGCGGAAGGAAGGTCGCGCGGCCGCCGTCGCGGCGCTTGAGCATCTGGATGGCGGTCTTGCCGTCCTCCTCGGAGGAGACGACAATGTTCTGCATGGCGGCGCCGAGCGCCGTCTCGATGGCGGTGGTATAGCGGTCTTCCACGCGGATGAGCTTGGAAACCGGGCCGTGGATGCCGCGAAGCTTTCCGGCTGCCGCGTCCTGCATGACAAGGCGGACGGCCTTGGAAAAGCCCTCGTATTCGCGCTCCATCTCACGGAGCATACGGATCTTCGAATCAAGCGTATCGAGCTGGACGCCGGCGGCGTTCAGCTGCCTTTGCAGGCCGTCGCGCTTGTCCTGACGCGCTTTCAGGCGAAGCTCATAGCCCGCGATGGTATTTTCGCGCTCTGCGCGTCGTCCTGCGCCTGTTCAAGACTTTTTTTGCAGGCGAGCTGCTGCGCCGCGATCCGCTCCTGCCGGGTCTTTGCGGCAGTCCGGTCCTCCTCCAGCGTCTGTCTGCGGGCAAGGACCTCCTCCATGGAGGCCTCCATGGACGCGATCTGCGCAGTCACGGAGGCGCTCTGCGACTGCAAAAGCGCCTGCTGGGCACGGAGGGAAACGAGCTGCTGTCCGGCTTCGCCGGTCTGCTCTGCGAGAGCCTGCGCCTCCTGCTGAACGGCAGCAAGGGAGTCATTTGCAGCGGCCAGCGCGCGGGTATTTTCTTCGATCTTCTGCCGCTCGGCCTCGATCTGGCCCGCAATGCCGCCGCTTCGCGTCTGCTGATCCTGCAGCTCCTGCCGGATGCGGTCGATGTTCGTCTGGTGGTGCTGGATCTCCGCGCGCAGGAGCGTAATTTCGTTCTGTGCCTGCTGGCGTTCGGCCTCCATCTGGCTGATGTGCTCGCGCTGCTGGTCGAGCTGAAGCGTCTGGTGGTTGTATTGCAGGCTGAGCTGCTCGGCCTTGCTGTAGAGCGCGGTCAGCTCGTCGTGCGCCTGTTCGAGGATGAAAGCGGCGGAGGCGTAATCCGTCTCGGCCTTGCGGGCGCTTTCGGCGATTTTTTTGAGATTTTCCAGCCAGACCGTGACCTCAAGACCCTTGAGCTCGGTGCGGAAGGTCAGATATTTCTGCGCCTTCTCCGCCTGCTCCCGCAGCGGGCCTACCTGAAGCTCCAGCTCGGAGATCTTATCGCCGATGCGCAGCAGATTGTCCTCGGTGTTGGCTAGACGGCGCTCTGTTTCCTCCTTGCGGTGGCGGAATTTGGAGATGCCTGCGGCCTCTTCAAAAATTTCACGCCGGTCGGTCGACTTGAGCGCAAGGATCTCGTCAATGCGGCCCTGTCCGATGTTGGAATAGCCCTCGCGGCCAAGGCCGGTGTCCATGAACAGCTCGTTGATGTCCTTGAGGCGGGCAAGCTGCTTATTTATATAGTATTCGCTCTCACCGGAGCGGAAATAGCGGCGGGTGATCATGACCTCGGGCGTCTCAATGCGAAGGCTGGCGTCGGAATTGTCAAGCACGAGCGTCGCCTCGGCGTAGCCGACGGCGGGGCGCTTGGCCGTGCCGCCGAAGATCACGTCCTCCATCTTCGCGCCGCGCAGCGCGCGGGTGCTCTGCTCGCCAAGCACCCAGCTGATGGCGTCGGAAATATTCGATTTTCCGCTGCCGTTCGGCCCGACGATGGCGGTGCAGTCGCTGCCGAACTGCAAAAGCGTCCTGTCCGGGAAGGACTTGAAGCCCTGGATCTCCAATGATTTCAGATACACGCGGATACCTCTCCAATTTATTCTATCTTGGTATTTTACCATTTTTCCATAGGAAATGCAATCCCGGAATCGCTTTTTGGCAAACAGCGCGGATCTGTACGCACCTGAGCGTCCCTTTGTGTCAAAGGGACGCCTTGGGCGCCGGTGTATCAAAGAAAAACCGGCAGCGCCGTTACAGGCGCTGCCGGGGGATCGTTTGCGGTTATGAGAACAGATAATGCTTGACCAGCTCCTGAAGCAGCTCGTCACGGTCGAGCTTGCAGATCAGGCTGCGGGCATTGTTGTAGTTGGTAATGTAGGTAGGATCCTCGGACAGGAGATAACCGACTATCTGATTGATGGGGTTATACCCTTTTTCGCTGAGGGCGCCATATACGGCGGTCAGAATGCTCTTCATTTCCTCACTACTGTCTTCCGGTACCACAAACTTGATGGTATTGTCATTCACGACGGTCAGCCTCCTTCTCTTGAGCTTGTGCCACTATCATAATATATTGTGCCCGGTTTGTAAATGCGTCCAACATTTCATTTGTGTTACATTTTGCCCGAAAGCACAAGATTTAGACAAAAAGCGGCAAACCGCGCAATTGGAGGCAGACGGCGCTTATTCGTAGATCGGATGCTTTCTGACAAGCTCCGCCACGGCGGCAAGCACGGCTTCGCGGTTGGCTTCATAGTCCGTCGCGATCTTGTCGATGCAGTCGGCCACGACCGGCATATCCTCCGGCGTAAAGCCGCGCGTGGTGCACGCGGGCGTACCGATGCGCACGCCGCTGGTGACGCCGGGCTTCTGCGGGTCGTTCGGGATGGCGTTTTTGTTGACGGTGATGTGCACCTCGTCAAGCTTTGTCTGCAGTTCCTTGCCTGTGATGTTCTTTTTCCGCAGATCGGCAAGCATCAGATGGTTGTCTGTGCCGCCGGTCACGAGATCGAAGCCATGTGCCAGCAGCGCTTCTGCCAGCGCCTTTGCGTTTTTTACAACGTTTTCCGCATAGGCTCTGAATTCCGGCTGCGCCGCCTCGCGCAGGCAGACGGCCTTGCCCGCAATCACGTGCATCAGCGGCCCGCCCTGCGTGCCGGGGAAGACGGCGCTGTTGAGCTTTTTGGCGAATTCCTCGTCGCGCGAGAGGATCATGCCGCCGCGCGGGCCGCGCAGCGTCTTATGCGTGGTGGTCGTGACGACGTCGGCATAGGGAATGGGGCTCATATGCTGCCCGCCTGCGACAAGACCCGCGATATGCGCCATGTCGACCATGAGCAGCGCGCCGTTTTTGTGCGCGATCTCGGCAAATGCCTTAAAATCAATGGCTCTGGGATAGGCGGACGCACCGGCCACAAGCAGCTTCGGCCGGTACCGGCGAACCATGTCCTCGACCTGATCATAGTCGATGCGGCCCGTCTCCGGGTCCACGCCGTAGCTGATGCTGTGATAGTATTTGCCGGAGAGATTGACGCGGGCGCCGTGCGTCAGATGGCCGCCGCTGGCAAGATCCATGCCCATGAGCGTATCGCCCGGCTGCAAGAGCGCGGCATAGACCTCCAGATTGGCCTGCGCGCCGGAGTGCGGCTGTACATTGGCATAGGCCGCGCCGAACAGCTTTTTCGCGCGCTCGATCGCGATCGTCTCCAGCACATCCACATAATCGCAGCCGCCGTAATAGCGCTTGCCGGGGTAGCCCTCGGCGTATTTGTTCGTCAGAACGGAGCCCATGGCCGCGATGACGGCGGGAGAGGCGATGTTCTCCGACGCGATTAATTCAATGTTCTGCTTCTGGCGCTGAAATTCGTTTTCGATGCAGGCCGCGACCTCGGGGTCCTGCGTCTGCAGATAGCTCATGCCGGTTTCGAGTACGTTTGCCATGACGATGTATCTCCTTATACAACGATAAAAATGAGCAGGCCGTCTCCGGTCTGCTCATTGTGGTGCCGTATTACAAAAGCTGTAGCTGCGGCTCTGTCCTTTTGCCTGAGAGATTCGGCTTGCGCCTTGCACCTTCGGCACTCAATTCAATGAGTTCTCCAGAGATTCCTTCTGTTCTCAGTCCGCATACGCGTTCTGAGGACGATCAACGGATGTCCTGTATTTGATTGACGGCGTTATTATACACACCTCGCATACAAATGTCAACAGGGTGTACGCAGAAATTTCATTCCGAAACCTTCGGCAGCTTTGCGATGCTTGCGGCAAGCTGCTCGTCGGTCGGGATAATATCGGTCATTTCATGATCGTTGAACTTCTGATACGCAACGAGATCGAAGTAGCCAGTGCCGGTCAGTCCGAAGACAATGGTCTTCTCCTCCCCTGTTTCCTTGCACTTAAGCGCTTCGTCGATGGCGGCGCGGATGGCGTGGCTGGATTCCGGCGCAGGGAGAATGCCCTCGGTGCGGGCGAAATACTCCGCTGCTTCAAATACACTCGTCTGCTCGACGCTGCGGGCCTCCATCAGGCCGTCGTGGTACAGCCGCGAGAGGATCGGGCTCATGCCGTGGTAGCGCAGGCCGCCCGCGTGGTTGGCCGACGGGATGAAGCCGCTGCCAAGCGTGTACATTTTTGCCAGCGGGCAGACCATGCCGGTATCGCAGAAGTCATAGGCGAACTTGCCGCGCGTGAAGCTCGGGCAGGACGCGGGCTCGACGGCGATGATGCGGTAATCCTGTTCGCCGCGGAGCTTCTGGCCCATGAACGGGGCAATCAGACCGCCGAGGTTCGAGCCGCCGCCGGCGCAGCCGATGATGATGTCGGGCTTGACGCCGTATTTATCGAGCGCGGCCTTGGCCTCCAGACCGATGACCGACTGGTGGAGCAGCACCTGATTGAGAACGCTGCCGAGAACGTAGCGGTAGCCGGGCGTCGTGGTTGCAGCTTCCACAGCCTCGCTGATCGCGCAGCCGAGAGAACCGGTGGTGTTCGGGTCCTTCTCCAGAATCTTTCTGCCGACGTTCGTCGTGTTGGACGGCGACGGCGTGACGCTCGCACCGTAGGTGCGCATGACCTCGCGGCGGAAGGGCTTCTGCTCGTAGGAGCATTTGACCATGTAGACCTTGCAGTCCAGACCCAGGTATGCGCACGCCATGGAAAGCGCGGTGCCCCACTGACCGGCGCCGGTTTCCGTCGTGACGCCCTTGAGCCCCTGCTGCTTGGCGTAATACGCCTGGGCGATGGCGGAATTTAATTTATGGC
>OJKY01001767.1_pt1 | contig 12338 bp, 22 predicted proteins | sample 1596571 | NCBI WGS metagenome assembly OJKY01 (sample SAMEA4350170, study PRJEB24818) | metagenome | biome: human; feature: gut; material: faeces | place: Denmark | collected 2013-09 | reverse complement strand
AAATAAAGTTGTTCCATTCGTCTCGCTTGAACTCGCCAACGCCCAAAACAAAAGGCGGCACGCCAAGAATGGTTGCCACCGTCGTTTTATCCAGTTTTACGAAGTCTGCCAGCGCAAGATCAGATAGAGTAAGGGGCCTTACCTGTTCCACCGAGAATTGCTCGGCAGGAATCAGCCAAGGTTCCCCGGCTTTATTGCTTGCCACAAAATCGCCAAGGAGCTTTGCGCGCCCCTCCGGGTCAGAAAACTCGTCCGTCAGCGAATCCACCTTCACGATAAGAGATGGTTTCCATTCACTGGCCATGAAGCCATTTTCTGTTTTCGCCGCTTGCTTGAGGTTATTTGCCACATCAGCCAGCGCAATGCTGTACCCAGTGCCTTGCCATGGGTAATAATTGCTCGGATTTATGGCAAAATGCAGCACATCATTCGGGTCATAGGGTTTCCCAGATATTTCGATGCTATAATACCGTTCCCCATTCGGTACAAATGCTACAAACGCCGCCGGAATCGGGTCAAGCCGACGGAGCAGCCCCTTCCGGGTCTTTGGGAGCACTACAGCGTTCCCCCGGCCATCCAGCAGCATTGTTTTGATGATCCACTGGATAACGTTTGACCGGCCCATGTAACTGTTCGGCTCGATATCAACCACACGAGACAGCCCATTTTTAACCCGGATATCTCCACTATCGGTGTTTTGCATCAGATAGATTGTCATACTTCCAATTAAAGACGCAATCCTATCAACAGCGGCACAGATTTCCGGGTTGTGCGCAAGGTCTGTATAGCCGGAACAGGTTAGGTCTTTCCAGCCGGTTCCATCACACAGGCATACAGCGCTCCGCGTTTGGGGCTTATCCCGAGAGCGGAAGCGCTCAAAAAAATTTGCTATGCTCATTTATCACCCCACCATTTCTTTCCTGCTTTAGATTTATCCAAAGCCTCCAAGTACCGCACCGTGGCGAATACGGAGGCATCGAACACATCAATTCGGTTTGTCGGTCTTACCTTGTCGTACTGGATCATGTCGTCTGTCTTTTCGACGGCCGAGACATTCCCAACACAATACTCATATGCTTCGGAATGCATATAGTACAGCGTCCCATTTTTGGCGCTCTGCTCGATATGCCGGAAACCTTCTGATTTCCTGTAAAAATACTGCGGTTGGTCGATAATGTTAAACCCAGCCGATTTCATGCCAATGAAATACTCTCGGCAGAATTTACGGTCATGCCCCACCTGTCGTATTCGGAAACCGCGCTTTCGCATTGTAACAAACCAGTTGACAACATCGGCGTGGTTTACGGTTGGACTGTTGCACATGGTCAAAAGTCCATCATCGGCCCAGCCGAAAAGCGGTATACCATCCTCGTCGGCCTTAACATGAGCCTGCACCACAGGGAACCAAGCGTGACTGATGATGATATCCACGCCTTTGTAATTTCCAAAAAGCGCAGCCGCCGTTAGGTCGTGCATTTTTGAGAGGTCTGCACCACCGTACCAGTCTATTGGGAGCTTGGAAAGCTCGTCCAGCGTCCAGTTATATTTTTCATCGCTTCGCCGGAATTCGTCGAGGTTGAAATAGGACTTGATAGCCCCGGTATAGACATTGAGAGACTTTGCGAAGAAATCTTTCCGCTGCTGCGGGTCATTCTGCGCCTGCAAGCTATCGTTTAGAATTTCCTCCGGCCGGATGGAAACGCCATAGGCCGGATTGGCCATCTCATGTACCAGGGGATTGGTATAGTCGATATTTCCATCCTCATCCGGATTGGCGCAGCACATAAAGATAAAATATTGTTCGTCCTTGATGGTGCCATCCAGCACCTTTCGGCAGTATTGCAGCCGTTGCCCAAGGAAGCCCTGTTCGTTATCGCCAGCCGTGGAAATACCTATCAGCAGCTTGTTGGTGTAGGCTTTCATGGCTTCCTTAAAAAGGTTGTACTGCTTAGGCTTTGTAAAAGCGTGGATTTCATCGCAGATCGCAATATTGCAGTTAAGAGAATCCTGCGCATCCGGGTTTGCAGCCAGAGCGCGGATAAAAAACGAGCCGTCTGGAAGCTCTGCCTCCATTGAGTGCTCGTTGTTGTTGTCAATGATCTTTACACCGCCGCCATGCTTCTCGTCCTCGCCCATAAGCCGGATGTTATAATCCAGAAAATTAAAGCTTTCAAGGGACTGCATCAGAGCCGCGGCCGATATGTAGGTTTTGGAACCGCTGCGCCGGTACCACAGGGACAGCGCCCATGCGAGGGAAGCGGCAAAACTGGTTTTGATGTTCTTTCGAGGGATAAAAATAAGGGCTTCATGAAACCGCACCACATCGGTGCCTTTCAACTTAAACCCAAGAAGATTGTATATGATGAATTTGTGAAACGGCTCCAACAGGAACGGCTTTCCCCGGAGCGGTGTACCGTCCAGCTTTTCCCCCTGCTGGTGGCAGAGGGTCTTTTCGATGATTTGAATACAGAACTCCGGCCCTTTCGGCGCGAAATCGTACTCGTCATTATCGAGGTCAGCAAAGAAACGGTCAACAGCCTGCCGCAATTCCTTGCAAGCAACCTTTCTCCCGTCTCTGATGCTTTCGGCATACTCAAGGACTACGGGCCAGTTCTTACCCTTAATCTGTCTCAAGGCTGGCAAGAGCAGCGGCAAGGCCGCCCTTTTCCTCCTTTTCCTTCACTCCGCCGGTCATTTTGCGGAAACTCGATGGAGTAAGTCCCAATTCGCGCCAGTATGCCAGTGCGCTCTTGTTGAGGTCGTCCCACAGAATCAACAGAGGGTTTTTTACCATATTTGTGGCGTTCCCTTTGTTGGTATATTCGATGACGGACTTACCGCCGGACTTTTTGAACTCGGCCTTGGTCTTATCCCGCTGTTCCAGTATCTCTGCAAGCGTTTCTACCGCAGATTGATAAGATGGGTCGGCCGTACCGAGTTTTCCCATCTGTTTTTCGATAGTTTCAACCCATTTTTCCTTTGTCATGGCTTCCCCTTTCTCAAAAATATACCGTAGAGTTGGAAAAAGTTCCCCCCGCCGGTCCCCATAGACAGGCGGAAGGCGCAACGGATAGGGGGGGTATCAGTAACGGCCCCTTGCTGCTGTTGCTTTTTCCGGGTGCTGCTTGTTATGGCAGCCCTCACACAAGCTTACTAAATTTTTATCTTCGTAAGCCAGCTCCGGGTACTCATCTGCGTGTTTGATATGATGCACCGTTGTAGCCTGTACCGCCTTCCCGTACCTCTTGCAGTTCTGGCACATATATCCGTCTCGTCTTAATATTTGCAGGCGCTTTCTTCTCCACTTTGGAGAATTGTAATCAAACGGAACCATCGCCAAGGCTCCTAACTATTTCCCATTCCCTATCCGATAGTGTCCATCGTTCTGCTGCTGCTCGTTCTGCTGCTGCTCGTTCTGAAAGTAAAAGACCGCCACCGAATATGGTTTTTTTCTTTTCTTTCTGCTCGTCTAACGCTGATATTTTTACACAATCGCATTTTCGCAGTTTGTAGTCTACCCCACGGCTTGCGTATAAGTTTGCCATCGCTGCCGTCAAAACATAATCCGGGTATTTGTTCTTTTGCAAAACTCTCTTTTTTTCTTTGAGGTGCGTTTCATTGGCAATTTTTATAGCAGACGATAGGTCTGGCGCGGTTCTTACAACGAGGTCAGGATCGTCAAGATTTGTTACATATGCTGTTTCCACTGTTGCGCCATTTGCATAGGTTATTGTTGAGCCGGTCATAACATGGCACACATTCATTACAAGTTCTTTTCCGGATAAGCATGTAAGCGCCGGAGCAAACAGGAAGAATGGAATACACTCATCAAGATAATGTGTGCATATCTTTGATAAAATAGAAAACGGCGGGTTATCTACAACAACCGCACCGTTTGAATAGTCGAAGCTCTGATAATCTCCTCCCGGATAAAATGGGCGGACGATCTTTTCCTTGTCCACCCCGTACTCTTTGCAAACCCAGTCTCTTACTGCATCATATACCAACGGAGGCGTAAAACAATCGTCAGTTGTCGTTTTTGGAGCAAACTTATCTATAAACTCCAAATACTCTTTGCTATCTGCTTTTTGTAAATCCATGTGCCCTCCTTTTATCATTACCCGCCCTATCCCTCCCGGTGTCTACTATGCCGGGCCACCAATTATTGTTACCAAACCGTGGTTATCCGCTTAGTGCCTGTCTTGTTCCCGCACAGCAGGAGCGTCTGCGGCTGCTCATGGTCGCTCTCGCTGCTGGGCAGCAGCATCTTCCGGGCTGCGTAGCCTCCGTACTGCTGCCATGCAGTACAGCTAACCACTACCAGCTGCTTGGTACGGATAACATTGTTGTTACTGTCCACCACGATCTTTTTGGGCTTACTGATGGTGCCTTTGTGGGTATGGCCAACAATCAGAGCGTCAATGCCCTCTATGGTGTAGCCGAAGCGCTCATTGCGGTTGACCGTTGCACCGGTGTAAATGCCGCCGCCGGAGCCATGGGTAACAGCCATCGTATAGCTGGTGATAGGGATATCTCTTGTTACCCTGCGCCCAATCTCCAGCTTGAGGAATGCTATATCCTCGGCGTAGTAGTCCTCCATGTCCAGCTTGCACATGATATCGCCCATAATGTCTTGGTCGGTGTCCCTGGCTGTCCTCGCTTCGTGGTTACCGGATACCGCGCAGAGTATCTTATCCTTGATGGGCGTTAGCATTTCCGCCATCATCTTTTTCTGCTCCCGCGGGCGGATATAATCCTCAAAGGGGCTTCCCACCGCGTTCCGGGTATTGTTGTTGATGAGATCGCCGCCAAGGATGAGATAAGCGTCCTCCCGCTCTACCCGGCGGCAGAATGCTTGCCAGCCCTCTTTATCATGTAGGATGCTGCCCAAATGCACATCAGATACCGGATATACCTTGATGGTGTCGCTCTGCGGGATTTTGCGGACTATTAAATCCATAGGTATCCCCTCCTTTATGGCATAAAGAAAGAGAGCGCCTTTCGGTACTCTCTGACTGCTTTTGGTAAGGCAGGCTATTGCGAACTTGCGGTCTGCCAGCGCGGCACCTTTTTTACGAAGGTCATGTATCTTCGGCCGATGGGATAACGGGGCATCGGCGGCCCCGTAAAAAGGAGGTAAAACATGAAGGTGGAGCACCCGATAGGGCTTGAACCTATAACCCGCTGCTTACAAGGCAGCCGCTCTACCATTGAGCTACGGGAGCAGATTGCCGGGATTAGGGGCCCGGCTCCCCACCAGGAGGAATGTCAAGGGAAGTCTGTGTTTTACCACGATATTAGTATACACTATGTTAGGCGTTATTTTGTCCCGAATTTGTCCCAAGTTTTACAGCTCGGTCACACCGTATCGGCAAATAGCGTATCTCTTGATGGCCTCGTCCATCCTGCGGTACAGCTCCGACCTGCTGATGTGCAGCTCGTCACATAATCTATCGATGGCATTGTACTCACGCCGCATGACGGCCACCTCAAGTATCCTGCGCTGCTGGTCGGTCAGGATAGACAGGCCACGGTCCATCTGCCGCACTTGCCACTTAACCAGCTCATGGTTGACGGTTAGGTTGTCCCTATTGCAGATGGCGTTTATGATGCGTTCCTCGGCAGTCGAGCTGCCGCCCTGTACAGGTGTGGCGTCCATTTTGGGCGACCTGATGCCCTCCATTCTGGCCGTCAACATATCGATCTCGTCCTGCAGGCTGTCGATGGCCATGAGCTTTTCGTAATACCTGCCAAGCTCCCACTTACAGGTCTTTTTGTAGTCTATCATGTGGCTCCTCCTTTCTTTCGCCGTAGGAGCAGAAATCGTCCTCGTGCATCTGCGCACAAAGTATATTCGGCTGCCCCGGTGTGCCATCTCTGTACTTGCAGTCTTTGCATCTGACCACCGGCACTGCATCAACGGTTGGAAGAATATACTTGATTATGTGACATGCTTCTGTAAATCCCTCGGCAAGATTATCAAGATGAGTTTCACCGTTGTGTATCAATTCTTTCGTTTCCTCATATTCTTCGCCAAACAGTCTCAATGCTTCATCAGCATCAATCAGTCTCATCGCTGTCACCTCCGTCCATCTTCGCCCCGCAGTTAGGACAGTAGTTTGTGCGCGCGCAAAAGTTAAATGGCACCAATCAATGCCGCCCTCAATCCTGCGCCCATCGTGAATCCATCGACCATGCACCACCGGCACCACATCGGCAGCAGGAATATCTGCCAGCACTCGTTTTGCATCTACCATTGTGGCGTTTTGTTCGGTTACTTCCAAGGCGGTCAACTTGGCAATCGCCGTTCCCCTGTCAATGCATTCAGCCATTGTCAGCCCTCCTATTCCAAAGCTCAGCCATATATTGACGGTATCCACGCTTATCAAAATATTTTCGAAAAACACCGCCAGCAGATGGAATTGTCGCTTCGCACCGCGAGCACTGAGGTGCTTTGTTCTTTTCATTCCATTTTGCTTCACCGCCACAGAACGGACACGGTTTCAATTCAGCCATCCTTCATCGCCTCCAGTGCTTTCTCCGCCTCCTCGCGGGTCAGGAATACGGTCTTGCCAAACGCCCCAAATGGCGCGCTATACGCGTCTCCCAGACCGCCGACTGGCACAATATAGAAAATTTTTCGCCAACCGTCCAAAACCGCGTGTTTGACCTCACACTCCCGCACACGCTTTTGGCCATCAAGCAGTGCAAATACATGCTCTCCTGATTGACATGGCAGCACCACCATCCGACCGTCCTTGTCGGCTTCCGCCAGCTCGCGCAGGCGAGCATCGTCGTCCGTCTGGTGGAGCAGCTTGTCAAGCCGCTCTATGATATTATCGGCGTGCTTGTTGATGGCGTATTCTGCTTCCGGCGATATTTCCCGCACACTCGCCAAATCGTTAATTTCCTCCGGCGTCAGTCCCGTGTCCTCGTAGGCGGCAAGGCGGCATTGGAGCATGACAATCCACTCATCCTTTGTGTACTTTTCTTCGTATTCTGTTGCCATAAGAACTTCTCCCGTTTTAAGCCGGTATGTCAGTCGTTCCATCACTCTACCTCCCGTTTCAGTTCGTCATACAACTCGCTGAACCTCTTGTCCCACTTCCTTAGTCCAAAGAAAAAGCACACGCCTAACACAATCCACAGCACGCTGGCGATGTTTTGCAACAAATTTTCCATCATTCTACCTCCTTAATTAAAGCTATCAGCGTTTCTATTTCTTTTACGAAGTCAAGCGCTCTGCTTATGGCTCCGATTCTGATGAGCTTTCTGCCTGCCCATACGGCAAACCTTGCAGCGTCTCTGCGGGTAAGCCTTCCGAGGCATATTTCAGACCATTTGTCAAAAGACGAATTTGAATCAGGCGGATTCATACCAATAAGCCACCAATCGTTGCCGAACCTCAATTCGAGCCCAAAGCAATAGAATTTCTCCGGGTTGATTTCCACCTTGATTATTTCGTACCAATCGAGCGATGGCATCGTGTATTCAAACACAAACGATTCTTTTCCCTCCATTATTCTACCTCCTGCATCCAAAACTCGCGGCGGCAGTCAGGACATTTGACGCCAATGTTTGCACATCCTCCATATGCGTTCCTATGCGATGTAGAAATTGGAGAGGGGCATATTGTCAGCACGCCACAACAGTCAATATCCGCATCCGGCCAGTGCTCAAGAAACACGCTCTGCCGTGTCTTGCGCGGGTGTGCAGCAGACCAATTCTCGACCATAGCAACCTGATCCGTAGCGTCCAGCGTTGACCCTTGATCAAATGCGCAACATAGCTCATTCTTGCAAGCATTAGAAGCTGGGCACCCAGTACATCCATCACCAAAACTCTCGCACATTCTATTGCGTTCCTCAATAAACTTCACAGCATCCATGTTATCCCTCCTTTTATTTTTGGAACAGTGCCAAAATATCGTTATAGACCTGAACAACAACATCTTTTGCTGCGTCTACGGCATCGTATGTTACATTTTTAGCTATGGCCATCTTCATCACTGTTTCAGATGATGGGATTAACACGCAAACAAAACACCCAAAAAGAAGTATAGCAAGCCCAATCTTTTTCTTTTTTCGACACTTTTTCTTTACATTTTCATCATAAGCACAATCACTATCAAATTGTCCTGAAATAATAAGAACAAGCCCAATCGCAAAGCCAAGGCCGCCAAATACAAGTTTTAATCCATCTGCCAGTTCAATCAGGTAAAATACCCACGGGTTAATTACAGGTTCCATCAGTTTATCCCTCCAAAATTCTCAAGATAATATTGCTTGCCGTCCTGCCAACCCTTGTAATAGGCTGCCTGCTCACGGCGTTCCTGTTCCTCTGCGGTCATCTCCGCCTGGGCCATTTCATCCACATGGTTCCACCTTTCTGCCGAAATAGCCGATAGAACCATTATGCAGGTAGCAACTAAGATTATCGTAACTGCCGCTGCCATCCAGTTCCTCATAGCGAATCCCTCCTAAATCCGAAGAATGTCTTTATTTGCGGCAGGGTCTCCAACCTGTGGCCATCTACCGTTATCAGCGCTGCGTAGCCCCGGCCTATCCAGCCATCGTGCCAAATCTCCCTGGCTTCGAAGTAATCCACGCTCTCCCGGCGCTCTGTTGTTTTGCCGCAAACTCTTATCTCGATGTCGATTTTCCCATCCCGGCGCTTTATCCAATTCTTGGGGCGCTTATACTTACCGGATGCCGCCGCATCCTTGTAGCATTGTTTGGAGCAGTACTTTTGTCCCGGCTGGCCGAAATATTCCTTCCCGCAGTATTCGCATTTCTTCGGCTCGGCTTTTTTCATACTGCTTTTGCGGGCCCGGATGCTGTCCATGGCCTTTTGGCACTCCTTGCAATACAGCTGCCTGGGGTTGGTGCTGCCTATCGGCCCTCCGCATCTCTTACATGGCCGGTTGGGGTCTCTCTTGATTCCATAGCGAGACAAGATTTGTGCCACATAGCCGTAATCAAGATCGAGAATTAAGGAAATCTCCCTGTTGGTCTTTCCCTCCCGCACCAGTTGTTCCAGGAGCTCCGGGTCGTTTGAATTAGAACAGCCGATTTTGGCGTTAGGAGACGCTTTATCGTATGACATCATAACTCACCACCTTTTCCTGCTCGGGCATCTCTGCGCGCATTTTTATGGCTTTGGTGATAGCGTTCCAGCGCTTGATAAATTCCTCGGCACTTTGTCCCTCAAAAAGCGGCTTCTCCCGCTCTACATCCTTCTGCCCCATCAGGGTACCTCCTTTGATAGTCCTTCTTCGCAAATATCCACTATGTGCTGGCACAGTGCTGCCGGAATAACGCTTCTTTCCTTGCTACCCTTTAGCCCCTGTGTGCCAGTTTTGCTGCCCCTTGGTGCCTTTTCATGACAGGGATCCCCATTCTTGCACATCGGTTTGAACTTGGGATCAGGATGGTTTGTCCAAATATCCGTTGGCTTCATTCGTGTATCCCCGTATTGGCAATATGTAACAGTGTACCTCGGAAAATCTTGCATCCATGACATCTTCCGCATCCCGCCCCTTGGATTTTCGATGAACCAAAACCTTGGCTTAATGTCCTTGATGAGTTGTAATACATGCTGATCTACCATATCGCAAAATTTTGCATAGTCACTGACAGGGTCAAGGTTTCCTGTTACAGGATTTTTTCTCCTGTGATGGCTTATAGCAGCAATGCTGAATGTGGAACAGTCCGGACTTGCCCAAATCACATCCGGGCGTCCAAAACGATTCAGAATTTCATCCGTCGTGACTGTTAAGATATCTGCATAAAGATCGATGTTTTCAAAATTCTTATCCCATTCCACAGAAAACACTTGATGCCCTCTGTTTTCAAACGCTTTCCCTATACTCCGCGTTCCAGCAAATAATTCAAGTACTTTCATCCGTTACCTCCTCTATTTCAATTTCTGTTCTTGGGTTTTTGAGGTCGTATGCCCCACGCAGCCGCAGCTCGACATGGTCAAAGCTGTCGTCTGCGATTACTCCCCGGTGTACCAGCCCGTCCATCAGCATCTTGCCGTTGTAGTTATCGGGGTCATGCCGGTGCCGGGTGGGGAAGTAGTAAGTGATGGTCACCACCGCCTTGCCCATTGGTTTGCACTTGGGGCAGTATGCAACAAACAGCTGCAGCCAGCGCTGCTTTTCCGCTCGGTAGTCCCAGGCATTGGCCCGACCAGCGTACTTGTTCAGCGATGGTGGGATTTCGGGAATTGTTATTTTCACGCATTCTCCTCCATCATCCGCTCCGCCAGCGCCAGGTCATAGCTGGGCAGCTGCTTTACCTCTGCCATCCCTGCCAGCTTCGCCCGGATATCCGCAGGTAGGGCTTGCATTTTGCGCTCGCTCTCCTGCCTTGCCCGGTAGCTGCGCATAAAGTTGGACTGCACCACGCTCTGCACTGTCCCGGTGTCCATGCTGGCCCATTCCCGCAGCTGGGATGGGTGCCCTACCAACCGTTGTAGATTCTCCGGCAGGGCTGCAAACTCTTTCTCGCTGTTGTAGCCGCTGTTCCGCAGGGCCTTTGCGATCAGCGCCCATGCTTCCCCCTCGGAGAGTTCCGCCGGTCTGCTGATCTCACCAATAGCGGCTATGATAGCCCCAATGTGCGGTGGGAACCCCTTGCGATCACTGGCAATGTTGGTCTTAACCGCCGCCGCTACAAGGTCAGCAGGGTAGTCTGCCAGCATCTCCGCCCACAGGTTTACCACCGCTTCGGCATCCTTCCGCTTCATGTCCCGGTAATAGCTGGGGTATGCAGCCTTCAAGATCGACATGACGGCAAGTGTTTCAGATCGGGTCATGCTCTCCCTCCTCCCTCAACATCTGCAGGAACACATTGTCGGTTTCCCCTTGCGGAAGCTCGTCCTCCCACCTGCGCTGGTTCAACCAAGTAGCCGGATAAGGGATAAACGCTCCGCCGTCTTTCTCCCATTGCTTACTTTCCTTTTGTCTTGCAATCGCTTTCAACATCGCTTCAAGTAGCTTCTCGTCCGGTTTCAGTTTTTCAAATGCTTTTACAGCGGATTGCTTTGCAATGTGCTTAGGATAAGCAGTCCAAAACTGGTTGAACAAATCAGAACAATCTTTTTTCCCTTTGGGGGATATAGGGGGTATATTATTACAAGTACTTAAAGCATTTATATTATTAGTACTTAAAGCATTTATATTATTAGTACTTAAAGCATTTGTCTCAAGGTTTTCCACAGTGTAGTCTTCACCACACTGTGGATTTCCTACGGTGTGGATTTCTTTTAGTGTGGATGTTTTGAAAACATAATTCATCTTTATGTAATGCCCGGAAATTTTACCGCAGTTGTCTTTGATGGCTACATCTTCAATTACTCCAAACAAAACGAGTTGTCTTTTTACTTTTCTTACTTTTGCGCTTGACCAGCAGAGAGCGTGAGAAACATAATCTGTAGTACATTTCGGCCTGTTAGTCCCCTGCCACTTTGCGGTGTAGTAGTAAAACGAATACAACGCGATAAGGTCTGCTGGGTTTTCTTGTCTTAAAAAGATATCAATCGTTTGCTTAGTTAATATGACAAGTTCGTCTTCGATAAAGTTATGCTCCATTGTTCCTCCTTTTACTCCCCCCTTTTCAGGCGATCTACTTCTTCCTCCGGAATGCGCCATTCTGACATGATCTTGACTGCTTTGATTTTCCCATCTCTGACCCACTGACGGACTGCTCTCTCTGTGAATCCCAGGATTTGTGCTGCTTCTCTAATGCGATACATTACATCACCTCCTTTTCATTACTTATGATAACATATCTTTACACTGTTGTCAACCTATTTTGTGAAAAAAGTCTTGAAAAGTCCCCTGCAAAGTTTCCAATGCAGGGGGCATTCATTCATTTTCAATCAGAAAGGCAAGTCTGCTCCATCGTCATCAACCTCTTCCAGACCGGCTACATTGCGTTGTGCGGAGTTTTCAGAGCCTTTGCCGGTAGATTTGCTGCCGCCGAACAGAACCTCCTCTGCGATGATTTCTGTGGCTGTGCGCTTATTGCCGTTCTTGTCCTCGTAGTTGCGAACTTCGATGCGCCCAACAATGGTAATGAGGTCGCCCTTGCCGAACCACTGGTTTACGAATTCGACGGTCTTTCCCCATGCTACGATGGGTACGAGGTCAGTCTTTTCCCGGTCACGGTTGCGGTCTACGGCGGTGGTAAAGCCGCATACGCTCTTGCCGCTGTTGGTCTGCTTTATTTCGGGGGCCTTGGTCAGACGCCCATCAAGGATCGCTTTCTACAGCATTCTGTTTCCTCCAAATGGTTGGAGTAGAATTCCCCCCCGACCATCTGGAGCCTGGA
>OJKY01001766.1_pt1 | contig 12347 bp, 9 predicted proteins | sample 1596571 | NCBI WGS metagenome assembly OJKY01 (sample SAMEA4350170, study PRJEB24818) | metagenome | biome: human; feature: gut; material: faeces | place: Denmark | collected 2013-09 | reverse complement strand
GGATGAGATTTATATTGGAACCAGAATCTGGGGAAAAACACGTTGCAGTATGCATACCGGTCATAAAGCAGTTCTGAATGATGAAACAGAATGGGTTCGCCTGGAAAATCATCATACGGCAATTATAGACAGGGCATTGTTTGAAAAAGCAAATGAAATGCATCCGAAAAAGAAGAGAAGTGTTGCGGAATCACGCACCAATTTTACTCTGGAAAGACGTAAAAAACAGCCGGCATTGCTGCTATGTGCCAACTGTGGGCATTCTTTACTAAAAGAAACGGAGCATCTGCTAAAATGCTCAGATGCTCGAACCAATGGAGATCCTGTGTGTCGAAGTCTGGTGATCCGACGGGAACCGCTGGAGGAGAATATCCTTGGGCTTGTTCATCAGTATGCAGCGTCAATGTTGGAAAAAGAAAAGAAAGTATCTTACAACAGGCAATGCGACTACAAAGAGATCAATACCGCAGAATTGCAAAAGCAGAGCCGACAGTTGACCTCGGAAAAGATGAAACTCTATGATGATTACAAAGATGGTCGTATGGATCGTGATTTGTATAAGCAGAGAGCGGAAAAGATAAGTGGACAGCTGGATGAAATTAAACGAAAAATAGAAGATGCGGAGAATAGCAAAAAGCTTCTTGAACAAAATGAACTTTCTGATAAAATAAAACTAAAAGATTTCTTGGGAATTCAGAAGTTCGATACAGAGAAGCTGCGTGAGATTATCAAGGTGATCCGTGTTCATAGTCAGGATGAAATCGAAATCGAATGGAATTTTGACGATATTTTTTCAGAACAGAGATAACTTGAGCAGGACAAAAATGACTTATCAGAAGATAATAAAGGTGCTGGGACTACCTGATGGAAGCGTCAGATAGTCTTCGGCAGAAAAAAATAAAATTTTTTTTGTCCTATACTTGACACATCCACATACACTACGCCATACGTTCTGTACAAGACTGGCAAGCAAGAACATGAACCCGAAAGATTTACAGTATATCATGGGACATTCAAATATCAGTATCACAATGAACTGGTACGCTCATGCGTCCATAGATACTGCAAAATCAGAGGTTCAGCGTCTAATCGCATAAGAAGTATTTACCACGATTTTAACCACGCTTGATAGCGAAAATATAAGAAGATAGACCTAGATATGTGAGGTTTACCACAAAAGAAAAATGCCCGTAGAGCCAATAAAATAAGGCTTTGCGGACATTTAAGAAGATATAAAAAGATAGTCAAAAAGACATATATAATTTTAATTAAATAAACGATGCTGTCTCTGTTAATGCTTTTCTGCTGTTATGATTAGGGAGAGGAGTAGTTGTTTTGTCAGCAACACCAAGATCAAGAAGCATTAATATTTCCTCATCTTCTGGTAAATTAAAAGCTTTTGCCAGTTCATCAGGATTAAAGAAGTTAATCCAGCAGCTGTCAACACCTTCATTGTATGCAGCTAACATAAGATGGGTTGCAACGATAGTTGCGTCTTCTATTCCAGAGTTTCTTTTATCTCCCGGGTAAGTGAACACATTATTTTTATTAAAAGCAACAATTAGGACTGTAGGTGCGTTATATCGGCAAGGCGTTAATTTATCAATAGTCTCTAATCCACTTTCAGATTGTACAACATATATATGCTGTTCCTGAAGATTCTTTGCTGTAGGCGCTACTCTTCCGGCTTCCAAGATAGCATCTAATTTATCTTTTCCTATTTGTTCGCTGCTAAATTTTTTACATGAATATCTGTTTTTAATTACATCTGAAAATTCCATAAATAACCCTTCCCTTCAACCGCAATATTATAATCAAGTACCTGCTTAAGCAGATAATTGCTCATATTTAAGACTTTCATATTAAAATCACTTTCATTAAACAGCAGCGATACAGCAAAAAGATTAGCCTCATATTCAACATTTTTAAATGCATTTTTACTTGTTACCGCGAAATTATTAATATCATCTGAATGAAGAAGTGCTTGTCCTAATTCATGTGCACACAAAACCAGCTGGCTTTTAGGCTCATATCTTCCATTAATAATTATAATTGTTGGATAATTATCCGACCTTATCGTATATGCTTTCCTGTCTATCGGAAGCATTTTACTTACAACTACTCTTATTCCTACTTTTCTGCAGTCAAGAATGAAAAAATAGGGGAACCCCCTATTTTTCCATTCTCTAACCTGCTTTAATTTTCAACATTTCCCAGCTCTGCCCTAAACATCAGTCTTCTCGTTCCCCTGATATTCTCAAACTGGATTTCATATGTCTGCGTAACCTTATCAACCTTAACAATCTCGCCAGTTCCAAATACTTTATGTCTGACTTTATCTCCAACCTCAAATACTGCCTTTGGCAGCATCTGCTCAGTCACACCTCTGATTAATACTCTGCTGTTGTTGATACAGTCAAGAAGATTAGTATCAATGTCACTTAAAAATGCTGATGGTCTTGCGCCAAAACGCCCGTCTTTCTTTCTATAAGTGCTGAGGTAAAGCATATTCTTAGCCCTTGTCATCGCAACATACAATAATCTTCTTTCCTCTTCATATTCGTCTTCATTACGAAGCCTGCTGCTTGGAAACTGTCCTTCAACGAGTCCTGGTACAAATACTGTATCAAACTCAAGTCCTTTTGCTGTATGAATTGTCATTACTTTTACAACATTATACTCTCCGTCCTCATCTTGCGCTGAAAATAATGCAAAATGGCTTAACAGATCAGCCAGCTCAACCTTTTCCTGATTATCTTCCTCCAATGCCGTAATAGTCCTGATAAGCTCTGACACATTATCAAGTCTGGTCTGGTCGATATCCTGCTCCAATGCCTGACGATATCCCATATCAAGACATTTGTTTACTATATCAGTACAGGTATAAGCAACATATGTATCATGCAATTCACTGATTGCATTGTAATATTCTATCACATTTTTCTGTGTTATATCGCCATCTTCAATCTGCTTTCCAAGTGCCTTGAAAAGACTGCAGTTGTTCTGTGCTGCTGCATTTTTAAGCTTCTCAACAGACTTCTTACCAAAGCCCCTTCTCGGTCTGGATATAGTATACATCAAATCCATGTCCGTAAGACTGTACACCATTCTCATGTATGAAAGCACCGTTCTTATCTCTTCACTTTCATAGAATTTCGCACCGCTTAGTATCTTGTAAGGAACTTTTCTTTTTATAAATGCTTCCTCTAACAACCTTGTCTGTGAAGCAGCCCGCACCAATATAGTATGGTCGCTGTACTTCATATTCTTAGCGACATTATCAAGAATAGTATCAGCTATCCACAAAGACTCATTCCCCTCGGTGCCAGGTGCATTAAATACCGGCTTATGACCATCTGGTCTGTTAGAAATCATCTGCTTTTCAAGCCTGTTCTGATTAGCAGAGATAAGGGATTTCGCTGCATTTACAATCTGAGGAGTACTCCTGAAATTCTCAGTAAGTGAATAATCCTGCACATTTTCATGTGTTTTGTCAAAATTAATCATATATTCCGGGTCAGAACCGCGCCATGTATATATATTCTGGTCGTCATCACCTACCACAAACAGATTCTGATACAAACCGCTTAGAATGTGAAGCAGCATGTCCTGTTTCATATTAACATCCTGATACTCATCGCACAGTACATACTGACATTTTTCCTGCCAGCGAATCCGCACATCTTCATTCCTGTTTAAAATATATAAAGTGAAATTAATAAGGTCTTCAAAGTCCAGAGCATAATTGTCACACTGTCTCTTAAGATAATTATAGAAAACCTTTTTATCCACATTTTTCTCGCTGGAAGCCTTTCTTTTAAGCTCTGTCTTATCAACGCCTGCCATAAGCTCAACATAGGACATATCCTGCTTGGTTATGTCTATATCACTCATTATCTTCTTCGCAGTATTGTCCTTGAGCGATATTCCCATATCTTCTGCCAAGTCCTTAATCATCTCCAGCTCTGCCTTCTTATCAAGAATCGTGAATGTCTTGGGAAATGTCAGCCTGTGAATCTCCTCTTTAAGAAACATGTTACAATATCCGTGAAATGTTCCCGTAAAACAGTTGGCGTTATCACCAACAATATTCCTTAATCTGTGCTTCATCTGCGAAGCTGCCTTGTTTGTAAATGTAAGCGCCACAATAGATGATGGCTCAACAAACAGTTCTGTTATAAGATATGCTATTCTATATGTAAGTACAAATGTTTTTCCCGAACCTGGAACTGACGCAACCCTTATGTTGCCTTCTGTCTGTGTTATTGCCTCTATCTGTTCCTTCGTTGCTCTTTCTGGTATGTTCATAGTCCTCTTTACCTGTTAATATTTAGTATACCTTTGGTATCTCTCCTTCAATTCCATACATTTGTTTAAATGTATCTATATCCCCAATCTGCTTAATCAGCATTATCTCCTCTATCTTACCAGTATGGATGTCCTGAAATCCTGCAACCTGCTCCCCTGTGCATATGCTTGTTTTCAGTACTGGTTTCTTATTCATTTTATCATAGGATTGTGTGTGTTTCTTTCTAAATATACTCATGATTTATAACTCCAAAGTCTGCCTGCTTGTATTGTGCTGCTTTCTTAAATTGCTCCTGTGTCATCATGTGCATCCTTGTATTATGATACATAGCAATGCAATATCGAACATTTATTTGTTTTTATTATACACTATTTTTATGTATACACAAACATCAATGTAAATAATATTACAATATATGTACCTATTATGGGATATATAATATTTTTTTACACATAATTAAAAAACGCAGGATTCCGAACCCCACCAAAACATTTTGTGGTGTGCTCATTCTCCTGCGTCATACACATTATATAAATTTCGCAACAACCTCAAGCTCTTTTCTCTTAGGTCTTTCAGGTGGCTCCTGTCCCCTGTAGCCAACAGCAATAACAGACACAACATTTTCACTGTCTGGAATATTAAGCAATTCTCTTAACGCCTCACCATCTCTAATGCCCATTACCAGAGTATCAAGCCCCAGTTCAGCAGCTTTAAGAAGCAGATTACCATTCTGCAGACCAAGGTCATAATAGCCCCAGCCGTCACCAGCTTCATTAACCGGGCTGCCTGTATTCTTATCGAAACCAACCATTCCCTTTACAAATGTTGTGACTATATATGCACCTGCTCCGTCTGAATTAGCCTGATTGAATTCCGGAAGACATTTTTCTCTAAGTTCTTTTACCGCATTTTCAGATAAAACACAGTAATATCTTGATGTCTGCAGATTCTTCCATGAAGGTGCATATGATGCTGCCTTAATAAGTTCCTCAAGCTGCTCCTTAGTAACCTTTCGCTCGGGATTATAATGTCTTATGCTTCTTCTTTTCTCCATTACTGCCTGTAATTGCATATGTATACCTCTTTTCTATGATTATAGTTACTAATGTTTCCGCTCAATATGCATAGTCTGGTAATTCCGCTGTGCTAATCATTTAAGCCGCGGCATTAGCATTTATCGTATCAATAACCTTCTTTATTCCCATCCACACTGTCATATCTGTAAAGATATCTACTATACTTCCATAATCAGTAAATGGAGATTCCTGCAATACTGAAAAATCTTTCATCATTCCGTTATGGACAATATATTCTACTATCTGATTTACAAAATATATCTGCCTGCTATCAAGATTAGTATTTGTCAGATATTCTGAAAATGCTTCTTTTGCTGCATTCATATCCAGCCCAACAATCTCACGGACAAATTCACCCAGAGGTTTAGTTCCAACCTCATGCTCATAATCGGTCTTTGTTCCAACTTCTTCCCACAGGATATTCTCTAATGCCTTCACATCGTCTGATGTCAGCGGCTTGTTGGACCTAAGCTTTGCAATAACAATATTATCCTGATGCTGTCTGATATAATATTCAGCCTTAGCTTTGTAATTCTTTAACTCATCATTCTCTAACTCTGACTCTTTCCATTCTGTTGAGAGTAACTCATCTGTGAAATTAGTCTGATATTTCTGTACAGGTCCACGAGGCAGATATTTCATTAATGAACGAAGTCTTTGTCTGATTTCTTCAAAATCATTAATATCTGCATTATCAACATAATCAGTATTAAGAATTTTATTAATAATATCTGACTGTGCCTGAATCTCCGGAATATTGGCTACGCCTGCAACGCCTGCTGTCTTCTTTAATAAGTCATTGCGTGCTCTTGAATATTTATTCCCTAACAAATTTGCCAGTTCAATACCATACATGAGTGCATCAAATCTGACTGCACTCGCCTCGTCTTCTTCTGGTAATATAAGAGGTGCAACCTCCTCTCTTACAATTAAAGTATCCTCATATGTAAGTGTCTGATAATTAGATTCTACTGAATATAATTCAACATATTTTAAATGTTGTTTTACCGCAAAATTATCTCTCGGAAGCTCTTTTACTTTCTCACTCATCTGTTTTACTAATGCATTTCTATACATTATAAGTCTGTCATTCTGATACTTAATATCCTGAAGTTTATATGATATTTCGAATTTCAGATTAAATACTGCGCCCTGAAGTGCGATCATATTAGCTGTAGCTTTTCCTTTATTCATACGGAAAAATTCGAAATTACCACAGAAGTCAAATATATAAAACTTATCCTTATCTTCTCCATCCAAAAGGCCGGGACAAAGTCTTGTACCTCTTCCTATCATCTGCCAGAATTTGGCTTTACTCATAACCTTCTTAAAGAACACAAGATTAACTACCTCTGGAACATCTATTCCTGTATCAAGCATATCAACAGATATCGCTATTTGCGGCATTTTCTTTGCATCAGAAAATTCATCAATTGCACTCTGTGCATAAGTCATATAATTATCAATAACCTTTGCATAATCTGGTAAATGTGGATATTCTTTATTAAATATCTCTAATATCTTCTCTGCATGATCATGATTCTTTGCAAATATAATTGTCTTTCCAAGCTTCTGTCCATAGTCAATCTTAATGCCCTCAGTCATTAAGACATTTAACACCTTTTTAATTGTATCTTCGTTAAATATCCATGTATTCAAAGCTGATGAACCAATTGCCTCCGGCAGCCTTCCATTCTCATCTTCAAATGTTTCCTCATATTCTTCTCTGTCTTCCTCTGACAATTCATCATATACAATTCCCTGCTCAATGAATTTTAACTTAGATTCAACCGAAACATAATCTACAAGATAACCATCTTTAACTGCCTGTGCCAAATCATATCCATATGTAGGTACTCCTTTTTCCAACTCAAATACTTCATAAGTATTTTTATCAATTTCATCTTTAGGCGTGGCCGTAAGACCTACAAGCGGAGCATCAAAATATGTAAAAATGTCTTTATATTTATTATAAATTGACCTGTGTGCTTCATCACATATAACAAGATCAAAATGCCCGCATGTAAACAGCTTGCCATTATCATCATTAATTGTGTCTATACAATTAATCATTGTCTGATATGTAGAAAATACACAATGTGCGGAATAATTATCTTTCTCCTCTACAAGATTAGTGCATGACAGATTAGGAAGCATATTTACAAAGCTTCTCTTTGCCTGTGTTACTAATGAATTTCTATCTGCAAGAAAAAGAATATTCTTAACCCATCCTGCTTTTAATAAAACATCACACAATGCAATTACTGTTCTTGTTTTTCCTGAACCTGTTGCCATAACAAGCAGAGCCTTCCGGCGGTTCTTTTCATCAAAACTATTACATACTGCTTTAATTGCTGATTCCTGATAATATCGCCCAGCAATATTCTTATCTATAGTTATGTGTTTAAGACTTGTCCTCATGGTCAACAGATTGAACCACTTCTCCAAGTCTCTTTTTGAATAAATAACTGAACATTTTCTTTCCGGATACTGTCCATCAATAATATGTGTTTCAAAACCATTTGTGAGGAAAATCACTGGCCTTCTTTTATATTTTCTCTCCAATATATCTGCATATAATTTAGCCTGCTGGCGTCCTTTCGAAACATCTACACAGGTTCTCTTAGCCTCAATAACAGCCAGTGGACGGTGCATGTCATCATAGAAAACATAATCTGCATATCCAGTCTCTGATTTATTAGGCATTCCATCAAGTTCAACTTCATTAAGCCAGTCTTTGCCCTCTGTCCATCCAGCATCAACAAGCATAGCATCAATATACAACTTTCTTGTCTTATATTCAGATAAATCCAGTGGCTTAGGCACATATGTCTGTTGCTGCTCACGCCTGCGTGCAGACAATTCTTCTTTAAGTGAAGCATTTTCTTCTATTAACTTCTTAAGGTCAACTTCCTGCTGTGCAGTCTTTTCCTGTACCTTGGCAAGTTCTTCATTAATAGTATCAGTTGCTGCTTTTGAATTCTTAACTTTTTCTATTCTTGCATTAATCAGATTCTTGTCAAATGTGTGTTCCTCATATCCAGCAGAATAACAACATGCCATAAAATCTATAAATATAAACAGATTCTCAAGACAAAGCATGGCTTCATCTCTTCCTAACTTCTTGGTACCATGTGCTACGTTATTCCCGCATCTGCGGATATACTCCATTCTTCTTAATATATCCGAACCCACTATCTGTCTGTATTCATCCGTATTCATCAGACTATACAGATTATCCTGATAAGGCATCTCCAAGGCAGAGTCAACTGAATACATCCACTTTATTGCAAACTCCATTGCCCTTCGGCTGTTAATAATACTAGCCTCCGGATCCATAAGAATTATTCTCTCGGCAGAAATAGCCACATTTGCAAAGCCTGAAAACTTAGGTTCTTTTTTTAGATAATCAAAATTAGTAACCATTCCTTATCCCCCTGACACGTTCTATTTATTGCATTATATCATAATATAAACTCAATGAAACGCAAAAATCTGCTTTCTGGAATTATAGCTGTTTGGTTGAAATCCTGTTTGAATGAATTTTTTGCTTAAAATTTTGTTGGTTTCCTATAAATTAAGAAATATCTTTTTCCTTATAGGCTTATTCTGACTTTTTTCTCATGTATCATCATATTTTCTAATAAAAATTCCTATAAATCACCTTAATACTTTCATTTTATAGGTTTATCATCGACTATGATCATAGTCAAGTGCTGTTTTCGTCCTATAAATATTTTAAAAATGCGACTACTTATAGGTATCACGATGTTATTGTTTTCCCAAAAATTCCGTGTAAAATGGCTTCAAAAGGATTTCATGAATTTTGATTTGTCGACTTGCTTGACGAAGTCAGCGAATGCATTTTGCTCTTCTAGTTTAGGTAATGGTATCATAATCTTTCTAATATCCGAAAGATTAAGCGTCTTCTGTGCAATTCCTTTAACCTTTTCTTCAATTTGTCTCTGCCCATCTGGTGCTAATAATGCACCATGCAAATAGAAACTGTTAACTAATTCTCTTCTAGGCTTCAAATATGCAATATGTCTTTGAAACAAAAACTTTATATTCTCAGTTACAACTGCTGGATGGCCATAAGAGCCTACCGTAGACAGTAGCAAATCTCCTTGTTCAATCGGCGTTCTTTTATACAACTCATTATATGTTTCGTCACTAATATACTTCTCTGTGTTGTATGTAACAGTATTATTTGAAAGGTTGGATACCAAAATAAACGGAATGCCTGTTTCTTGAAATTTCGGTGGTTGATGTGTTCCATCTGTGATTATCAAACATAAATCATTCATCGAAACCATATTGCCACAATCTCCAAACATCTCGACAAATCGGGCTTTGATGAGCGCATCTAATGCACTTATCTCAGCATTTCGTTTATCTAATATTTCTTTCACTTTTCCCAATATATCAACTATAAATTTCTGATTATCAATTGATGGCAATTCAATCATCGCATCGGCTATGTTTCCAAGTTTAATATACTTAATTACTCCACCAATAGCCTGTTTTCTAAGCTCATCTATATAAGCTTCCATAAAGTAATATAAATATGGAATGTATAACTTTCCACTACCATTATCTTCCATTATGTATGTTCGCTGATAAGCATCGAATTTACCTTTATAATATTTAACATTCAAATCACCATTACCAGCCACTAGAACACACTCACAATCATACGAATATGTCGATATCTTCAATGGTTCCCTTGAGCATGTAAAAAATGGATACTGTCCATCTTCCGAAGAAGCATTTGCGTCAAGTTTTCCTGTCTTTATATTTGTCAGATCACCTATTTTTACTTTCATCTATCTCATCCCTACAAATCCGAATTGACTTAACATCAAGACATGTATTTCTGATGAGATGTTTTTACATTTGTCTGATTTACCATTGCATATTGCATTGTTGTATCTATCTGTGAATGTCCAAGTATTTTCTGTACCTGCTCGATTGGCATTCCCTTGTCAATGGCTCTTGTTGCCATTGAACGCCTGAATTTGTGCGGATGTATTCTTTCCAACTCCAACTTTCGTCCGAGCCTCCGGAGTCTCAATTCTACTCCGCTTATCTTCAACCTGTCATGCGGTGCATCTAATGTAACAAATAAAGCTTTATTATTATCATGTCGTTCTGCTATGTATTCTTTCAAATGTACCTTTGCCTTTGCGTCAAAATACACCCGCCTTTCTTTATCGCCCTTACCATACACAACACATTCGCGACCTTCTAAATCAATATCATCTATATTCAAATTAACAAGTTCACCCACTCTTATGCCCGTTGAATACAATAAATCTATAATAGCCAAATCTCTTTTTTCTTTACAGTTGTCTCTCAATTTCTCTATTCCCTCATCAGATATCGTATTTTTGACAACTGTTTTTGTTTTAATTTTGTGTATTCTTTTCATTGGACTTTTCAAAATATAATCTTCTTCCTCAAGCCATGAAAAGAAACTCGATATATTCCTTCTTACATTATCCACGGTAACATTAGAACAGTTATTGCGTTTCTGATAATTAGCCAGATAATCTCTCATTTCCTCTGTAGTTATCTTTCTTACATTAGTATTTGTCTGCGATAACAAATGTTCCACCGTAGTCTGATAATAACTTATTGTTCGCTCAGAACACCCCTCTATCTGCTTTGCTGCAAGAAACATTTTTAAAAATTCATCATTAGAAATGTTTGTTTTCTCAACTTCATTTTCTGCAAAATTTTTAATAATTACTTCCTGCAATTTCTTCATCTGAGGTATCGTTAAATATTCAGACATCTCATTTAATACTAATACAATTTTCTCTTCCATGTTGGTATCTCCTTAATATATACCAACATCTCCCCCACAATTATATATTTTTGTCTACTTTTCTTCAGCCTTAGTTACTTCTTCAATCATTCCCGTGACAACTGAATTCAAACTTGCTGCATTCTGATTAGTAATCACTGGATTACCTGTCTCTTTTTCTATTCTCATTCTTGCTTCACTGGCTATTTGCCCACCAGTTTTGGCAACATTTCTATTTGCTTCCAATCCGTATGGATTCTGAACCTTTGTGAGTTCCGTTGTTGTTGCTTCCGCTAACATATTAAGTGCAAGTTCCAATGTACTCATATTGTCACGAAGGTTCTCTTTCTTTAAGCCTTTATAATTCTTATATTGACGAGTACTCATTCCTGACCATGCTTTCGTAACTTCATCTGTAAGAATTGCATATTCCTTTCCCTTCTGAACTCCATGAGACTGCCATTCATCTGTCAGCTCTTTTCTGGCACGAATAGTCTGTAATCTCTGATTAATCCAATCCGCTGGATAGCCCTTCTTTGCATATGTTTCCAAAGCTCTATCAATTGTCAATTCTGGATCAATTATTTCTTCAATCCTGTCTCTTCCAACCTGTGCTAACCACAGTTTAAAAGGTTCTGCTTTCTTTGATGGAATAGATTGAATTATTCGTAATAACTGCTCTGTGTTTGCAACATCTGTCAGCCTTCTCTTTCCATCAGCTGCTTTCATTTTCAAAGCGTGACAATTTGTCACGGTTTCATTTCCTTCTTTAATCAATCTTTGTTTTAATTTTCTCCAATATGCATTTGCATCCTTACTTTCAGTTAATACTGCCACTACATCAATTATGGAAAAATACCACTCTTCTAATTCTTCATTCCATGCAGTCCTTATAGGCTGATTTTCAAATAATTGTATTTTATTATCTTCTCCCAATACTCTTCTTCCTTTCTTTTATCCAAAATATTTCTGCATTAATGAATCAAATAATAATTGTGTTTCATCTAATGCTTTTTGTACGGCAACTTTTGATTTGTCGACCTGGTCTTTTATCTCTATAAATTTTTTTTGTGCCCCCATATCAGGTATATAAACTTTAATGCTCTGCAATTCCTGTGCATTAATATTGGCTTGATTTACAGCCCCCTTTGCC
>OJKY01001764.1_pt1 | contig 12356 bp, 5 predicted proteins | sample 1596571 | NCBI WGS metagenome assembly OJKY01 (sample SAMEA4350170, study PRJEB24818) | metagenome | biome: human; feature: gut; material: faeces | place: Denmark | collected 2013-09 | reverse complement strand
CGGTCAGAATAATCGTCGTGCCAAGCTCCCGGTTGATCTTACCGAGCGTTGCCAAAAAGTCCGACGCTGCAATCGGGTCAAGCTGACTTGTTGGCTCGTCGAGAATCAGCACCTTCGGTTGAAGCAACATCACAGACGCAAGATTCAGAAGCTGCTTCTGTCCGCCGGACAGTTCTGTAACAGACTTATAAAACCATGTCTGGATGCCGAAAAATGACGCCATTTCTGCCACTCTGCGGCGGATCGTCGGTGTGTCATAGCCGAGCGATTCCAACCCGAACGCCAGCTCGTGCCAGACCTTATCCGTGACGATCTGATTCTCCGGGCTTTGCTGCACAAAGCCGATTTTTTCAGCCTGTTCGCGCTGGGAAAGTTCATCAAGATTCTTTCCGTCAAACAGGATTTGACCGCTCCTTCGTCCGTGCGGCGCAAGGACGGTTTTTAACTGCCGCAGCAGCGTCGATTTCCCGCAACCGGACGGACCGCAGACCACCAGAAATTCTCCCGGCCGGACGGACAGCGAGAAATCGGAGATCGCGTTCTTTGCCTGTTCTGGATACGCAAAATTCAGATGTTTGATTGCAAAGAGTTCCACTGCCTGTCCTCCCTTCGGTCGAGAATCACCGGCGTCAGCACCAGCGCAAGATACACGAGCATAAAGTTCACCGTCATCGGCGTCCATGCGGCGGCCTTCACCGTCGGATAATACCGGAAATACGTTCCGCCCGCCATCCAGCCGGAAATGAGATACGCCCCGCAGAAAACCAGCCACGCAAGCGCGGCCTTGTCCCGGTCGTCAAAACGATAGATCGAAAATGCCGTGCGCCCCGGCAGGCCATAGCCGCGTGAGCGCATGGAGTCCGCCGTTTCAATGGCATTTTCGAGCGACCATGTGACCATGATTGAGAAGATTTTGACGGCGTTCCCAACGCGGCGGAATACGCTTCCGTTTTTCGTATCGCGTCCGATACAAGCCTGCGCCTCCGAAACCGTCTGCATCTGCGCCCTGAACTTCGGAATGAACCGCAGGGCCATGGACAAAACAAGCGACAGCGCCGGAATCACGCGTCCAAATAAATACACAAACTTGTCCGAAGTCATAACCTCGTTGTAGCTGGAAAACCACAATACGACGCTTGCCAGCATGACGGCCGCCGCCACGCCATAAAGCATGGATTCGAGCGTCAGCGGATTTCCGGAGGGCAGATACGTCAGAATCGTCGCGCCCTCATGGTTAAACGCCGGGTTCAGAAGCGCGGCAAGCGCCGCCATGGGCAGAAGTCCCATGACGGCAAACCGCACCGCTTTCCGGCCTTTCAGGTAAATATCGTAGGTCAGTGCGCCGGTCAGCGAAATTGCCAGATAGACCGGGTGCATCAGGCACATGGAAAAGAGCAGTACCAGCGCGAAATATAGAAAATTGATCACGGGATGATATCCCGAAAAAGCGTCTTTGTTTCTCATTCGCCCTCTGTCCAGCCGCCGCTGCCGACGTCCCTGCCCAGCTCACAAGTATAAACCCACGTGACCGTGTCTCCGTCCTGCAGCGCATACTGGCTGCATCCGTAATTCGGGAACCAGCCGTTCACCGCGTACATCCAGCCGGATTCCGCCCCGCAGTCAAATTCATAGAGGTTCCCGATGCCCTCAATGTAAGCCGAGCCGTAAACCGGCGTCGTGGAAAATTCCAGATGGAGTTTATTCTCCCGGCAGACCTGCTGCAAAACGTCAAAAGCGCTCTGGCCCTCCTGAAAGCTGACCTCTACAGACTCCAGCAGCCAGCCGTCCTCCGGCACCAGCTCCCGCTTTTCCTCGCTGCAAAGCTCCATGTGCTCCAGAATCGATGCACAGGAAATGGAGACGGTGCAGTGATAGCTCGGCCCGGCCTGCGGCGCTCCGCACCCGGTCAGCAGCGCAGCCGTCAGCACCAGCGCCAGCACCGCCCAGACGGCGGCCTTTTTATTTGTTTTCCAGACGTTCACGCAATTCAACTCCATATGTGTTGTATCATTTCAAGTATATCTGAAAACCGGTAATCTGTCCAGTGGCGCAATAGCTGCTGCCGGTCTGGTTTACCGGCTTTCAGATATGCTCTGAAATACAGCACGCAGGGCTGCCCCCCAAAAAGGGGGGCAGTCCTGTGCTGCAAATTGGGATTATGAGGTCAGTTCAGTACATTTTTCACGAACCGGTGGAGGATCGCGGCGACCTGTGCTCTGGTCGCGTCGCCCTTCGGCATGAGCTTGCCGGAAGCACCGTTGATCAGGCCCTCCGAGACAGCCCAGCCGAGCGCCTCGCTGGCATAGGCGGAAACGCTGTCCGCGTCGGTGAAGCTGTTCAGCTTTGCGCTCGCATCGGTGTCCAGCTTCCTGTACTGCGCATAGCGGTACAGGATCGCGGCAAGCTGCTCGCGCGTGACCTTGGCGTCGGGGGAGAAGGAGGTGCTGTCCGTGCCGGTGACGATGCCGTTGGCGGCTGCCCAGATGACAGCCTTTTCGTAATACGCGCCGGAACGCACATCGGTAAAGCTGCTTCTGCCTGTGACGGTGGGTTCGCCCTCGAGCCGGTAGAGAACCGTGACGAGCATGGCGCGCGTCATGGACGCGTTCGGGCTGAAGCTTCTGCTGTCCGTGCCGGAGAACAGGCCGTTTTTGTATACGAACGCAACGTCGTCATAGAACCAGTCGGACGTGGAAACGTCGGTGAACGGAAGCTTGACCTCGGGCTTCGAAGCGGGCTTCTTATTGTCGACACCCGGAGTGATCGGCTCCGGAAGCGCGGCGGTATTGACCGTGACGGTGTAGACTGCGGTGGTCACGCCGTCCTCAGCGGTGACGGTGAAGCTCCAGATATTTCTGGTGTTTGTCAGAGCGCTGACAGTCGCGCGCGGATGCCTCGTAACGATCACGAAGCTGCCGGTCTTGACGACCGTGCCATAGGGAACCGTGACGGTGTAGCTGTTGTTCGCACTGGCCACAGCCTTGAAACCCGCAACGGTGATGCTGCTGACACCCGTGTCATTGGACTTCGGGGCTTCGGTGAACGAAACGGTGACGGTGTAGGTCTTGGAGGTCACGCCGTCCTCAGCGGTGACGGTGAAGCTCCAGACAGTACCTTCGTTCGTCAGAGCGCCGACAGTCGCGCCTGCGTCGCTTGTGACGATCACGAAGCTGCCCGCTGTAACGTCCGTGCCGTAGGGGAGGGTAACGGTGTAGGTGTTGTTCTCGCCAGCAGTGGCCTCAACGCCCGCAACGGTGATGCTGCTGACATTCGCATTGCTGGACTTCGGGGCCGCTGTGACCGTGACGGGGAGCCATGGGGAGAAAATGTTGGTGAACTCGTCGCCCATTGCGGACAGAACATAGCTGCCTGCGGCGGCAAACGAGAGCGTGACCTGCCCATTTTCGCCGATGACCTTGCCCTCGACCGGCGTGAGCGTGCCGTCTTCGCCGACTGTGCAGATCTGGATGTCCTCAGGATCGAGCGCCGCACCGTGCGTTACACGGTCCTCGGGCTTCAGACCGCCGCCGTAGGCGTACATATAGCCGTCCATACCGAGCGTGAAGTCGGTTCCGGCCTGAACCGTAAAGGTATCCAGACGGTTTCCGTCCGTATCCGTGAACCACGTATAGTAGTCCATGTACATACTGGTGTCCTGATAGAAGAAGAACTCAACGGTGCCGTCCTCTGCAACGGGGGTCTGGCTGATGGTGTAGCCGGTGTAGCCGTACTGCGTGTTATATTCGCCATTCTTGTCGCAGGGGAACTCGCCGTTGACCGCGAAACTGAACGCGGAGGTTTTTTCTCCGTTGACCGTGGTGATCGTGCCGTTGCTGACGACGAGATAATCGCTCTTGCTGTCCTTCGTGAAGTCCTCACCGAAGGTGAGCTCGTGGTACTTCACGAGCACGTCCAGCGCGGAAACGCCGTCTGTGACATCATCAGCGTAGCCATAGCGTTCGGCGAGATCGCTGGAGACTTCCACGCGGGTCGGAACCATGATAAACATATTTTCTGCCTGCATGGAAATGGTCGCGTGGATCGTCTTGGCCTCTTTCACCGTGACTGTGACGGAGTAGGTCACGGCAGTGCCGTCCTCAGCGGTCACAGTAAACGTCCAGACGCCGTCCTCACCCTTGGCCGGGCCGGTAAGCGTGGCCTTGCTGTCGGAAAGTGTGATCTCGAAGCTGTCTGCCGTGACCTCTGTGCCTGCCGGGAGCGTTACGGAGAAGCTGTTTTCAGCCGTACCGGCTGCTGCCTCAACGCCTGCGACCTTGACGGACGCAACACCCGCGTCAGAGGACTGAGCTGTGCCGAACACCACGTTGATGGTGTAAGTGCGCTTGCCGTCGCTCGTTTCATTCATGGTGGGCCAGCTGTCGTCTGCACAGACGACGGTGATGACGCTGCCATTTGCGATGGGGATCAGGGACGTGCGGGAATATTCGCGGCCCGTAGCCTGCGTGCCGAGATAGGCGCGGACCTGATAGTTCTTGTTTGCCGCCGTCGGTGTGACGAGCAGCGAGGTCGTGCCTTCCGGCACAGTCAGGGTGTAGGTGAAGGTGTCGCCGCTGAACTTGGGCGCCAGCTTACCGGTGCTGAATGTGAGCGCTTTGAGGCGGGTGTCGGAATTGTTCCAGCTGCCGCCAAGATCCTCAACGGTACGGGTGTACATGATGCGGATCTCGTCGCCCGCGCAGAGCGTGCCCTTTGCAACGGTAAATTCACCAAAGCCAAAGTTTGTGAACCAGTCGTTGAGTGTGCCCATCCAGCCGGACATGGTACCGCCGTCAAACGCCTTCAAGTTGTCAATGGAGGAGATGTAGTTGCTTTCCGCGCCGACGACGGTGTGGCCATCCAGTGCTTCCACAACGCAGCCCATCATGGTCGATTCGCCAGTCAGCTCGATCCAGGTGTCGGCCAGCGTGCCTTCCCAGACAGCGCCCTCCGCCTTCGGGAACGTGGTGTTCTCCACGATCACACGGGCCATGCCGGCCAGCGTCAGAACGCTGACATACGCCATATCCGAGCCGCCCTTGGAGGCGTCGTCCTTCACATAGGACAGCGTCAGTGTGTAGCTGCCTGCTGCAAGCTGCTTCTTGATGCTGCCGCTCTTCTCGCCGCTGACAGCGTCGGCCAGCGTTTCCGTGCTGCCGCCGTCGGCTGCGAGCGTGATGGTCAGCTTGTCATAGCCGTTTTCCGAGGAAACGCCGTAGCCGAAGCGCAGAACGGTGGGTGCGCTCAGCGTAAAGGCAAACGAGGTCGTGGAACTTGTCTTGTCCTGCTCCTGGTTGCTGCTCTCAAAGCGGTCCAGATCGGCATTGTAGACCCAGGGGTAATTGCCGTTGTCGGAAACGCTGATAGAGGTGACAGTCTGCTCGGGGTAGGAGACGTGGCCGAGGCGGTCGTCGTCCCAGACCGTGTAGGTTTCGCCGCAGACGGCGCAGACGTAGGTCTTATAGCCGGTGAAGACCTGCTCGGTGCCGTCCTTGGGCGTATGGCCCTTGGCGGGAACGATGTCTTCCTTCGTTTCTGAGCAGCCGTCTCTGCGGCAGGTACGGACGATCCTGCCCGGCTGCGTGCAGGTGGGAGCCGTCAGGACACAGCTGTTGTCGCTGCCGTCCAGATCCTCGCAGAAGTCGTGGCCGAGCGGTGCGGTATAAGCCGTGCGGTAGCTTTCGCCGCACTCGCTGCAGGTGAAGCGGGTATAGCCCTTCACGGTGCAAAGTGGGTCAACGACCGTGCCCTCGCCGTTCGCCTTGTGGAAGGTCGCGTCGGTCTGCCATCTGAGTGCGGGATAGCCGCCGCAGACCGGGCCGAACGCGTCGGACAGGTCGGCGTCCTTGAGGTCAGATTCGTTCAGCGCTTCGGCGTTCGCGTCCGCGTTCAGCGTGTTCAGATAATAGCACTTGGAAATCTCGGAGGAAGCAGTGTCAACCGTGCCGAATACGGCGCTGCCCGCTTCGCCGGTGGAGTAGCAGCTGGAGATGGTGATTTTCCCCTGCACAGTGCCGCTCCAGTTCACATTGCCCTTGACCTCGCCTGCGATGCCGCCGGAGGCCGTGCCGGAGATCTTGCCGGTGTTGTAGCAGCTTGTAACAGTCATTTCGCTGCTGGTGCCGCCGATGATGCCGCCGGCCTTGCTGCCGGTCGCGGAAATTTCTGCGGTGTTATAGCAGCCGGTGATGGTCGAGCCGTTGCCGACTGTGCCGCCGATAATGCCGCCGGCGCTGCTGCCGCCGGTGACAGCGCCGAAGTTCGCGCAGTTCTCGATCACGGCGTTCTGATAGGTGTATCCCACAAGACCGCCGACGTTGTTGCCGGTAGAGGTGATGACTGCGTAGTTGAAGCAGTTCGCGATTTTCGGAGCAGTGCCGCTGGCATAGCCGGCGATCGCGCCTGCGCTGCCCTTGCCGGAAACTGCGCCGCGGATGGTCAGATCATGGATGTAGGAATTCGAGCCGATCTGCGCAAACAGGCCAGCCGTGGCGTTAAGGCCGGTGATCTCAAAGCTTGCGCCGTCAAGCACGACCTTCTTGCTGGAGGAGATGTTCAGCCATGCGTATTTGCCGAGGTTGATATCGGCCGTCAGAACGCCGGAAACGTCCGCGTCCTTGCTCTTCGCGACGAACCATGCCAGCTCCGCGCCGGTGCCGATCCGGTAAACGCCGTTTTCGTCGGTCTTCGGTTCGGCCTGCGTCTTGCCGTCCCATGCGCCCGCTGCGGTTGCCTGCAGGGTGATGGTGATTTCGTTGGAGCCTTCCTCCTTCATGGTGACGCTGCCAGTGGCGTATTCAACGCCAGCGCCGGAAACGGTGTAGAAGTATTCCTCGGCATAAGCCTTGAACGTGCCGTCTTCCGCGACCGCAATGCCGTTGCCTGCGCTGTCCTTCAGCGTGACGGTCAGATCCTTGCGGTCAATGGCCGTGCCGTTCTGATCCTGGAAGCTCAGCTTGCCGGTCAGGAAGTCGAGCTTTACGACCGGGATCGTGATCTCCGGCAGACGGCTGAGAATGCCTGCCGTCTTGGGCGCGTCGAAGCCGGGATTCGTGCCCACAGCATAGGTGATGCCGCGGTGCGTCGGAACGCCGGGCCAGCCCGCCTGCTTGATCGCGCCGCTCAGCGTGTAGGTCTCCTCAGCCCAGAACTTCGGGATGGTGACAGTCAGCTTCTGCCGCTCAGGGTTGCCGCTGAAGTCATAAACGCCGAAGTTTCCGCCGGGATCACTCTTGAAGAAGGTGCCGTCCGGGCCCTGCATATACAGGGAGAAGTTGAAGTTATACGCGCCGGAAAGCTTTTCCTTGGGGCTGATCAGGTTGGAGAACTGGATCGTGACGGAATCGCCCGGCTTGATGGCAGCCAGCTCTTCCTGCGTCAGCTCCGTGCCCTCCGCGTTGACAAACTTGTAGTTCACGCCGCGTGCCGTCACGACCTGATAGGTCGAAAGGCCGCCCTTCGTGACCTTGATGATATTGCGGCCGGTGATCAGACCGCTGACGGTCACAGTGCCGTCCTCGGCGGTTGTAACGCCGTTCGCCGTGAAGCCGCCGGAATACGTCATAGACGCAGCGGTCACGGTGGGGCGCAGGACGCTCACGGTGCAGCCCGCTTCGGGCTTGAAGCTGTAGCTCGCGCCCTCTGTTCCGGTGTAGAACAGAATGTCATGCTCCGCGTCGAGTTGCCGCGCCTCATCCTTCTCGATGACCGCATCCATGCGGTCAAGATTCATATTGGTCTGGATGGCGCTGCCGTCCGCGCCGACATTCACGACAAACACGCCCGTCAACTCCGGCCAGATGGCGGAGAAGCGATGCGAGGGCGTGCTGGTCTGGCCAGCCATATGGGTCATTGCGTCATAGGTTACGAGCACGATTGCCGTGCCCTCATGCTTGGCCTCCATCACGGCGACGTTGCTGTTCAGCGCGTTCGGCGTGATGGTCACGACGTCGCTGGCATTGCCGTTCACATCAATGACCTGATAGTGCATCTCCGGCAGTGCGACCTTGGCGTTCATAAAGCTTTCGATCGCGAACCAGTTGCGGAAGGAGTTGAGCTCGAACGTCTCGCCAACGGCCATGTTTTTATAGCCCTTGGTGTTGATGTTCAGGTAAATGCCTGCACGGTCGTAGACGTTGTTTTCAAAATGATAGATCGTGCTCTTGCTGAAATCACCGGTCAGGCCGAGATCCTCTTCCGTGACCGTGTACGCTGCGTCGGCGCTCAGTCTGACGTAGTTCCAGTATGTTGCACCCTGCGGATGGCGGACACGGTAGAAGTAATCCGTGTTCTTGTCGAGATGGAACGTGGCCGTGCCGTCCTCGACGGAACGCGCGAACGGCTCAAGGAAGCTGAACACATAGTATTTTGCGAGCGTACCGGCGTCGATGGTCGAGCCCTTCGGCGCTGTGACCGTGACCGTGACGAATTCCTTGCAGGTCAGGCTGAGGCTGTCGTTCATTGTCGGGGTCTTGGAAGCGGTAGCCGGGTTGTAGTTCGGATGCGTTTCCGCGTTCGGCGTGGCTGTCACGCTGACTGTATCACCAACGACAAACAGGCAGCTTGTGTAGGTCTTGCCCCAGTTTACAGCCGAGCCAAACTCCGCCTTACGCTCTGCACCGGAGGCGTCGGTTACGCGCAGCGAAAGAGTATAGTCTGTGTCCTTAACCCATGAACTGGGGTTGACGGAGATCTGATACATCCGCTGCAGCTTGAAGCTGCTGTTCTCGCTGCTGACGTCGATCACCACGCCGCCGTTGCGGTCATTGTTCGCGTCATAGCCGTCAACCCAGTAAGCGCCGGGCGCAAGGTCGATGGTATACGCGCCGTCTGCGGCTTCCTTCGCGGCCAGCAGATCGTCCGCGCCCTTCACGCCGTCCATGTAGGTATACAGCTTCAGGGACTTGACCTGTGCGTCGTGCATACCGGACAGTGTGACGCTGACATCGCCCTCTGCTGCCAGAACGCCTGCGGGCAGCAGGCTCAGCAGCATCACGAGCACGAGCAGCAGGCTCAGAATTCGTTTCTTCATACATTTTTCCTCCAGAATCAAAATATCTATCGCAAGCTCCTTATCTTATTAAATAGGAGCGGAAACAGGGGGCGCAGACGGCTTTGGGAGAAACAAAAGTCCGCCATTCTTGACAAAATGGCGGGCGGATCTCCACAGAAACAAAATACGCTGCTTTTCCTGTGAGGAAAAACGGCGCACCTGTTCCGAATGCTACAGGCAGAGCTCGTCCCACGCATTCATCCTTTCCGCCGCGAATGCGGCGCAGACAGCAGTTCTTCTGACTTGCACTCTGGAAACAAACTCTTTGTTTCCGCGCCCGTTTCCTGCCTTCTCGCGGATAAATCCGCAATGACTGGCTTTCACCCAGACAGCTTTCGCTGCTTCGGAACGGTCTTGTGCGCACAGCTCCGGTCGAGTGGTTTTCCCTTTCTCTTGCGCCGAAGCCTGCCTTGCGGCATGCTTCGGTTACTGTACATCGGATGGCAATATCAAATTGTTAGAAAAAGCAAAATCTTGTGCTTTTCCGTCTGCTACTATACACGATATGGGCGTGATTTGCAAGCGGTTTGAAAAAAATATACCGCATTTGTCCCACCCTCTTGAAAAAAGCCGAAAGCTGTGTCAAAATAAAGAAAACCGCCCCGGCGGTGTTTTGACAGCACAACAGTTAGATGCAACTAACTGATACGGAGGAAGCGATGAAATACCATATTGAGAAGAATACCGTGCAGGAAACGCTCGTCATTCCGCTTTACGGACGGAAAATGTGCTCGGAATTATATCCGAATCTCTACCGTGACGAGACGGCCCTGTGCCTGATCGATCAGATCGATTACGATTTTTCGCTTCTGTCCCAGAAGTCCAAGAGCCTCATGCAGCAGTTCGGCTTTCTGGAGGCCGCCATGCGCCAGAACGACCTTGCATGGGAGGTGCGGGACTATCTGCGCGAGCATCCGAACGCGGCGGTCGTCAACCTCGGCTGCGGACTGGACGACACGGGCCGCAGCTGCGACAACGGCTCCTGCAGGATCTATAACCTCGATTTTCCCGGCGTGATCGCCGTGCGCGACGCGCTCCTGCCTGCCGGAGAGCGGGAGGAAAATATCGCCTGCGACCTGAACGACACCACTTGGTTCCGCCGCATCGACGCGTCGGGCGGCGCGGTATTCTTTGCCGCGGGCGTATTCTACTATTTCCTGACGGAGCAAGTCAGAGCGCTCGTACAGGCCATGACGAAAGCGTTCCCCGGCAGCAGGCTGGTCTTCGACGCGGCAAATCAAAAGGCGGTGCGCCTGATGCTCAAAACTTGGATCAAAACCGCTGAAATTCAGGATGTCGGCGCATATTTCGCTGTTTCCGATGCGAAAAAGGAACTTTCCGGCTGGTCGCCGCGCCTGCGCGTGTCGAGCCGGGGCTATATGCTGGGCTATCAGAGTCTGGATGACCCGTCGGTTCCCGGCTTTTATCGGTTTCTTGCAAAAGTCGGCGACGGCATGATGCGGATGCAGATCGTCCGGCTGGAATTTGCGGAAGGGGAGACAACACTATGAAATATGCCGGAATGCCTATGGGGATGTGGGCGCTGTTCGCCGGTTCGTTCCGGAAGGACCTCACGCCCGCCATGTGCCGTCTGGGCTACACCATGAGCGACGCCGGCGGCGCATCCGACTTCGTGCGCGAATACACCCTCGCCTCCGGCGGCCCCTACTGCGACTGCGGGTATCATAAACGAAATAAGCAGAATAAAGGCTCCACCGCGCCAGCGTAGGGGTCGATGCCCACATCGACCCGGCAGAATGCACCGTTTTTACGGAAGTCTTCGGCAAATCCGTAACTTCCCACTGGGCCGACAGAGTTGTTGGCCCCTACAGCGAAACTTCATTTTCTCACGTATCCCGTAGGGGCGGACGACTCTGTCCGCCCGCAGGATGCACTGATTTTTATGAAATCTCCGGCGAATTCGCAGCTTCCCAACGGGCCGATGTGTACCGGCAAGCGGCAGACCCACATCCGTAACGCTCCTTCGTCGCGAACGGCTGTGACCGGCATCGGCCCCTACAAAATGCCCGCATCAAAGCCCTTCCTTGAACGCAAGGGAAGGTGGCTTCGATACGGGCGTTTTTTTATGATTTCTCCAGCAGTGCAATGCCTGCCTTTACACGCGCAATGGATTCCTCTTTTCCAAGCAGTGCGCACAGCTCCGTAGCGCCGCCGGGGGTCGAGGCCTTGCCGGATACGGCTACGCGCAGCGGCCAGAGCACGACGGAGTTCTTGAGCTCGAGCTTCGCCGCCAGCGCGACGAGCGCTTCATACAGACCTTCGTTCGTCCAGACCTCCAGCGATTCCAGCACCGGAAGAATCTCACGCAGGGAGGAGAGGCTGTTCTCCAGCGTCGTCTTGGACTTCTTGTGGACATACAGCTCCGTGGAGTATTCCGGCAGTCTGTCGATAAAGTCCACACGCTCCGGCAGATCGGACAGAATTTCGCAGCGCGGCTGCACCAGCGCGGCGACGGCCTTCAGATCAATTGCGGGATTCGTAATGACTGTTTTCAGAACCGGCTCGGCCTTGGCGAAAAATGCCTCGGGGCTGAGCTTTTTCATATATTCCGCGTTCATCCAGCGCAACTTGTTGATATCGAACACGGCAGGGGACTTCGAAATGCCGGAAATATCAAAAATCTCGGCCAGCTCCGAGAGCGTGTAGAATTCGCGCTCCGCGTTTTCGCCCTTCGGGCTCCAGCCCAGCAGCGCCACATAGTTCAGCACAGCCTCGGTCAGATAGCCCTCGCGGATCAGATCCTCATAGCTTGGGTCGCCGTGGCGCTTTGACATCTTGTGCTGCGCGTCGCGCATGACAGGGGAGCAGTGGACATATGTCGGGATCTCCCAGCCAAAGGCTTCGTACAGCAGATTGTATTTCGGTGCGGAGGACAGATATTCGCTGCCGCGTACGACGTGCGTAATGCCCATCAGATGGTCGTCGACGACGTTTGCAAAGTTGTACGTCGGCAGGCCGTCGGATTTCAGCAGCACCTGATCCTCCAGCTCCTTGTTTTCGACCGTAATGTCGCCGAACGACACGTCGTGGAACGTGGTTGTGCCCTCCTGCGGGATGCGCTGACGGATGACAAAGGGCTCTGCGGCGGCGACTCTCGCTTCTGCTTCGGCAAGCGGGAGATCCCGGCAGGCGCAGACGTGCTTTTTGATCTCCTTGCTGTCCGTCTCTTCGGCGGGTTCTTCTTCAGATTTCTGGCAGAAGCAGTAGTATGCGCCGCCCTTTTTGCACAGAAGTTTTGCATACTTGCCGAAGAGGTCGCGCCGCTCGGACTGGACATAGGGACCCC
>OJKY01001759.1_pt1 | contig 12383 bp, 14 predicted proteins | sample 1596571 | NCBI WGS metagenome assembly OJKY01 (sample SAMEA4350170, study PRJEB24818) | metagenome | biome: human; feature: gut; material: faeces | place: Denmark | collected 2013-09 | reverse complement strand
GCGCTGCATCCAGCACGGAATCGATCCGCTGCAGGGCATCGGCCACCACCATCTTGTTTTCGCTCATGTACATGATCTTCGTCAGCGTCAGGGAGATCACCGGCGTAATGATGATATAGAACAGCAGGTTCAGCAGAAATACCGGGGTCACGCCGTGTATCGTGAACAGCAGCCCGCCTGCAATCAGAAAGGCGAACACGCCGTTGACGGCGGCGGTGTAGAACATCATGGGCAGGCGCAGGTCTTTGGTGTAGGAGACGACCCACTTTTCGTACTCATCAATGGCGGTCTTGAATTTTTTGAAGGAAAACACACTCTGCCCGAAGGTTTTGACCACCGGAATGCCCCGGACGTATTCCACTGCCTCGTTGGACATGGCCTCCAAGGCATTGCCGTACTGCCGCATTTTTTCGACCATCCGCTTGCCGGTCATGGTCGCCATAATGAGGAAAGCCAGCACTACCGGCGCAAGGCTCAGCAGCCCCAGCCTCCAGTCGAACGCCAACAGCAGCACCAGCAGCCCCACCGGGGTGGCGATGGCGTTGTACTGGTCGGGCAGCTGGTGGGCAAGATAGGTCTCGGCGGCTCCGGTGCTCTCGTGGATAATCTTGCGCAGCTTACCGCTGCCGAAGTTCTCGGCAAAGCCCAGCGGCAGCAGTGCCAGATGCTCCGACACTGCCAGCCGCAGATTGGTCGCCACCCGAAACGCCGACAGATGGGAGCACATCAGCGCTGCAATATAAATAAGGTAAGACAGCACCGCGAATAGCACTGCCATCCAGCCGTAATGAGGAATGTTCACCGCCTGCGCATAATCCGGCGCAGCGGCCAGTACATCCCGCAGAATCATCCAGATATAGAGAAACGGCACCAGCGCCGTCAGCGCGCTGATGGCGGAAAGCACCCAGGAGGCATAGGTAAAAACCCGATACCTGCCCGCATAGCCCATCAGGCGGGAAAAGTCAGATTGTTTTTTCAATAAAATCACATCCTTACCGATAAGCGCGCCTGCGCACCCGCCTGAATCAAGCGGGTGCGCAGGCACCGTTTATTCTGCCGCAGATAAATTTTCCGTGGCAAAAAGCTCAATGACATTTTCCATGGTTGCCTGATCGTAATCCTCCGCAATCGCGGCGGCATTCCAATAGGCATAATTGCCCTCGAACCAGCTTTGAAGATCACTCAGATCCTCCGCATAGCGAAACTCCAGATGATAGGTGGTTTCCATGGTGTCGGGCGAGAAGGCAAAATAGGTAAACTGGCCGGAATTTTCATCCTCGCTCTGATAGAAGATGAAGCCGTTTTCGTTCTCCTCATCCAGCAACTTATAGGTGTGGGAGAAAACCTCCTGTCCCTGCGCGTCCAGACCGGTGATCGTGTGACCGTCCATCACAAACTTGTCCACGCCGCCCAGAAAATAGCAGTTAAACGCCATGCTGTCCGGGTCTGCCGCGTATTTTTCCGCCGCCTCCGGGCCGTAAGGCTCCGCCATGCACATTCCCAGCAGCATATCCGTGGCAGTCTCCGCGTTCTCCGCGCCTGCCAGCGGCGTGGTGGCATCGATCCAGATATTCCGATACTCGGATTTTGACAGCTCCGGGAACAGCTCCACATACGTGCCGCTGATGGTGGTCAGATAATCGTCGGTCACCGCGCTCTGGTCAGTCGGCGGCGTCTGTTCATCCGTTTTCGCCTGGCCGCAGCCGGCAGCCGACAGCAGGCAGATCACGCAAAGCACAAAAGCAGCAAATTTCTTTTTCATACAGTACCTCCCAAAACTCTTTGGTTAGCTTCCTCTAACCGCCGGGTATTCTAACACGCTTTGCGTTTTTAAACTACTCCGTTTTGTTTTTGATGCTCCGTTTTACCGCATTCTTTTTATCGGCACGATAGCGGGACGGTGTCTTGCCGTACCGCTTTTTGAAGCTCTCTGAAAATTTGCTGGCGTTGTCATAGCCTGCTTGCTGCGCGATCTCCGTAACAGACTTCCCGCTGCGAACCAGCTCCACTGCCGCCTGCTCCAGGCGGTATTCCTTGATATATCGGTAGATCGGCACGCCATAGACCTGCTTGAAGAGCTTTTGCAGATGCGATACCGATATCTCATGCTCCGCCGCAAGGCTGGCGAGGGATATGTATCCCTCCCGGTTTGTCAGCAAGTGATCCCGGAGATGGTGCGCAAGAACCGTCTGCTCGGACGAGCAATATAACCCCGCCGTATTCTCCTGTGGAATACGCCCAAGCAGCATCAGAAGTTCCAGCGTCTTGAGCTGCAAAAAGCCGGGATCTTCATAGAATGCACTTTCGTAAAGCTCCCGGAATACATGCTCACAGCGCGGCCCCGCAGCGCCGACCATATACCATTTACAGCCCAGAAGATTTTGCTTCCATGCGGCAAAATCCACTGAAAACGCAGGTGCGTTCTGCTTTATCCAATTTCCCGCGGCGGCCGGTTCGATCTCCAGACAGATTCCCTCGTAGTAGCTCAGCGGAAAGCAGGACGCCGAACTGCTTCCGTGAAAGCCATCGTAGCAACTGACCGCCATGTCGCCCGGCTTCAGAAGAACACGATCCCGCATGGAAAAGCTGGTTTCAAACCGTCCGTTCACGCAGAAATTGACTTCCAGCCTCCCGATCTGTGTCCGAATTTCTGTATACGCCTCCATTTCCAGCCGCAGCAGCATGATTCCCACGCCGTCAAACAGCCGGTAGTAGTGGATTTCTCCGCTTCCGTCCACCTTTTCGAAGCCGTCTGCTTGTGCAGGAAAAGCGGAGCCCATACCCGTTTCGTCATGAAAAATGATGTCGATCATACTGCTTTTCCAAATCCGACCTTCACGATCTGCATAGGCGATTTATATTCCGTCTCCGGCTCGTTGGTGTTGAAGCCGTCGTAGGCCACCAGCACAACGTGATAGGTCTTCGCCATTTCCTTTGCCGTCGGTTCCATGCCGCAGTAGATTGTGCCGCCGCCGTGGAGCATCACCATCAGTTCCGGGTGCTCCTGTTCGAATTCAAAGTATTTCGATGCTACTCCACCTCACCCTTGTTTCTTTTTGTACCCGCAGTCGCAGTAGGGTCCGCCGAAGGCAAGGGTGTACTGCCGCACAAAATTTGTCACACCGCCCGCTTCGCTCATGGTGTAGTCCAGATGGCACAGGGCGGGGGTTAGGTCGTACAGCCCCAGCTCTTTCATCAGCACACAGATGCCGCATTTGGTAAAGCGTCCCTCGTAGCCGCTGCCATCCGGGTATTCGTAAAACTCCATGTTCCACGAATAGGGGTTGCGGTCGGCGGCTTTCAGAGCGGCTGTTGCCTTCATAGTGGCAATATCCTTTTCGGTGAACTTGCTTTTTCCGCTCTTGCGGCAGAACCACTGCATGGGCGCAGTCATCATGGCTTTTGCATAGTAATCCGTCAGCCTGTCCACCTCCGGACGCTGCGGCATGGAGAGAACAAACGCCCCGATCATGGCGCAGTTGACAAGATTCATTTTGAAACGGTCGGCTTTTTCAAACTCCGGCAGCCTGCGGATGATTTGCCGGTATTGCGGCTTTGCCTTTTTCGTGATGGCTTTTGCGGTAGCTGCATCATAGCCCAGCACAGCGGTCAGCTGCTTTTGAAAGGAGCCAGCAAACAGCACCCACATGGCCATGGGCATTCCCATCCAACGCATCGCACTTCGCTCCTTTCCATTCCGCAAGAGTCCGGCACATGCGTTTCTCGATGTCTATCCGGGTCTGGCGGCATTCCTTGGGATATTTCTTTGCCGCCTGAAACGCCAACTTTACAAACAGACCGGAGCCAACCGGCAGCATGATTTTCAGCATCCCCTCCGGAAAGACAAAGTGGGTGCCGTGAGCATAAACCATTGTTTCAATCTCGCATTCATGCGGCTTTTCCGCAAGGCGTTTTTCCATGCGGCGGATATATTTTGCGGTGTCCCACAGCGCATCGTCCTCCGCGCCGATCAGCAGCAGCTTTCCCCGGATGTTTTCAACAGGAATATATTCCCCCGGCTCGATCGGATGCACCGCCTCGGAATCATCAAACAGCTTGCGGGAGTTGACCATATCGCCGGTGCGCTTGCTCTCTGCGGCGATGCAGTGCCAATAATTGGGATGCTGATAGCAAAACGGCATATAGGGCAGCGGCTTGCCCCGGTAGGAGAACAGCGACTCGCCCTCGACTGGCCATTCCTTGCAGCCGTCCCTTTTGCCCTGCATAAAACCCTGCCACACAAAATCGCTGGGCGTCATGGCAATGGTCAGGGTAACATCCGGGAACATGGCAGCCGCTGTCAGCGCGAGCGTTCCCGTAGTCGATGCACCGGCAATGCCAATTTTATGGTTGCCGTTGGCTTTCAGCCACGAAATGGCCGTCTCCACGCGCTCCAGCGGATAATTATGATGGCCGTAATCCTTTTTCGCAGGCGACATGGTGAGCACATTTACGCCCCGCCCGCAGAGCCATTTCACGGCTGAACGCGCAAGCCGATCCTCCGGATCGTCACCAATCATCGCAACGACCGCGCAGTCCGATCCGCCGGCACACGCCCAGTACGCGCCGTAAAAGCCGGCGGTTCCCACATCAAAGTGCAGGTGCTTCATTGTTTCCCTCCAAATCCGATCTTTATGATCTGCATGTTCATCATCCCGTCGCCGACTTGGGCAAGAAAGCGGAAAAAGCCGCTGACTGACGGGTCTTTCAGATCGTTGTAGCCCAGCATATAGCCCCGGCTGGAGACCCGCAAACTGCTGTCCCACGCGCCGATCTCGCTTTTCGCGTCCGAAACGGCAAAGTATGCGCCCACATCCTTGATCTCGGCATCCTTCAGCCATGTTTTCAGCATCAGTTTCACCGCCTTTTCGTTGGCGGCGTCAAACACAAGTACGCCGCCTTGAAAGGCGTCTGCCATGGCCCGTACCAGTATCCTCACCTGTTCTTTCAGGAAATAGTAGAACACGCCGGACGCAAAGAACACCGCGCCGCCGGAGGCGTCGATTTTGTCAAGCCACGCTGTGTCGTTCAGGTCGCAGGGGATGTTCGTTTCCCGCTCTCCGGCGGGAAGCAGCTGATTCCGCACCGCGATGACATCCGGAAAGTCCAGATTGTAGATTTTGCAGTGCCCGTTGTCGCAGGCGCGGCCGGTGCAGTCCAGCCCACAGCCGAGGTTTACCACTGCTGCCGTGGGGTGCGTTTTCAGATAATCCCGCACCTCGTAGGCAAGGTCGTTCTGCCGCATGGCGACCTCAAGGAAGCCGAAGCGCTGCATCAAACTGCGGGATTTTTTCTCCAAGGCGGAAAAATCATAGTCGACCGCGTTTACCAGCCGCCGCGCCGCCTCATCCCGGTACAAATTGGGGTACAGCTCGGAGCACATTTTCCGTGCGTACAGCGGAATGATCAGCGTCTCCTGCACCGTGTTCTTTTCAATTTTATAGCGCACAGTCATCCTCCTTTATCGCCCCACAGCCTGAAGATACCCGGCCCTCGCCACTTCCTCCGTGTCGTCCGATTCATCGTAGGCGTCGTAAGGCGCGGTGGGGTCGGGAACCCGCTTTTGGAACGGTGAGCAAAGCTTGTCCTTATGGGCAAAGGCGAACTCGAAGTTGTCCGTCCAGCCGGTGTGACCGGTGAGAAACAGCGGATGCAGGTCACGGCTTTGCAGCTTCTGCTCCAGTGCCGCCAGCGACTTCACCGCCAGTTTGTTGTCCTCTGCCAGAGAGGAAATGAAACTGTAGCCGCCGTCCGCGCCGAACCAGATAGTATCGCCGGTGAAGAGATATTTGTCGTCAATGAGATAGACTATATGCCCCCATGTATGGCCGGGGACGAGAAAGCACTCAATTTTGATGCCGTCAATCTCGAAAGTCTCGCCGTCATGCAGCAGCACCTTTTCGTTGTTAATTGTGACCTGCGGCAATTTATAGAGATGGTATATGACCTTTCGCCGCACCTCGCCGGTGAGATACCGGTTTTCAATCTCGCCGATATAGAGCTTTGCGCTCCGGAACAAACCGGGGCTGTCTGCCTCCACCGCGCCCACGTGGTCGGTGTCCTGATGAGTGATGAGGATGTGCCGGATGGACTGCGGGTCGATGCCCAGCCAGCCCATTTTTTCTGCCAGCCGGTCGTAGTTGTACCCGGCATCGATCATGATGGTGGTGTCGCCCTTGCGGTAGAAGAAGATGTTCGCCACCCACTCCCGCACGCAGGCCACGCGCTCATCCACCCAGCCGGTGTTCAGCGGCTTGAATATCTCCTTGCCGCGGTACATCTTGCTCATTTCTCTTTTCTGAAATTCGGTCGCTTTCTTTGACATCGGTATTTCCTCCTTACAGCAGCAGCCCGAGTCCCGCAAGGAGCAAAGAAATCATGGCCATTCCCAGTGTTCCGAACAACCATTTCTTCTGCTTGCCTGCTTTCGAGATGTACGGCATCAGATCCTCTGTCCCCGGTATCACCCATGCCTCTGTGTGTCCGACCCAATAGCCGTCGATGCCAAGCCGGTCGATGAGATTCATCACAGACAGGATTACAAAGCACTGCCAGAAGCCGCCCCAAAATGTCTGCGCACCGTTGATGGCATAAACGCAAATCAGCACATAGGCAAGATATCCCGGAACGCAGATCAGCTTGAAGCGCAGCGAGTTTTGCTTGATCTTTTCCTTTGTGGTCAGCCCCAGCGCAACGCACCGTTCCTGTACCTTCGAGTCATACAAATGCGCCATGCCGACAGCGCCCTTGTGGATGCCGATGGTGCACACCAAGACCAGCAGCGCCCCCAGCCCCAGTCCTTCCAGAATTGTTTGCGGCAGCATTCCTTATTCCTCCCGCTTCTGTCCTGTCACGCAGAGCCAGCCCATTTTGTTTTTATGGATCTGAACATTGCAGAATCCGGCGTTTTCCAGAAATGTTTTCAGCTCATCGCCGCTGTATATGGTCATACCGCCGATAATCTCCGTCCACTTCTCATCCTTGTCCGTGTCGCCACTGCTCTCATTGCAGATGAGAAAGGTTCCGCCGGGCTTCAGCACCCGATAAACCTCCCGAAAACACTGCGGCAGATTCGGCCAGAAGTAGACCGTTTCAAAGGCCGTGACGGCATCAAACCAGTCATCTGCGAAGATCATATCCGCCACACTGCCTTGCAGGACGGCACAGCGCCCCTCCGCAATGGCGGTCTTGTTGACCTTTTTCGTCTTCTCCACGCTGACGGGAGAATAGTCGATACCCTTCACGATACCCTGCGGGCATTTTTTCAGCAGCCTTTTCATGTTCGCACCGCCACCGCAGCCGCAGTCCAGCACCTTGGCATCCGGCGCAGCATTCAGAAATTGAAGCCCCCAGCGCGCCACAGGGCTGTGACCCAAATTCATCATGGCGACCATGAGCTTTCCGCCGAGGCCCACAGGTTTGCGGGTGTTTTCAAAGAATGACATCTTCTACAACTCCTTTTCCAGAACGATGATCTTATTGGAAATATTCCGCACGGCGGGCAGCCTGTCCAGCAGCTTGTAAACTGGCGCAAATGCCGCCATGCCCTCGGTTAAGCTGTGTTCCTCCACAAAGCGAAAATCCGACAGCAGTTCGGCAAGTGTTTTCCCATTCTTGATTCCCCAAGTAAATTTTGCATGGCTGCCCTCGATGGATTTTTCCTTGAAGTGCCTCACGATCATCGGATTCATCGTTTCCGCAAATACCGTGGCTTTCTTAAAACGGCTGGAAATCACTGCAAAAATCCGCTGTACATCTTTTGTGTTCAGGTACATGGACAGCCCCTCAATGACGATCAGCACCGGCACATTCTGCTCGCCGATTTCGCCTCCCCAATCGTCCATGGCGGACATAGCGATTTGCGAAATCGAACCGCTTTCCGGCAGGAGCTTCTCCCGCACCGCCATCGTCTCCGGCAGGTCGAGGTTATACCAATGCGCATAACCCGACATCCGGTAGCATCGGGTATCCAGCCCGCAGGCGATGTTGACCACCACCGCGCCGGGGTGCGCCCCAAGCCACGATTTTGTCAGCTTATCCAGCACAATGGTTCGGGCAATCACGCCGCTGCGCATGGCCGTATCCTTGTCCGCAAGGGAAAAATCATAGTCCAGCTTTTCGATGAGTTCTTCCGCTTTTGCGTCGTGGATAGCACCTCTGCCATTGCTCTCTTTCGCCCTTGCATAAACGGTTTGCAGCATGGTCTCCGGCACGCCGGAGAGCTTGATTTTTTCTTTCATGTCATACTTCCTCCGCTTGCAAAATCAGAAATTTTTCCGCATACCGGCAGAATTTTTCCGGGTGTACCATCACCAGCTCCGCATGGGCCATCTTGGGGATGCCATGGATGCGCGCCTTAGGAAAATAGCGCTTGATGAACCGGATATCTCGCCTGCGATCCTTCTTTTCGTCGTCGCCGTACCAGTAGGTGATTTTCGCACCGATTTTAGCGGAGCGCTTCGGAAGCGCATAGTTGTTGGCAGACCAGAATACATTGCGGATCGTCCGATTGGAAAAGGTTTTGAGATAGGCTTCCATGGCGTCGTACTCCTTTTTGGGGTCGTGCCCTGCGGCGGTAAACCGTTCCGGCGGAAAGGCCGCTTCCAGAATTTTTCGGCTGTTCGCCGCCATTTTAAAGGACACAATATCCCGCCAAAGCAGCAGCTTTCGCACCGGGTAGAGCAGCTGATAGGGCGTGATCCCGCCGTCGATGATGGCCCGGTCGATGGGCATTTCCCCCAATGCCAGCAAACGGGTCAGGCAGGCACCGCCCATGGAGCAGCCATAGGCCCCACCCAGACGGGAGACGCCGTGGCTCTTCAAATAGGAGATCACCTCGTCCACGGTCTGCTCCACGGAGGTGAAATCCCCGGGATACTCCGGCTGATGGCCGTCATACACCACCTGAAAAACATGCCATCTCTGAGAAAGCAGCGTGATCGTGTCGGCAAAAGCCCATACAGGCTCTGCCGTGCAGGGGAAAAACAGCAGCGTCCGCTCCTGCGCCTGCCCGTGTTCCAATATCTGCATGGCTCACCCCTCCGATTTCACGCACTCTGCGTAGGTCAGCGGGAACGAGGTTTTCAGCACGGTGCTTTTCCGCACCGTCCAGCCGTTTTCCCGCAGGAACGAAAGGTAATCTGCACTCGTCCATTTGCTGTGCAGCGGAAAGCCCGCCAGCTTCATGAAAAATGCTTTGGCCGTTCCGAAGAAAGCGTTATCTGCGTGGGTAAAGGTCGGTGCAACCAACACGCCGTCGTCTTTCAGCACCCGGCGAATTTCGGGGAGAGCCTTCTCCGGCTCCGGCACGATATGCAGCGCATTGGCCACGATGACCACGTCAAAGCTTTCGTCGGCATAAGGCAGGTGGAACATATCCTGCACCGAAAAATAGAGCTTCGTAGATTTTACGCCCTGTTTTGCCTGCTCAATCATCTCTTGGGATGCGTCGGTAGCTTCAATATGGTCAGCAGAGCGGACGATATTTTTGGCGATCAGCCCCGTGCCGGTCGCCAGTTCCAGCACGGTTTTGTGCCGCACCACGGGGCGCAGCAGCTCGTACAGCCGCTCGTAAGCCGCTGCGTCCTTGCGCATGAAGCGGTCGTACCGCCCTGCGTTTTTATCCCAGAAATTTTGACTGTTTCTCATGATTTCGCCCTCACAACGAGATGTTAAACTCCTCTAACTCACACAGATGACACAAGCGAGTTAGGGTAAGCTAACTGTATTCCTTTTGAAAAGCCGCATCACTGCGGCTTTTCCGCTTATGCAAATAGCTCCTGACAGGCGCCCCGCACCAGCGTTTCCAGCACCTGCGGATAGAGTACCCCAATCTGCTCCTGATGGGAGACGGTTAAAATCAAGCCCCGCACTGTGGCGGCAGCCAGCGCCATACCGCCCTTGGGCTGCAGGCCGCCCATCTCCAGCAGGGTACGGATGTGCGTCTCGTCATCGTGGTAGTGGGCGGTCTTCACTTCTTCCGGCAGTCGGTGCAGAAGAAAATCTGCGTCATTTTCGATGAACACAAAGGCTTTTGTCCTGGAGAGCCAACGGCAGGCCGCCAGGATCGCCGCTGCCGCGCGGTCGGCAGGAAACAGGGGTGCATTCTCCTGCAAGGACTTCTGCGCTGCCGCGAAGCACTCGGTATGAATGTCCTCCAGTACAGCGAAAAACAGCAGCTCTTTGGAATCAAAGAATTTGTAAAATGACCCCTTGGAAATCCCAACGGCCTCCGTCAGCTGCTCCACAGAGGTTTTCCGCATCCCAATGGTAATGCCGCAGCGCTGGGCCTCCCGGATCAGGTCATTGCGGATCTGTTCATTCTGTTCGTCTGTAAAAGCCACTGCGCACACTCCTTGGATTTATGACCGCATTTATCATTTCAGTCAAATTGTAGCACGATCCGAAGATGTTGTCAACGGCGTCGTTTTGCTTTCCATCATGATCAAATCAGATCCAGCCTTTCCATCTCAAACGGCACAACCACGGATTTCAGCAATCTCGCCTTCGGCAATGCTGTGGTTGCGCTGGGCAATGGTCAGCAGTTCATCCGCAGATACGCTTTCATCCTTGTATCCGCTTTGGACGGCAAACTCGGAAATGACTTCTGCGCGGTTTTTGCCGAATTGTTATAGATCGCGCCAATCTGCCGCACGTGCCGATACTCCGCAAGGCTGGCAAAGGAACCGGCTTCGACCATCATGCGGCAGAACAGCAGCCCGTTTTGGATATAATGTTTTGCATATTTCAGAAACTCCGTCTCCTGCGCCGGTTCGAACTTCGGCAGGCAGTACAGCAGCATTTGCAGAACTTCCAGCTTGTAGTCCAGAAACCGCGCCGGGTCGTAGCGGTCAATGCCATTGCGGGTGAGAAAGCGGTAAATCGCGCTGTTCAGACGCTTTTCAGCGTGGTGCAGGAAGAAGCAGAAGCACAGCAACTCAGAGAAAACGAGCGGCTGTGCTTTTCTGTTCTATCCAATTACGCCCGTGTCCTGCGGAGATGGAAGGTGCAATATGCAGCAAAAGCACCGGATAAGCGGTTCGTGGAAGCCTGTCACAAGCTGGACGAGGCGGAGTATTACCTGGATATTCTGTGCGCCGGGGATTCCCATGAACGTGCCGAGGTTGTCAGTTATCTGCTTGTAGATGGTCGGTTGGACAAGCTCAAGGAAACAATCAATGGGAGGAATGAAGCGTGAACAAGAAGTATGCCGGGTTGGATTTTCCAGCATGGTTCGATGGCAAGGATGTCAATGAGGCAGCTTTTTGCCGGGAGTTTCTATCGAAAAACAAGCTCATCTATGCGGACAACGCATTCTTCACACCGGATGGGCGGCTGACAGACCCGCTGCTGCTGCTGAAAGAGAAAATCTATGCCGAGCTGGAGTGCTGTGCCGCAAAAAACATTCTGCGCACCATTTCCAATATCGTGAAGATCATGAAGCTGGTGGTTCATGCAGAGAGCTTTCCGCCGAATCCGGATGAAATTCATGTGCAGAACGGGACGCTCCGCATTGACGGCAGTTTCCTTGCGGGACGGTCTGAGATCGTGCGCAGCCGGTTTCCCATCGACTACAATCCACAAGCAGGAAAGTCGGTTGTCTGGCTTCGGTTTCTTTCCGATCTGCTCTACCCGGAGGACATTCCCACCTTTCAGGAGTATATCGGCTATTGCCTCGTTCCCAGCACCAAGGGGCAGCGCATGATGATCCTCAAGGGCGAGGGCGGCGAAGGAAAATCGCAGATCGGTCCCGTGCTGGCGCGGCTGTTTGGCTGCAATATGAAGGACGGCAGCATTGCAAAAATCTCCGACAACCGGTTTGCCCGCGCCGATCTGGAGCACATTCATCTTCTTGTGGATGACGATATGAAAATGGTTGTTATTGTACCGGTTCGGCTCCAGCTTGATGGGTGTCGCAGACAGCAGCGTTCCCCAGTGGTTAACCATGATCCAGCGGCCGATCTCCACGGGGATCCCGCACTGATCGTCGTCATTGCGTACCTCATAGAGATACAGCCCCTTGGGCACCGTGTTTCGGTCTACCCGCAGGGAGGTAAAGAGCATGGGACGGTCAAACACCTCCACCAGCTCAAAGCGTTCTTTTCTTGCATCAACAGACATACCGTTTTCCTCCTATCTTTCTCGCACCGCTTCCCGGACGGGCGGAAACCGCCAGCCGTAGACCCGCCCGATCTCGTCGCCCAGGCGCTTTGTCACACGGGTCACATCGGCGCGGGTGGCGGTGCCGCTGTACAGCTTTTCTTTCAGCCGGTCGATCTGTGCTTCGCTCACATTCTCCTTGTAGGCACGGTAGAGATAATGGTTCGTGCCGTCGTGATGTACGGCATCGCAGCGCAGATCGCCCAGCCGGTCTACATACCATG
>OJKY01001741.1_pt1 | contig 12475 bp, 11 predicted proteins | sample 1596571 | NCBI WGS metagenome assembly OJKY01 (sample SAMEA4350170, study PRJEB24818) | metagenome | biome: human; feature: gut; material: faeces | place: Denmark | collected 2013-09 | reverse complement strand
GGCATCACGAAGAGAGGCATCGGCCTCATCCAACAATTTTTTATATGTAGGTATGCGAATCTGCAAAAAGAGTTCGGAGGGCGCCATCTCGCCGATAGCGTGAAGCAGCCTGAGCCGGTCGTGCTCCATCTTGTAGCTGTGCCATTCGCCCCAGGCGCCCAGAAAACCCGATTGCACCAGATGGATGAGAGCCCGGTTCTTCTCGAGCAGGGGCTTCAGCTGGCGCATATGCGCCAGCATGATGTCGTCCGCCGCCTCGCCGGTGCCGTCCCCATCTCCTTGATAGGCAAAGCGCACCAGCAGCTTGAACCCCAGCTCCCGGGCTGTGTCGAAATACCGCTGTATCCGGTTCATGCCGACTTCCGGGATCACCGGGACGGTCTTGTAGTTGGTCAGATAAAAATAGACCTGAGCCAGCTGGGGGGATTCCGGCGCATAAAACGCGGCCTGCTCCCGCAGCATGTCGGCGGGATCCTCATGCTCCCGCTGCTTATCGTCCTTCCGGTTGCCCACGTTGCACCAGGTTTCCATCCGGAAGCCCCGATCCGGATTTTTCAGCAGGGCCTCGTCTCCCTCGCTAGTGATGGGATGAAACAGAATGGTGGTTTCCATCGCGGTCACGCCTTTCTTATTTGCCGATAGTGCGGATGATGGAACTGTCGAGTATGCTCTTCATGGAAGCCGCCATTTCCTCCGCAGGCTTGAATTCGGACACAAGTCCGCCCCAGAATTCCACGCTGTAGTTGCTCCAGCCGCTGAGAGAATCCAAGCGGGAGGTCACCTGCGTGGCGTTTTTCAGATAAGCGTCGATGATGGCCTTATGCTCGTCGGACATAGATTTCCGGCGGAATTCCACCGCATCCGGATGGTTCTGCTTCTCCCCCTCGATGGAACGGCGCAGGCTGAAATAGTTCCAGGCCATGCCGCCCACCGGGTTTTTGCATTTGGCCGGCACATAGGAGGCGGTGGTGTTGCTCGGAGCGTATACCTTGTCGGCGTTCGGGCCCTTGGGCACCGGAACGACGCCGATTTCTTCCTTCATGTTTTTGTAATAGTCGTACTGCCCGATGGCGTTCCAGGGCCGCTCTGCCAGCATGGCCACCTTGCGGGACTTGAATTCGGTGTAGCCGCCCATGGACGCGTCGCAGGAGCCGTCCTTGCACAGATCTTTAAGCAGGTTAAGCCCCGCCAGAGCGTTCGGGGTGTCCACAGCCGAGACATACCGCCCTTTGCCGTCAGGGGCGATGATGTTGCCGCCGAGGATCAACACGAAGTGGTACATGCCGAAAAAGAGATAGCTCCACGCGGCACCGTGCCAGAGACCGTTGCAGAACCACACGCAAAAGAGCGCGACGGCGCTCGCCAGCAGTGGACCGTAGTGGTTGCCGAGGCGTTTGCGGGCGGCGGAAGTGAGCTTTTCCAGTGGCTTGAGCGTGACGACCGGGTAGAATACATAGTCCTTGAACCAGGTGCCGAGCGTGATGTGCCAGCGCTTCCAGAATTCCGAGATCGTCTTGGAGAAAAACGGTTGTCGGAAGTTTTCCGGCATTGTGACGCCGAGGATCTGCGCCGTGCCGGTGACGGCGTCCATCGAGCCCGAAAAGTCCATGTACAGCTGCACGGTGTAGCACACGGCAGCCAGTGCGATCACGCCGCCGTCAAAGTCGGTGTAGTTATTAAAGACATTTCTCACGAGCGGGTTGAGCCGGTCGGCGATGATGATCTTTTTCATCATGCCGTAGGCAATGCGCTGCAGACCGAGCGTCAGGTTCTCGTAGGTGATTGGCTTTGCGTCCCAGAGCTGCTGCGCGGTCTGGTCGTAGCGGCAGATCGGCCCTTCCACGATCTGCGGGAAGAAGCTGATGAACAGCGTCAGGCGCAGCAGATTCGTGTCCGCTTTTGTGACGCCGCGCTGCACGTCCACGATGTAGGACAGCGCCTGCAGCGTGAAAAAGGAGATACCGATCGGCATCACATACTTCGGGATCGCCAGCTGCACGGGAATGTGCAGGTGCGCCAGGAGCGTGTTGACATTCGTCGCGGCGAAGCCGGAATATTTGAGTGCGAACAGGACGCCGATGTGCAAAATGACGGCCAGCAAAAGGATCCGGTGCTGCACGGCCTGCTGCCGCTTGCGCACGGTCTTGCGCTCGGCTTTTTCTGTCTGCGCGAGCAGAAGCTTCGTCTCCGACTGTATTTTGTCCAGCCACAGTCCGAAGTAGTGCATCGAAAGCGCCGTCAGAAGCAGGTATACGAGCAGCTTGCCGCTGATCAGCCAGAAAAAGGCGCAGTCGGCGGCGAGCAGGAAGTATTTTTTCCCGCGCCGCGGCATGAGACTGTACACCACGAGACAAAACGGCAGGAACACGACGAGAAATGCCGTCGAGAAGAAGGAGGTCAGGGCGCTCCCTTTTCCCGCGAGGAACAACGAAGAAAGCTCCATTTCAGTATCCCTCCTGCAGGCGCACGCGCCTGCCTGCTGTTCGTTTTACGTTCCGCATGATCTGCCACAGAGCATCCGGGGCGCTCTTTTGCGGGCAATGAGGCTGTTTTGCCGTCCTTGCCGGAGAAAAGGATACGACCGGCACGGACCGGACGGGCGCTTTCTGCGCGGCCGGCATGCCGTTTGTACGATTTTCGATTGCCCATCTTCTTACGCTTGTCATTTGCTCTGTTCTCCTGATGGTATTTTTTGTTCTGCGGCCAATATTATAGCAAGAAAAGCATACGGCGACATCTTAATTAGTCTTAATTCTTGGGGCGTTCGCGCTGCCGCATAGGGCAGAATATTGCAATGTGTTTGTATGTCCTGCGTGAAAAATGCACCGGCGTGCAGAAAAACAGCGCATTCGGCGCGCTGTGCGAAGCATCCGGCGCTTTTCACATTTGCGGCGCAAATATTTCCGGCCGAAGATATTTTGCGCGTTGCGCAGAAATGAATTTCATGGAAAAAGGACCTGCTGAAAAGCAAGTCCTTTTCTTGGTGGACCTAGGCGGGCCAAATAAGAACTTGTGGTGCTTTGCAGGGGGTGTTTCACTCACAATTCTTCTATAAGCAAATATAAGCCAATGTTTCAATATTGTCCACATTATTATATTGCCAGTGTATTTAGCAACTTTACCGTGTTTAGCAATTTTCGCTGATATGCAATATGGATTTTGGGAAGCACTTCATTTACTTTCATGCCATTTCCAAAGAAGTGTTTCCGGTTTTTCACAGTAGCTAAATGGCCTTGAGAAATATCTGGGAATAACATATAGCGCTCAATAGGTGATCCACACTCAAATTTTACAAATACTTTTGGATTTAATTCCCAGGTTCCGTTATGAACAACTTCATTTCTCAGAGATTCAACCAAGCTGACTAAATCACCCTTCTCGAATAAGGTATGCGGAGTATTGTTGATTTGCAACTTTTTCCTTGCGCCCCAGAGCAAGTCCACACTCTTGATTTTCTTGTACGAAGTAAACTCTTTTTCCGGAAATTGAAGCTCATGTCCGATTTTGCAAAGCATATCCAAAATCGAATACGCCTTTGTAAAATAACTCTCAAGTTGAGATGATATACATCTTACTCGCTGGGACATTTCATACATTGTCGCGTCAGGAGTTGAAGGGGATATACGATTGCCTATGTTAACAATTTGGGTGTAGTAATTTATGAACGAATCGTCCATTCCGCTAAGCAGATTTTGTATTGTACCAACCAAGAACTGGCAATCCACCAAATATAGATGCCTATAAAAATTAGGGATTTTAGCAAACTCCTCTTTGTATATCCATTCGTTAAAGGTTTCAGATGTCAAAGCACAATCTGAATCTTGTCCCGCTGTTTGAACAAAAATTGGAATAGAATCCAGCTCTTTATAGTATGCATCTGTATCTTCAAAAAACACATCTCGAAATTTATCATAGAGACATACTAGTTCTGCATCAAGATCATATTTTATTGAATCTCCTGGATACACATACTTGTCGGAGCAATCCCCTTCAAGTTCTTGAATATAAAATGTGTCGCTTTCGTTTAGGAAGCATGGCATTTCAGTCATGATTCCACTTTCAAGAAATGTTTTCATAGTGATCCAAGTTTACCTTTTTAGCTTTGCAAAAGGAACTATTTTGGTTTCGGCTTGACTATCATCAAGTGATATTGTATCTGGTTCAAGTGATAAAACCTCGTCTACGACAAACTTAGATAACGAAATACCATCCGACTTGAATTCATTTAGTAATTGCTGACCCGAAAGGACGTTATTCAAGATTATAAGATTAACTGCTTGGCGAAGAGCTTTAGGGTGCGTTAAGGGAATGTAATCATCCAGCGGTTCTTCGGTTCGCCACCCATTTTTAGAAATTTGTCGCATTAAATATTGATACTGATTTTGATTGATAGCTTCCAAGTTATAAGCTCGCATTACCATAGCCGCAATGGAAACTCTCCATTTTCTCTTAAGCTCCACATAGTGAGTTAATTTGTTTGGGTACATTTTTAGGTCATTCAAGAATGCGGTCTTGGGAAGTAAAAATTCAGCCGCAAATTCATTTGCTTCATCTTCTCGCTTGCGAAAATCTTCACGCGATGCATCATCAAGGTCATTAAACTTTTCGTGAAGTACAATATGGCCGAGTTCATGAGCGGCGCTAAATTGTCGCCTAACAAAAGATGGTTTCTCAGTCCCTAAAACAACGCAATGATATGCGCTATCCCTAATCTCTCCATATTGATAAAAAGCATCAATTTTTTTTGTATCCGTAGCAAATTCAGACATAATTATGCCATTTCGCTCCATTAGGCTAATCATGTCTTGGATAGGTTCTTGACCTAAGCCCCAATAATCTCTTAACCGTTGTGCGACACTTGAAATATTTTGGGTATCTTTGAATTCTGGAACATTATATGGCCAAAAATCCACATATCGAGCTAATGTGCCATAAATTTGTGCTACGTACCTTGTTTTAATTTTCTGCGAATTTAAGTCTTTTTTGTTGCTTGAAAACGGTGCACGGAAATATGTGTTTCCCACAAGCCCTGATACAGTCTTTTCGTAAAAAAAGCTCACAGGAAACTTTAAGACTTCGCTCATTTTGCAAACAGTGCCGTAATCTGGTTCTGCTTTCTTGTTTTCAAATTGAGATATAGCTTGCTTTTTTACTCCAATAAGACCAGCCAATTCCTCTCCGGTCATTTTATTGTAAGCACGAGCTTCAGCTAAGTGCTCGGAATTAAACTGACTCACAATGCTCACTCCTCTGATATAAACTATTCAATGCTTACTTTCCGGTTTTCCCACTAATCTCCAAACTACTTTTATGCAAGGCCGTCAAATCGTTTTCCTTGTTGAGATATTTCTCTTTAAGCTTGACAAGCGGTTCATCGTCGGGAAGGATAGTCGCAAGAGGAGAATCTTGGGGAATATATTTAGATTTCAAGTATTTTGTCCAATTGTCGCTCACTGCAATCTCAAGCGTCGGTGTAAGCAATACCGCCCTAGCTGATGTCACACCGGTATAGTCATAGTCAAACAGAATCAAAAGATGTTCACCTATAATACCAGAAAAGCCACTTAGTAACTGATTTCTTAATTCAGCTAGTACTGAATGATCTCGTTCAACCCTCATTTCTTCGAGGCATAGTTGGCCTTCTATGGGTTCACGCTTCTGATTATTAGATACTAGCGCCTCAAGATAATGTGGGTGGAGTGCAGGATGGCGCTGTAATTTCTTCAAATTCTGTTCAGTCATTACCGACAACGAGAAATTTGTAATACATTCAAAAAGAAGTAGAAACTTCCACGCTCCCCGCTTTCGAAAGCTAACCTGAAATTCGCCACCAAGCCCGTCTGATAAATTTCTGTTAATAAAATTCCAACGGAAGAGTCCACTTCCAACGGTGGTTGGCAAATCATTTTCATAGATTAGCTCTGGCATATCTTGAGTTACCGCTCTAAATATACCATTTGCCAAAAATGCTTTTTGGTTTTCACTCAAGGGGATTTCGTGGTTCACAACGCCACCTCCTAATTCATTTTCTCTAATTTTACATATTTCTTTGAAAAAGTCAAGTGAATTTTATTTATGCGGCATATTTGTCCTTAGTTGTCATTAAGCCCAAACTGAATTGACCCCAGCTTTTTCTTGTACAGCTGCTCATACTCCAATACCTCATACTTATCCCTTTTGATAGGAAATACCTCCAAAATAGAATACTGGAAATTGTTGCAATAGTCAGCATCGGCGGTGATAAGCTCCTTGAGGCGCTTGTTGCCGCCGTGCTTTGTCCGGGCATACTCGCTCCACCGCCCCCAGATACCGCCCTGTTCGCCGCTGGCAGAGCCGACATAGTGCTTGCCGGTTTTGGTATCCGTAATAAGATACACTCCCGCCACGGCGGACAGTTTTTCTTCCCACTCCTTGAAGGCCGCTTTGTTGTAGACAATTTTGTGGAGAGTCTCAAAGGAAAGCAGCACCTTGTCATAACTGATAAAGCTGATTTCCGATACGACAGGACGGATTTCCAACAATTCCTTCTCCGTTGTACCGTTTTGACACCAATTGATCGTCCCTTTGCCCCACTCAATCACAAGACGGTCTTTCATGTCAGCAAGCAAATCTGTTTTGACCAGTTCATATACCATGGATTTCCCCTCAATCATACCGCTGTCTGGTGTGAAATTTTCGGGGAATTGGGCACGGCAATAAGGCTTGAAATTGCCTACCCGGTAACAACCTTGAAAAACGCCATTTGTGCCTTCCGTCCCCAAAAAGCAGATAACCATATCACAATCCCGAAACCGAGTATGGTTTTGAACCGACTGATACAGTTCCAGATACCCCCGCTCATAATTGACAGCTACCTCCGCCTTGGTAAGATTGTGGCGAATCAGCTTTACCCTGTCCCAGTTGATTTGCTTTCCGACTAATAGCTCTTGAAATTTCATAATGCCCCACCTTTCTCGCTGTTTTTCAGAGATCATATCCACATCTTAAATCATCATTTGGCACAGCGCAAGAGATTACACCTAAAAATACATGCGTAAAAATAGTGTGTATTTGACACGGTATTTTTCATTTATACTTGTGTTGAGAGGTGAGGCTATGTTTAAGGTCAGCAAACCTGAGATGGTAAATAAAACATTCCGAATGCCGGCAGAACTGGTCGAACGGCTGAATGTGGTAGCCCAAGCCCAGAAGGTTTCTTTGAACAATCTGGTGTGCCAATGCTGTGAATACGCACTCGATAACTTGTCAGAGCCGGAAGAGGATAAAGAATAGCGGCCATGCCACGATAACAGTGACATAGCCGCTATTCTTTTTGCGGTATAAAGGTTTTTAAGGGTGAAAACACACTTTATCGCCTAAATAACCTTTTAACCGCATAGTAACCTATTTATCGAAGAATAAGGGGTTGAGCAGGTATCCATTCCCACGGGGCCGTCCACCTGTTGGCGCAGAGTATGTACGCTCTTTCAGATACCCGTATTCAATCAGCAATTCAATAACTGGAACAACATCGTCTACCTTTGAAAATTCACTGCGGCACAAGCGGAGTATCTGGTATTTTGTCAACTCTCGCTTGTCCTGTTCTTCAAGGCGTTTCAACACCATTCTAGCTCCCCGTAAGGTTTTATCTGCACCCAATTGCGAATAAGCGAATTTAGCGTGTTCCAGAAAATATCTGGATATTTTAATGGCTTGCTCTATCGTATCTCGTGATATTAAATATGCGCTGGGTGCTGTCGGGTGTTTGGCACAATGGATTAGGCCTGCAATGCGGAGCATATTCCCAAAGTGTTTTCCTCCCCAATCGTCAATGGACGAAAGATCACCTACAAGCCTTGCTTCCAGAGCCTCAAAATACTGTTTCGCACATTCATCAGCCCAGAATCCAGCCTAAGTTCCCCTGCTTGTGTTCCGGGCGAAATATTCAGTAAATCAAGGATTAGCTTGAAATACTCCGCTTCGAGTTTAGCTGGCAATTCCGGGACTTTGTATTTTCTGCTCCCTACTCTTGATGCAGGACGACTATATAAAATTCTGGCGGGCAAGCCCCTGTTCCGAAACACCTCATTTTTCATAAGTCCCTCAAGCACATTATCTTGTGCCGATAGCAGCATTGTCAAAGCTGGTTCATTAACAGTTTCACTCTCCCGTCCTTTTCTGTCCACACGAATACGGTCGCCAGTGTAGGCTTTCAGAACGGTGTCAATGGAAATCATATTGGAATACCGCCCCGAAAGCGTATCAAACAATCCTCCCTCTGTCGAAATGATACTCAAAATACCCCGATTATCTGCCAGCAGAGTTGTTAATGCCTCCGGGGTCACATCATCTGCAAGCAGCCTAATTGGTTTTGTCTTTTTGCGCTCTTTCTCTTTGATTTGAAGTCGAATTTCATATGCAGCATTGGTCTTGCCAGCTTTATCGTATTGGTCCAGTTGCTTTTTCAAGGCTGACAATTCAGCTTCTTCCTTCTCCATTTTCAAGCGGCGGCGGGCATTTTCTTCGTCCTCAAATTGATAGATGACCTTAGCCATGGTTCTGACAACGGAACTTTTTCGTTCACCAGACTTGGCTATAATAAGAATGTAAAGGTTCAATGGTTCGCTATGGCTTCTGTTTTGAGCAACCTTAAATTTTCCTTGCAAGGCGCAGGATAGAATGGCAAGCGCACACACCGCCGCCATGTCAACCGGAGTTTGTGTGCTTTCGGCAACAGCCGTAACCCATTCTCTTAAAGGCCGCGGCAATGCTTTTACGGGAAACACGGGCAGTTTAACACTGTCCAGCGGTATTGGTGTACTCCACCTAGGTTCACACAATTCATTCTTCAACTTATCAATAGCCTGTGCGGTGGTAAGACCCTCTGTGTATTTCAAATAGTCGATGATACTGCCGCCTTTATTTTCAGAACGGCAACAGAATGTATTGGTTTCTGCCACATACATCAAGTTATCGTGGTGACCGCAAATTTCACAGTTATGAAATACCGCTCCTTTGCTAGTGCGCCGGAAGCCCCCGTTGCGCTCTTTCAAATATCCGAAAAAATCAAAGCTCTGTACTAATTCATTTAGCTCCGAATCCGAGCGCATCTCCGTGTGGTTAGAATGGTCCGTATGGTGTTCTGCCGGACGGGTAGGAAAAGTAACAGCTTCGATATTCTCCCACGAAATACGCGCATTCTCGTTGAAAAGTTTTACGATTTTATTCGTGCCGTGGAAAATACGGTCGGCGTTTACATAGCTTCTATCACTCTGCGGAAATAAATTCACCAGTGTCTCCATAATATGCTTTCGCATATCTTCGTCTGTAATAGGCTCATCCATCACAAATCCAAGGCGAAACTTCGGATGCTCTTTTTTGTGGCTGAAAGTCTGATAGTAAAAGGCGAGGGACAGTCCATTATTACGGCAGATAGCCTTGGCGTCCTTGATGCGGAGTATCGGCCCTTCTTCCTCATTGTCAATATCGACCATAAACAATTGCTGTTCTTTCCAGTCCTTTGCCGACATACCGCCCATGATTCCAGGGCTGATTGAATGGCCTGTTTTAATTTTCTGCACCAGCTCCTCCAATGTAACAAAGGAGGGGCTGGAATTTTTTGCAATCTGGTTTTAATTCCCCCAATCTCTTTGCCAGAGGGCTTTTCATCGTAGCCCTTTGGATCTATGTGTGCTTTGATTCTTGTTGCCATCACTCATTTCCTCCTGCCTCAAAAATTCCAGATACTCCTCTTGATGTGCCTCTATATAGGCGGCAATATCCGCATAAATGGCACGGGCAAAAATTCGGCTCTGCGCTTGACTGATTTGAAATTGTTCCTGTGCCACCCTGTTTCACCGCCCAAAATAGCTCTTTACTTTTCAAAGAGTATCGTCTATGATATTACTGTAAGTAGAAAATTATATTAAAAATTACTGTTTACAGTAATATTGTAGCAGTAAAAAATAGGCTTGTCACAAAACGCTGTAAACTCGTTGGCTGGCGTGTTTTTGAGCAGGAAGGTTCTATTTATCGTAGCAGGAGGTAAATATATGGGCTACAAAAAATTCTATCCGATAGATAAAAATGACCCCCGCGTATGGGCTAATCAAATCAAGATACTTATGGAAGAACGCGGAATTACTCAGCAAAAATTAGCAAGTGAATCGGGTGTGCCTTCAACAACAATTTCTGAATGGATTGGAAAAAGCAAAAAATCCGAAACCGGATTAAGAGAGCCGGGTGTCATAAGATTCCACAAAGTTGCAAAGGCACTTGGCGTTTCGATGGATTATCTGTTCGGAGAGAAGGAGTGCGAAACTCCAGATGATGAACAAATCCATACAATAACAGGGTTGTCTGACCCTGCAATCAAGAAGTTGAAAGAGCTTAACGGAAAAATCAGTCAAGGTTCTGATCTTGAAGAAAAAAAGCTCGCTGTTTTAAACTGTTTGATTGCCAACATGGATAATACAAGTTTTCTGGAAAATCTATATGGCTATTTGCTTGGCGAGTTTGTTTTTCCCTCCTCCCAAAGCGGTAACCCTGCAGGGGCAAGCATTGTCTTTTCACGTTCTCCCAATGGAGAACTCAAAAAGGAACTACTTTTCGGTGAATACCTGAGTGAAGCAATGTTTTCCAAAGTCCAAATTGAATTAGTCCACTTAAAAGATTGTATTTCTAGGCAGAGAGAACCGAAAGAAGAATACGAGTATAAAAAATGGGAAGCAGAACATCGGGACGAATATTTATCCTCCCTGTCCACCGTGGAAGATACTGTTGAGGAATCAAAATGAATGTCGTCATTTATGCCCGCTACTCTTCTGACCGCCAGACGGAGCAGAGTATTGAGGGGCAGTTGAAAGAGTGCTATGAGTACGCGCAGCGCAACGGCTATACCGTTGTAGGCGAATACATTGACCGTGCTATTTCCGGTACAACCGATCACCGCCCGGAATTTCTGCGTATGATTGCAGACGGGGACAAGAAGCTCTTTCAAGCAGTATTGGTCTACCAGCTTGACCGCTTTGCCCGTAACCGCTATGACAGTGCCACCTACAAGGCCAAGCTCAAAAAGAACGGTATCCGTGTGCTGTCTGCCCGTGAGAACATCTCCGATGATGCCTCTGGCGTACTGATGGAGGCCGTGCTGGAGGGAATGGCGGAGTATTATAGTGTCGAACTCTCACAGAAAATACGGCGCGGTATGGACATCAATGCTGAAAAATGCCTCTCCACAGGCGGCAATCTGGCATTGGGCTTTCGAGTTGACAGTGAAAAACATATTCAGATTGACCCGGACACCGCCCCTATTGTTCAAAAGATTTTCGAGATGTATGCCAGCGGCCACTCCATGGCAGACATTATCCGATACCTCAATGCAAACCATATAAAAACTTCCTACGGCAACGAGTTCAACAAAAACAGTATCAACCGCATTCTCCGAAACAAACGCTACATTGGAGTATACACTTATCGTGGGACAGAAACTCCGGATGGGCTGCCCCGAATTATCAGTGATGACCTGTTTTATGAGGTGCAGGATATGATGGGCAAAAAGAAAAAAGCCCCTGCGCGTGCAAAGGCTTTGGAAAATTACATATTAAGCACCAAATTGTTTTGCGGGCATTGTCAGGCGGCTATGACAGGCATCAGCGGAACCAGCAAGACCGGGACGAAGTACCACTATTACCAGTGTGTCACCAACCGCCGGGACAAGTCCTGCCGAAAAAAGACGGTCAGCAAATCCTATATTGAAGATTTGGTAATCAACGAAACCCGGAAACTGCTGACCAAGGAAAATATTGACCGCATTGCCAAGGAGGTCGTGCGGCTTTGTGAACAGGAAAAGGACACAGATAATCTCAAGCGGCTCAAAAAACTCCTAAAGGAAAATGAACGGGCCACAGAAAATCTCTTTAAGGCTCTTGAAAGCGGTCAAATCGTTGATGTGATTGCGGAGCGTATCTCCCAGAAGAAACGGGAACACAACGAACTGGAACAGCAAATTCTTGTAGAAACCTCCTCACACCCTACACCGACTGTTAATGAGGTGCGCTTCTTTCTAAATCAGTTCCGCAAAGGCGATGTGAATGACCTCAAATACCGGCAGGCATTGGTAGATACTTTTGTCAACAGAATTTACCTCTATGACGACAAAATGACTGTCCTGTATAACACACAGGACAGCCATTCTGATGTGACCATCGACGATTTGAGTTCGTCTAGGGTCGCTTTGGTGGAGATGGGGGGAGTTGAACCCCCGTCCGAAAGCGCTTTGACAGGAACTTCTCCGGGCGCAGCAGGTTTTTTCGGGACGCTGTACGCCCCTGTTCCCTTCAGGACAGGCAAACCGGCAAGCCTGTCCGTCCGGTAGCTTCATGATGCATGGCACGCGCAAAGCTTAGCGTGCGCACGTTCACCACTCATCGACGCTCCGCTGCCGGGCCGTGGTCCTCCCGGCGGGAACGCTCGCTAATTAAGCAGCGAGAAGAAC
>OJKY01001729.1_pt1 | contig 12552 bp, 8 predicted proteins | sample 1596571 | NCBI WGS metagenome assembly OJKY01 (sample SAMEA4350170, study PRJEB24818) | metagenome | biome: human; feature: gut; material: faeces | place: Denmark | collected 2013-09 | reverse complement strand
TTACAAAGGTGAATATGTAGACAACAACATCATCTGCCTCGGCGATGTACAGAAGAGTGCGATCAACAACCTGAACATCATCATGAACTCCAACATGATGCAGAGACGTTATGGTGTAGAAGTAAAAGACTACAGCACAGCACTTGGCAACCTGAAAGCATATCAGAGCGTAACAAAAGACAGCGTACAGAAAGCTTCTGCAAACGTTGAATCCTTAAACAAAGTGATCGCTATGGTAGAAGACCTGAATGCTTCTGATTATACAAAAGCAAGCTGGGCAGCAGTAGAAGAAGCTCTGAATGCAGCAAAAGCAGTAGCAGCAAAAGCAGATGCAACCGTTATTGAGACAACAAACGCAATGACAGATCTTCTGGCAGCAATGAACAGCCTGGAACAGGGTGTTGAGAAAACACATCTGGAAATCTCCATAAAAGAAGCTGAAAAAGTGCTGAACCGCATGAAGCAGGAAGGCAAGGACAGCCATGAGTACGGTCTTCTGTATGATTACCTTGACTTTATGACCAGCCTGGACTGGAAAGCACCGCAGTTTACCCCGATCGATCTTGACCGGGCGGAGCAGATTCTTGATGAAGATCACTATGGTCTGAAAAAAGTCAAAGAACGCATCATCCAGCAACTCGCCGTTATGGCTCTCAACCGGAAGCAATATGGCTCGATCCTTTTATTTGTCGGTGCTCCTGGAACCGGGAAGACCAGTATCGGACAAAGTATTGCACGGGCTCTCGGAAGAGAATATGTAAGGATCAGTCTTGGTGGTATCCGTGATGAGGCGGAAATCCGTGGCCACAGACGTACTTATATCGGTGCTATGCCCGGACGGATCATGGAAGGAATCAAGCGAAGCGGTGTCTCCAATCCGGTCATTGTACTGGATGAGGTTGACAAACTTGCCAAAGATTACGGCGGAGACCCTGCCAGTGCCCTTCTGGAGGTTCTTGATCCTGAACAGAACAGCACTTTCACTGACCACTATATGAATGTGCCTTACGATCTGTCCAATGTACTTTTTGTCTGCACTGCAAACTCACTGGATACGATTCCTGAACCACTGCTCAACCGTATGGAGGTTATTAATTTCTCCGGTTACACTGCAGTAGAAAAATATCAGATTGCCCGCAGACATCTTCTTCCAAAGGCTCTCGATGCCATGGGAATTAAGAAAAATGCATTGAAAGTAACCGACGGAGCGATTCGCAGGATTATTGATGAATACACAATGGAGTCCGGTGTCCGTGACCTGAAAAAACTGATCAATACTCTTTGCCGGACGGCTGCCGTCCAACTTGTTAAAAATGAGGGAACAACACTGACAGTCACTAAGACAAATCTCGAAAAATATCTTGGGAAAAAGCAGCTCCACCATGAGCGGAAACTCTCTTCCCCTGAACCGGGAGTTGTCACCGGACTTGCATGGACCAGAGCGGGCGGAGAAATTTTATTTATAGAAAGTAAACTGATTCCGGGCAAAGGCAAGATGATTATTACCGGTCAGCTTGGAGATGTAATGAAGGAGTCCATTCAGATTGCACTGAGTCTTGTAAAATCACTTTATCCAAAGGAAAGCAAAGTGCTTGATGACCACGACCTCCATATCCATGTTCCTGCCGGTGCGGTTCCAAAAGACGGTCCATCAGCCGGAATCACGCTGACAACAGCACTTGCATCACTTCTCACGGGGAAGAAAGTCAGCCCGGAATATGCCATGACCGGAGAAGTTTCCCTGCGTGGCGGTGTCATGCCGATCGGCGGACTTCCTGAAAAGCTTATGGCCGCCCAGCGTGCAGGAATCACAAAGGTTCTGATTCCTGCTGACAATGAACAGGATCTCGATGACGTTGCCGATGAGGTTAAAAATAAGCTGGAAATCATTCCGGTGAAAAAAGTGACTGAGGTACTAAAACTGGTGTTGAAATAACCCTGGATTTCCAGTCTCTTTCTTGTAAAAGATTATCTTGATAACCGATAATCCGACATAATTCAGAAATCGCCCTATACCAGTTGCTGTGCATCTGATATAAGGCGATTTTTTATCTATTATGCAGCAATTTATGTTCCTTGCCCTTCAGGATTCCCTCATAAACCTCTGCAATGATCGGATTTTCATCGGATCTCTTGATCTGTGCCATGCTGTCGATCTTATACATTCCATCCAGCCGGGCCTGTTTCGTCCTCGGTCCGATCGGCACCGGCTGTCCACCACCGGCAATACAGCCTCTTTTACATGCCATCACTTCTACGAAATCATATTGGACTTCACCGGCTTTGATCCTCTCCAGCAGTGTTTCTGCACAGCGAAGACCATTCACCACTGCAATTTTCACCGTTCTGTCCTCAAGCTGGATGGAGGCTTCTTTGATTCCTTCAATCCCGCGGATTCCCGTAAAGCTGATGTCCTGCAGATCTTCCATCCTGCTGCTGTGTACCAGACGTCTCAGAACTGCCTCGGTCACACCACCCGTTACTCCAAAGATCGCTGCTGCCCCCGAAGACAGACCAAACGGCATATCCAGTGCCTCCGGTTCGATCTGCGACAGATCTATTCCCGCTTCTTTGATCATACGGGTCACTTCTGTCGTGGTCAGTACATAATCTACATCCTGCTGCCCTTCTGTAAAATGCTCCGGTCTTTTGATCTCTGCTTTTTTTGCCGTACATGGCATAATCGAGATCACAACCGTCTTGCGGAGGCTTCGTCCTTCTTTTTCCGCTTCTGCCGCTTTCATCCGGGCTTCTTCCTTCAGCAATGCTCCGAACATTGCCTGCGGAGAACGGCAGGTGGAAATATTTTCCCGAAATTCCGGGTAACGGTTCTCACAGAACTTCACCCAGCCCGGACAGCAGGAAGTAAATAACGGAAGATTCTTACCGGATTTTAAACGCTCCAGCAATTCTGCTGACTCTTCCATTACCGTCAGGTCTGCCCCGAAATTTGTATCATATACCTCATCGAATCCCATACGTCGCAGAGCTGCCACCAGGCGTCCCAGTGTATTTTCACCTTTCGGGATTCCAAATTTATCTCCGATCGCCACCCGGACAGCCGGTGCGATCTGTGCCACAACTCTGATATTCTTATCTGCCAACGCTTTCCATACCGGATCAACATCCTGCCGGATACTGATCGCACCGGTCGGACAGACCGCCCTGCACTGTCCGCAGCCTACGCAGTCAGTCTCTGCCAGTTCTCTGTTAAATGCCGGCATAACCTGCATTTTTGAACCCCGGAAAGCAAAATCCAGAATGCCAAGTCCCTGGATTTCATCACAGGTACGCACACAATCCCCACAGAGAATACATTTATTGGGGTCTCTTATTACACAATCCGAAGAGGTATCCAGTGGAAGTGGTTTCTTATGATTTTCAAATCTGATCTCTGAAATACCCAACTGGCTTGCCAGCTTCTGTAACGTACAGACTCCATTTTTGGCACACGTTGTACAGTCACGGCAATGGGATGACAACAGCAGTTCAATGATCATTTTCCTGTGATGCTGCAATCTTGGTGTATTTGTATAGATCACCATACCATCCCGTGGTACTTCTGAACAGGATGCAAATACCTTTCCACGTTCATCTTCCACCACACACATCCTGCACGCCCCATAGGTTGACAGTTCTGAATGATAACAGAACGTAGGAAGATCGATCCCCGACTTTCGGATCACTGAGAGGACATTTTTTTCGTCTGTAAAAGCCACTCTCCTGTTGTTGATTGTCATATAGCCCATACTCTGTTCCTCCTACCCTTCAATATGAATCGCACCAAATGCACAGGCACTCGCACATGCTCCACATTTGATACATTTTTCCGTATCGATCGTAAATGGTTCCTTGATCTTTCCACTGATCGCACCGACCGGACAGTTTCTCGCACATTTTGAACATCCTTTACACCGCTCAGGACTGATGATAAACTTTCGTAATGCAGTGCAGGTATGGGAGGCACATTTCTTTTCAACCACATGCTCCACATACTCATCATGGAATACTTTCAGCGTACTCATAACCGGAAGTGCCGCACTCTTTCCAAGACCGCACAGTGCAGTTTCTGTGATCATGTTCGCCAGTTCCTCCAGCAGATCAAGGTCTTCCAGCTTTCCATTTCCTGCCACGATCCGCTCCAGGATCTCCAGCATACGCTTTGTTCCTTCACGACATGGCACGCACTTTCCACAGCTTTCATTCTGCGTAAAATTCATAAAGAATCTTGCCACTTCCACCATGCACGTATGGTCATCCATCACAACCAGTCCGCCCGAACCGATCATTGCCCCCATTTTTTTCAATGAATCAAAATCCAGACTGACATCCAGATCTTTCGACACCAGGCATCCTCCTGACGGACCTCCGATCTGCACCGCTTTGAACGCTCCGTCTCCTTTGATGCCACCACCAATATCGTAGATCACTGCCCGCAGGGTCGTTCCCATCGGCACCTCGATCAGACCTGTATGCCGGACACTTCCTGTCAATGCAAATGCTTTTGTTCCCGGACTTTTTTCCGGTCCGATGGAACGGAACCATTCTGCTCCTTTATTAATGATCATCGGAACATTGGCAAAGGTCTCTACATTATTAAGAACCGTCGGCTTTCCAAACAGACCCTGTTCCACCGTCCTTGGCGGTTTGACACGCGGCATACCTCTTTTTCCCTCAATGGACGCAGTCAATGCACTTCCTTCTCCGCAGACAAATGCTCCTGCACCGCGATTAATATGTAAACGAAATGAAAAATCTGTTCCTAAAATATGATCGCCTAAAAGACCGCTTTCCTCTGCCTGTGAAATTGCCCGTTTCAAACGGCTGATCGCCAGCGGATATTCCGCTCTCACGTAAATATAACCTTCTCTGGCTCCTACCGCATAAGCCCCGATCATCATTCCTTCGATCATCTTATGCGGATCTCCTTCCATAATACTCCGGTCCATAAATGCTCCCGGATCTCCCTCATCACCGTTACAGACTACATAGCGGGTCTTTTCTTCCTGACGGGCTACCTGTGACCATTTATATCCCGTTGGGAATCCACCGCCTCCTCTTCCTCTTAAATTGGATGCTGAAATCTCTTCCACCACTTCCTGCGGTGTCATCTCAAACAGGACTTTCTCTAATGCCTCATATCCTCCGGTGGAAATGTATTCTTCTATATGTTCTGCATCAATATGTCCACAGTTTTTCAGTACATTTCTCGTCTGCTTTTTATAAAACGGGATTTCTTCCTGCTTTTTATACTCAAGCCCATCCTGCTTAAATAAAAGATGACGGATAACATCTCCCTTTTCGATCGTTCTGTGGAAAATCTCATCGCAGTCTTCCGGCTTTACTTTTGTATAAAGGATTCCTGCCGGTTCGATCCGCATCAGCGGTCCCATTTCACAGAATCCGTGACATCCGCTTTTCTTCACTTCCAACGGGCCACTACCATGAGCAATCTCCGGTCCAAATTCCACGTCAATATCCGGATTTTCTTCTGCAAGTTCGCTCATCCGCCTGTATATCTCACCTGATCCGCCTGCCAGACACCCGGTTCCTGCACAGATCAAAATCCTGCAACGGCTGTCGCTGATCTTTTTTGCCGCCTCTTCACGAATCTGATGAAGTATTTCTCTGCTCGTAATTTTTTCCATACTTATTCCGCTCCTCTCAATTCGTGAATCAGTTCTGCCGCAGCATCCGGGGTCATTCCCGGATAAACCTTATCATTTACTGTCAGAACCGGAGCAAGTCCGCACGCTCCAAGACAGGAAACTGTCTCCAGTGTAAATAACATATCGTCCGTTGTCGCCTTTTCTTCTGAAAGTCCAAGTTCACTATAAAGCCGTTCCAAAATCGGAATTGACTTTCTGACATGACAGGCAGTTCCATTACAGACTTTAATAATGTACTTTCCCTTTGGTTCAAAAGAGAAGTTTTCATAAAATGTTGCCACACTGTATGCCTTTGCTTCATTGATCCCAAGTTTCTTCGCCACATACCTCAGAAGTTCCGGTGGAAGATACCGATATTCACTCTGAATGTCCTGAATGATCGGAATCAGTGAAGCCGGTTCAAGTCCATGCTGCGAAATGATCTCATCTGCTTTTTTATAGTAGGTTTGATCTAACATATAGCTCCTCCTTCAATATTTTTGTGCAGTTCTTATTATACTTTGATAATTTTCTATCAATTTGTTTTTATTATAGGTTATTTTATATGATTAATCAATAAACATCGCCCTTCAAATGTCTATTTTTAACAATTTTAGTTTTCCTTTCCACTCTTTATTTTCTTAATTTTCCCTTTATTTCCAATAAAAAATGGGCTTTACTTTTTTCTGATTTCTTGCTTATTTTTTTATATATATTGTCTTTTAGTTCCGAATCTGACAAAGAATCACTATTTTAGTTCTTAATAAAATCATAAGGAAGTTTAATTTTCTTTTATAAATTAAACATAATTTGGACACATTTTATGATTATACTAAATGTCAGATAGTTGATTAACAACTATCTCCCCCCTCATAAAGTGATGGCATCCCGGCAGACCCGGGGTGTCAGACTTTAACTCTCATTCCTTTAGATAACTATAAAAAACCGAAAACCCGTTGGCCGAAAGGTCAGCGGGTTTTCTCCGTTCTTATCACTCTTGTCTCATCCTCACTCTTATCTCATACAGATAAAAAGGTTCTGTCTGGAAGACTATCTTTCCGGTACTTCCATGACAGAACCTTTTCATTTCATCTGATTTTTCAGACTGACTTTCTATTCTTAGACTGATCCCGGAAACAGGGCTGTGGAGATCTTCTCCATATCAGAATCACTGATTCCGTACTGACCATCAGAATCTTTTGTTACAGCAATTTCGATCGTCGTTGTATCACCATATGTATTACCATCGATCGACTTCTGCATACTCTGGATCAGCAGATCCTGGAACATACTTGCATCTGCCTGGCTTACATCCTGTCCCTGATCCATCATCTCCTGTGCAACTGCAGTTGAATTATCTTCCAGAGTCTGATATACATCAGACGGAGTTACCTCGATCGTTACTGTAAAATTGCCATCCTTATCTTCCTTGGCTTCTTTTACTTCGTATTTTGCAAGATTATCAATCTTTACAAGCATATCCTTGTATTCCTGCTTTTCTTCCTCTGTAAAATCTCCCAGAGCTTCCAGTCCGCTCAGCTCTGTATCGACCTGCTCGTCTAATGTATCCTCAATCTCTGCCTTTGCATCCTTTTCTGAAATACCGCGGGCTTTCGCATACTCGTCATATTTCTGCTTATAATTAGCATCCATTACGCCTCTTACATAAGCTTCTGCATCAAACTTCGTTGCTCCACCGCATGCGGTTGCACTTATTACAAAAATGAAGGTCAGCATAAGTGCAAGAACTTTTTTCATTTTTCCTCTGTTCATAAACTTTTTCTCCTTTTTTATTTGAACCCTCTGCGGAGGTTCCCACTCTCCACATAGATCCATCAGTTACGTGATAAGTTTATCATTTTTTACTTAGATTATCAAGTTTTTCTAATTTCTTAATGAGATATTTATATTTTTTCTGTTTGTTTTAGAATTTACTCATATTTTTGACACACATTTTGTCTATACTAATATTCAGATAGTTGATGAACAACTATCTCCCCTCATAAAGTATGGCACAGGAAGTGCCAGCACTTTACTCTCATTCCTTTAGATAACTATAAAAACCACGAAAACCCTCACAGCCGATGCTGTGAGGGTTTTCACTGTCCCCATATCTGCCCTGTCTGCCTTTCGAGCAAATAGAGAGCAGATTTTCGGGTTCTGATTTTGCTTTCGTGTCTGTGTCCGTTCCATTAAAAACTTCCCTGCGGTGTATCGGCTTCGCCCCTGACCACTGACTTCGCTGCTTCATATCACTTTAAGCATTTTCACTTCCTATTGATCATTCCATATACTAATAAACCACCACCTGCTATACCTCCAAAAATCAAAATCAGAGTACAGACATTTGCATTCACACAAATATGATTTGTCCAATCAGAAAAATGAGTGGAAAGTATTGTTAATTGCTTTTTATGTTCCGCGAAATATGCATACACATCATTTGTAAATGCCATCCAGATACAACTTATGATTAAAATGGTTCCTGCTTTTATCCATCCATTTACCGGAAGATACCTTGCCACCCAAAACACAAGCCATACTCCCGCCATAAGAATAAATGCAGCTATATAACCAGCTCTCATTCCCTCTCTATCTCCCGAATGATTACATACTTCAAAAATCGTAAGAAAAAGCCACAGGGTATCCCATGCCAATGTAATTAACGCCTTTTTATCAGACAAAATCGGGGGCAATGTTATATTCCTGATTACCAACGGGAAAAATACAACAGTGAGGTTGCTGATATTATCCATAAGGAACTCGCTCAGACGCTGTAAAACCAAAGTGTCCGGGAGAGTATATTTCTGTACCAAATCCCTTGTAACAATCGTTTCGTAGACCTCGTTGATATAGTTTGTTCTGTCTTTTTCGGTTCTATAAGCATAGGAACCTGCCAAACCGCCCTTGATAGCATACTCATCAAAGAGCTTATCTTTGTCACTAATATCATCATAATATTGGCAATATTCCTGAAAGCTGAAAGGAAACACATGAATTTCAATATAGCGTCCGGTAAACAGAGTTGCCAGATCTGCACTCAACAGGAAAGCATCAGAGCCTGTTACATAGATGTCGTATTTTCCCTTAGAGTACAGGCTGTTGATTGCCAGCTCAAACTTGGGACACATCTGAACCTCGTCTACAAACAGGTAGTTCGTTTTGCCTTCCTGATAATGTTCTTCCACATAGGCGTGTAAGGCATGGTATTCCTTGATTTCTTCACCCGCTTTCAAAAATTGAAATTTTTTCATTTCTCGAAACCGCTTCGCTGTACTTATTATACTGTCTGCTAATAGTATATGCAAGATGTCACTTTCAAAAACACAATTTTTTTTCATTTTTTGAAAGCGGAAACTCAAGTTTTAGTATAATTGACAAATTAAATGGGATATGCTAACTTAGCATTAAGCATTACTTACATATAAAACGTTGCAATTATGGATGTTGTATGGGGAATATTATTAAGTTTATGTTATAGAAAGGAGATTTTTTATGAAAAAGAAAATAATTGCAATGCTTACGGTGATTTGTTTATTGTCAATGCTATTTTCAATATCTACTTTTGCATCAGATATAGATACAGTTCAATCTGAAAATCATCACTTTACTCAAGATGAAATGACCAAACTGGTTGAACAGAATATTATATATCAAGAAGAGATTCCAGTTCAACTAACAGACACTAAAGCTAGAACTGTTGTTGAAGCTACAGTACGATTTAGGGTTCATTATGATAATACTAATGGATTAGCTTTTTCTACAGAAGTAATAGCTGTTGTAGGTGGTGGTACTTTTACAAAAACTGCACTTGTTACCATACCCTAAATATTGGAGGCATTTATGAGTGATTATAAAGAAATTTTAACTTCGGACCGTGTGTATAAAAAATACAAGTCTATCATCCCTGATACAAATGTATCTATTGATGACATCATACAAAAATTGTCATATTTTTATAAAATTTCAAAGGATACTTCTGAAAAGGGTAAGAAAATATTAGAATATTATAATGAAGTTGGATCTGTATATTCAATAGAACCTCCAATACCTCAGGATCTGATGAAGGTGATGAATGTTCCTGTGACATTGATGTACGTTAATCCTGCCACGAATCAATTTATACTAAGTGGTCAGTCAGAAAAATTCACTGAAAAAATTACGGCAGAAATCGTATTACTACGAGGATTGACAAAAGCGGAACATAATAGTAAAGAATTAGTATTTCATTATGTGGATACGATTAATAATTATTATAATTGAAGAAATATTCTCTTTACCAACACTCAATAGCCACCTTATATGTAAATGACAAAAAGTAACCGTCGCCCCGGGCAGCATATCCCCCTGCCATCCTGGGATTACGGTTACTTTTTAATTGATAAACTTATCACTTTTTATCTTCGTTCTTCCATCCACTCCAGCAGATCAGAAAATACCTGCTCACGATCCGTCTCATTGAGCAGTTCATGCCTGTCTCCTGCATACAGTCTGAGACTTACATCCTGGATCCCTGCTGCCTGATAGATCTCATAAACTTTTCTGACACCTTTTCCAAAATTACCTACAGGATCATCAGCTCCTGCCGTAAAAAGGATTGGCAGACTCTTCGGGATCATATAGATGCTTTCCTTCTTTTCCATCGCCATCATCCCCGTAAACATCCCGTAATACGCATTTACAGTGAACATAAAGGAGCAAAGGGGATCTGACACATACTCTTCCAGACGCTGCGGGTCACTGGTCACCCAGTCTGCTCTCGTCTGAGGATGCCTGTATTTTTTATTGAAAGCTCCAACCGCCATGCGGTCTACCAGTCTGCTCCGGTAATGCCAGCCGCGGAATGCAGCCATAAAACGGCACAGCCTTCTTCCTGATACAAGTGTATGATACGGCTTATCCGCAACTACTCCCATAAAGATCGCTCCGGCAAGTCCATTTCCATACATCTGCACATACTGCCGCAACAGACTTGATCCCATGCTATGTCCCAGCATAAAATACGGAACATCGGGATACTTCTTTGCTGTCCGCTGACGCAGAGTATGCATATCACCAATCAGACATGCATTTGCATACTTTTCATTGAAAAATCCATACTCTGACTTACTTTGCACAGACTTGCCATGACCCAGATGGTCATTCCCGACTACATAATATCCGTGGCTGCACAGAAATTCAGCAAACTCATCATATCTTTTAATGTATTCTACCATCCCGTGACACAACTGAACTACCGCCTTCACTTCTCCTTCCGGCTTCCATTCCATTGTATGGATCTCAGTATTACCATCCTTCGACGGAAAATAAAATTCATCTCTCATGATCTAATCATTACCTGTCATCTAATTTAATATACTCTCGATACGGTGCAAGTGGTTTATACGCCGGTCGTATGATCTTATCTACATTCTTAAGCTCTTCCAGTCTGTGAGCACTCCATCCTACGATACGTGCCGCTGCAAAGATTGGTGTATACAACGCCGGCGGAAGATCCAGCATACTATAAACCAGTCCGCTGTAAAAGTCCACATTGGCATTAACACCTTTATACATCTTACGCTTCTCCCCAATGATCTCCGGTGCCATATGCTCTACCTTTTCATACAGTGCATATTCTGCCTCATGACCTTTCTCCACTGCAAGCTGCTTTACAAAACGCTTGAATATCTCGGCACGGGGATCGGAAACGGAATAAACCGCATGCCCCATTCCATAGATCAGACCTTTTTTATCAAATGCCTGCTTATCCAGCAACGCCTCAAGATAGGCACGGATCTGATCATCATCACTCCAGTCCGTCAGTACAGACTTCATATCCTCGAACATCTGCGTTACTTTGATATTCGCCCCTCCATGCTTCGGACCTTTCAGGGATGCCATTGCCGCAGCGATGGTAGAATAAGTATCCGTACCGGAAGAGGTAACCACGTGCGTCGTAAAAGTGGAGTTATTACCACCGCCATGATCCATATGAAGTACCAGAGCCATATCAAGGATCTTCGCCTCTAACTCTGTATACTTTCTGTCCTCACGGAGCATCATCAGGATATTCTCTGCTGTGGAAAGCTTCGGATCCGGTGCATAGATATAAAGATCCTCTCCCATCCTGTAATTATATGCGTGATAACCGTAAACCATCAGCATCGGGAACTGGCTGATCAGGTTCAGACACTGACGCAGCACGTTCGGAATACTTGTATCATCCGCTTTCTCATCATAAGAATAAAGCTGAAGGATACTCCTCGTGATGCTGTTCATCATGTCACGGCTCGGTGCTTTCATGATAACATCACGCACAAAATTCGGAGGAAGCATACGGCGGTCAGCCATCATCTCCTGAAAGTGAGCCAGCTCTTCTTTATTCGGAAGTTCTCCGAACAGAAGTAAATATGCGGTCTCTTCATATCCCGGGTGCTTTGCATCAAGGAAACCTTTGACCAGATCCTTGATATTATAACCTCTATAATACAGGTTTCCTTCGCATGGAACGGATATACCATCCACGATCTTTGATGCACATACATCCGAAATATTCGTCAATCCGGCAAGTACACCCTTACCATTTAAATCACGAAGTCCTCTTTTTACTTCATACTTTGTATAAAGTTCTTTTTCAATCGCATTGTTCTTCTCACATTTGAGTGCAAGTTCTTCAATCTCAGGAGTGATGTTGAAAAATATGCTGTTAATATCTTTTGCCACGTACGTATTCCTCCTTCTCTCTGTCTCTTTTCCATGTATGACCTTTTTATTATACTAAAATAAGTCTTTTTATACAATTAACTGACTATTAAATCTTTATGAAATCATCAGCCTGAAAATTTTAGAAACGACATTCTGACAGCAGATCTGCCAGCTTCGCAAATTCTTCAAGGGTCAGTGCTTCACCCCTGATAGAAGC
>OJKY01001724.1_pt1 | contig 12575 bp, 10 predicted proteins | sample 1596571 | NCBI WGS metagenome assembly OJKY01 (sample SAMEA4350170, study PRJEB24818) | metagenome | biome: human; feature: gut; material: faeces | place: Denmark | collected 2013-09 | reverse complement strand
CTGCTGGCCATGGCTCAGTGGAGCGCGTTTCTGTCTGTGGAGAACGTCCCCCTGCCGCCGCGGCACGCCTGGCCACAGGAACCAGCGCCAGCGGCAGCCGGGGGACGTTCTCCACAGACAGCAACGCGCTCCACTCCGCCACGGCCAGCAACACCATGCAGATCACCGCGAAAGCACCGCCGTGGCAGACCTTCAGGATGCGCCTCCTCGTCCCCAGATCCCCGCGGGACAGGATGCCGCCGCCCAGTTTCTATTTGCTGCCGGAGGGCCCGCGCCCTGCCGGCAAATCGCCGGTTTTGATGAAAAAACTTGCCAAGGGAAAAAACATATGCTACACTGTGGCTGAAATCACAGTGGATGAAACCAAGGTCGAAAAACTCCCCCCACTAATACAGCAAAATCGACCCCTTTTTGCATCTGAGAGGTTAATATTTCACAATTTTTAACAAAAAATTTACAATTTCGGCCGTTTTGGGGCCGTTTATTCTGCGAAAGAGGTGACAACGATGGAAAAAAGTACTGCTCCCCGCGCCCGGTTTATTGCGGCCATCCTGCTGTTTGCGGCGGTGGTCATCGGAGATCTCATCCTGAGCCGGGGATACCTGGCCCAGGGGCCTGCCACCTGGCCCGTCTTCCTGCTGCTGGAGCTGGTGATGCTGGCGCTGCTGGTCATCGGCGGCATTCTGTTCTGCAACCGCCGAGGGCTGGATACCAACAAAAAGCTCATCCTGGGGTTCGGGTTTTTCCTGGTGTGGTGCGTCCTTACCGTCATTTTCTTTGCCGACTATAAGGCGCTGTACCTTTCCACCCTGCACACCGAATATCCCAGCTACGGGGCGGCCATCACCTGCCTGAAGCTGGTGCTGGTGCTTTGCGGTTTGACGGCTTTGATCCCGGTCGCGCCCGCGCCCACAGGACGCGCGTACGCGGATGGTTTAGCGCGCGCGTACCAAAAGCAGAACATAGAGCAGGCCAAAACCGCGGCTGCCGAGGCCCAGAAGGACCTGGAGCGGCGGGTGGAGCAGCTGCGCAGCTCCATGAGCCCGGAGGAGCTGGAGGCGCTGACGCGAAAGCTGAAGCAGGAGAGCGCACCCGCGGCGGCCGAAGAATCCCACGAAAAGACGGAGGAAAAATGATATGTTCCTGATCCGCACGCTGCTTTCTCAAGGGACGATCCTGTGCATCGTTCTGCTGCTGGTGACGCTGGATGTGGGCTTTTCCACCGCCAAGGCCACGACCAAGCCGGGGAAGCTCCTGCTGGTGCTGGCGGGGTGCCTTGTCCTCTTTGGCGGGATGGAGCTGCTGAGCCGCGGCGGCGACCCGGCCGGTGAGATCACGGCGGTCATGTTCCTGGGGTGGCTGGGGCTGCTGGGGGGCCTGGGCACGCTGGCCTCGCTTCTTTCCCGCGCCATAAAGGTGCGGTACCTGAAAAGCCAGGAGCAGGAGGAAAAGGGCCAGCTGTGAGCCTGTAAAACAAACGACCCGAAGGTTCTGCCGGCGGCGGAGCTGACGGGTCGATTTTTTATCCGTCAGTCCGGGGGAGATAAAAGCCTTGCGGAGGGCTTGGGAAGCGCCGCTCGCCGCGGGGGGTGGTGGCCGCCTTCGGCGGGGGCTACTTTTCTGTGATGAAAAGTGGGCAAAAGAATTTTTAGGCCAAGTTAGTGGTCGCCTGGCGGCGGGGCGTTGATTTTGCAGGGTGCAAAGCCGGTACGGCTCGCCGCCGCTTCATTACCCCTTACAAAGGGGAGGCTTTTGGTTGGAGCGGGTGAAAATTACTGCTGGTCGTCGTCCTCCGGGGGCTGCTGGGGTTTTTCTGAGCGGACGAAGGCAACGATGAGGCAGAAGATCACGAGCAGATCGGCGAAGAAAACCGTTTCGGAATAGACGGCCTTGGCCCGGATAGCGCCGAGGACGGCGGCGATGAAGGCCACCACATACAGCGCCCGGCGCACCCATTTGGAGTCCTCCCCGCGCTTTTTGGCGAGGATGAGATTGACGGCGAACAGCAGGATGATAAGGACGCCGCAGCCGTACAGGATGTAGGTGATGGTATCGAGCCAGTTCATGAGAGTTCCTCCCCTTTTGTAGAAATAAGTGGGCTTGCTGGCTTTATTATACTGTTTTGTTGCATTTTTGCAAATAATTTGTGTTGCGTAATCGCAACAGTGATGCATTTGCGCAACACACGGATTTTAGCAGAATTCCAAAATTTTTTCCGACAATTTGTGCGGGGTCCCCCTATAAAAAGAAAAAATCGGGGTGGGTTGTTGCGTTTTTGCAACAGAAAAATGGCAAAAGGGCATCGAAGACGGCGGGAAATTTTTTTGAGGACGAAATAGGGCTGTTCTTTTCTTCGCCGAAATGACCAAGCGGCGGGAGAAAAGTTTGGCCAAAACGCAAAATACGAAAGCGGCAGAACCCCAAAAATGAGGCTCTGCCGATTTCGATCTTCTATGTTTTCTCTAAATTTGGCTGCGGCGGCCCCGCTGCCCGAAAGCGGTGCCGGCATGGGAACGGAGCGGTGACATCTGCCCAGTCGTTCTTCTCCGCTCCCTTACCCCTTATCAAGGGTATTGTAACACAGAAGGGGTGCCGGGGAAAGACCCTTTGGGACAGCGTGCATAAATAGGTAAGATACTGTCATATTTGCTTCCAAAATTCGCACAGGTGTGATATAATTTGACAAAAGAGTGGAGGCGACGGGATGATAAAAATAGCGATATGCGATGATGAGAGAGAGCTGCGGGAAGCGACCGCCGCCCGGCTGCGGGAATATTTTGCTGAGGAGGCGCTGATTGCGCCATTTGAAAGCGGGGAAGCACTGCTGCGCGCGGTGCGGGAGGAGAACTGCCGCTACCAGCTGGCGGTGCTGGATATTGAGCTGGGAGAGATGAACGGCATAGCGGTGGGAGAAGCGCTGAACCGGCTGCTGCCCACCTGCCAGATCATCTACCTGACGGGATACCTGGACTATGCCCCCGACGCCTATGCCACCCGGCACACCTACTATGTGTACCGGCCGACGATGGAGAAGCACCTGCCGCTGGCGCTGCAAAAGGCGATGACCGCACTGGCCGAGGCCGAAAACGGCCAACTGGTGCTGCCGCAGAAAGGCGAACAGCTTGTGCTGGAAAAACAGACAATCCTCTATATGGAGCGGCGGCTGCGGGTGACCAAGCTGTACCTGGCGGATGGGCAGTGCGTGACCACCGCCCTGGGACTGGAGGAGCTGCTGGAACGGCTGGGGGACCCGGCCTTTCTGCGGTGCCACAACAGCTTTGCGGTGAGCCTGGACCATGCGGCGGTGTTTCGGCGGGAGAGCTTCCTGATGAAGGACGGGACGGTGGTGCCCATCAGCCACGGCTACTACCCTGCCGTGCGGGAGCAGTTCCGTAAATACCACCATATCGAGCTGTGAGAGAGAACGGAATTGAGGAGAGAGAAGCATGACAGCGATCATTCAGTTTTTTACATCGCATTTCTTTGGAAACATGGTGTATGGCATCATCAATAATCTGGTCACATTTATATTTGTGTGGTTTATCCACGCGTTTATCCCCTACAAGCCGAAATACCAAAGCCGGAAAAACCTGACCCGCGCGACGCTGCTGATGTATGTCGGGCTGGTCATCATCAGCTATGTGCGGGAGATCCCCGGTTGCAATGCATTTCACATTTTCTACCCGTTGGTGGCATTGTATTTTGTAATTCAGCTCATCTATCTGTTTACCGTATTCGATGGCAGCGTTGCCATGCTGCTTCTGCTGTTCTTTTTGGAAAAAATCATTGAAATACTGGGAATGGCAGTTTCGGAGGCTCTGTCTATATGGCTGATCCCCGACTATATGTACTATTACCTTTTGGATAATGTGCGGGGCGTGTGGTATTTCAATTCCTCTATTGCGGCGACTGAGCTGATCGTCTGGGGATTCTGCTGGCTTGTTATTCGGCTGGTAAGATATGTGCAGCGCCGCAATGCGCGCTTGGATATCATGGCGTATATCCTTATCCCCGCTTCACAGTTCATTTTGTTCATTATTACAATGGTGCTGTATGCCGATGAAGCGAAAACCGCCGTTTACGACCCCTACGGAGTAGCGGCGCTGGTGGCGGGGATGCTGGGCGACCTGGCGCTGTTTGTGATGATCCGCCGGATGAACGAGAACGCCGCGCTGCGGGCCCAGCTGGAGGCCACCCGGATGCAGCAGAGCTACTATACCCTGCTGGAGGAGCAGCAGAAGCAGATACGGGAGATGCAGCATGACATCAATAACCATGTGGCGGTGATACGCAGCCTGACCGCCGGGGCCCCGGAGGGCACCGACCTGAAGCAGTATGCCGAGGAGGTGGCCGCGCCGAAGCTCATCAACCTGCACTACTGCCGCAACGCCATACTGAACGCGCTGCTGGTGAACAAGGCCGCCGATTGCGAAAAGGCGGGTATTGAGGCGAACTTTGACATAAAGCTGACGGCGGGGACGGCGGGCTTTGATGACTATGACCTGGTGGCGTTGGTGAGCAATCTGCTGGATAACGCCATAGCGGCGGCCGGGGCAGCTGAGCCGAAGCAGGTAGGACTAACCATGCAGACGGCGGATGGGGCGCTTTCCATCCTGTGCCGCAACAGCTGCGGTAAGGGCGCCGAGGGCACCGCCGTGAACCAGGGCAAGATGACCCGCGGCAACGGCCGGGGGATCATCAACCGGGTGGTGAAGAAATACGGCGGCGAGATGGAGACACAGCCGGGCGACGGGTGCTACACCGTGAGTGTGATGGTCTTCGCGAAGGAAGAAGCGCCGATAATGACATAAGCGATCGTCCTATGAAAAGGAAGCTCCGAGAGGAGCTTTTCCTTTTGGATGGGTATGTTAGGTTTGGTCTATTCTCCTACCGGCAGATGGGGCGATCATCTCGGTTTTGCTTGTTCCGGCAGCCATGCCGTCATTTATACGGCTGGCCGCTTCCCGATGTAAGAGGAGCCTTAAGATAGCGGAATACCAGATACGAAAAGAGCCGCCCCATGGGGACGGCTCTTGATTTTTGACTGATTACAGAAGGCCCTGCACCAGAATGACGATGATGAGCAGGGGGAGAACATAGCGGAAATAGGGACGCAGCCAGCGGGGGAGCTTGGGGCCTTTTCCGGTATTGGCTTCCGCGAGGTAATTTTCGAAGCCCCAGCCCCAGCGGCTGACGCAGAACAGCAGATAGACGACTGCGCCGATGGGCAGCAGCAGGTTGCTGACGAGGAAGTCCTCGCTATCCTGCACGCCGCGGGCACCGATGAGCTGCAGGTCGCCCCAGACATTGAAGCCAAGGACACAGGGCATGCTGAGCACCAGCATGGCGATGCAGCCGATAAGGGAAGCCTTTTTGCGGCTGATGCCGAAGGTATCCACCGCGAAGGCCAGGAGATTCTCAAACACGGCCAGCACCGTGGAGAAGCTGGCGAAGGTCATGAACAGGAAGAACAGGGTACCCCACAGGCGGCCGCCCTCCATATTGACGAAAACGCTGGGGAGCGTCTGGAAGATGAGGGAGGGGCCGGCATCCGGCTGGACGCCGTAGGAGAAGCAGGCCGGGAAGATGATGACGCCGGCCATAATGGCCACAAAGGTATCCAGGGCGCAGATGCGGGTGGCCTCGCCGGCGAGGGTGTGCTCCCGGCTCATGTAGCTTCCAAAGATCTCCATGGCGGCGATGCCGAGACTGAGGGTAAAGAAGGCCTGATTCATGGCGGCGGTGATGATATTCCCCAGGCCGTTGGTACGGATGCTTTCGGCGGAGGGGAGCAGGTAGAATTTCATGCCCTCGGCGGCGCCGGGCAGCAGCAGGCTGTGCACCGCCAGCACAACAATGAGGGCCAGCAGGGCGATCATCATGACCTTGGTGATGCGCTCGAGGCCTTTCTGCACGCCAAAGCTGCAAACCAAAAAGCCCAGAACGACCACGATGACCATAAAGATGGTCATTTCTCCGGGGGAGGAGAGCATCTGGCTGTAGACGCCGCCGATCTCCTCGGTGCCCATGCCGGCGACAAAATCGCCCCGGAGGAATTTATAAAAGTAATCCACCATCCAACCGGTGACGGTGGTGTAGTACATCATAAGCAGGCAGCAGCCCAGCATGCAGAACCAGCCGTGGATGTGCCACCTCTGGCCCGGCTTTTCGAGGGTCTGGTAGGCCTGTACGGCGCTTTTGCGGCTGGCGCGGCCCACGGCCAGCTCCATGGTCATAACCGGGATGCCCATGATGACCAGGCAGATGAGATAAAACAGCACAAAGTATCCGCCGCCGTACTGGCCGGTGATATAGGGGAAGCGCCAGACATTGCCGATGCCGATGGCGCAGCCGGCACTGACCAACAGGAACCCTAAGCGGGAACGGAAATTTTCTCTTTGCATACAATACTCCTCATTTCGACTTTATAAAAAGTATTCTTATTATAGGACGGGAGAGGAGCATTGACAAGGAGCAGTTTGGCATTATAATATAAGAAAAAGTTATGATGCAGCGGATTGCAGGGACCGGAAAGGAGAAAGGGAGGAAACCGATGAACCGAAACCAACTGAGATACTTTGTGGCGGCGGCGGAGAGCCGGAGCTTTACCAAGGCAGCCGACCAGTTTTTTATCTCCCAGACAGCGGTGACGCAGCAGATACGGCTGCTGGAGGAGATGCTGGGGTGTCCCCTGTTTGACCGGAGTACCCGGCCGGTTTCCCTAACGCCGGCGGGCAAGGCGTTTCTGACCGAAGCGAAGGCGATCCTGGAGCGGATGGATCAAGCCATTGACCGGGCGCACGGAGCTTCCACCGGGCTTTCCGGCAGCCTGCGCATTGGGTACCTAAAGGGCTATGAGCAAAGCGGATTTACCGATTTCCTGCGGGAATTCCACCAGCGGCACGCCAATTTGCTGATCACCTTTTACCGCAGCACCACCGACCAGCTGGCGGCGGGGCTTTTGGGGAATCAGTTTGATCTGATCCTGACCTGGGACAGCACCAACCTGAAGCAGGATGAACGGGTGGACTGGCTGCTGGCCGAGGAGGTGGGGCTGGTGGCGGCGCTGTATGCCGGGCATCCGCTGGCGCAGCGGGTGCGGCTGACCCGCCGGGAGCTGCGGGGGGAGCCGATCATTTACATGTCCCCGGCGGAAACGCTGGATTCCTACGGCGACGCGTTTTTTATGAACCTGTATAAGGAGGCAGGCTACCGGCCTAATATCCTGTTCTGCTCCTCCGATAGTGAGAGCATCCTGATGATGGTGGCGGCAGAAGAAGGGGTATCCATTCTGCCGGATTACTCGGCGCGAAAGCATGCTCCGGCGGAAAACCTGGTTTTTATCCCGCTGACCGGACAGGGCGAGCAGGAGGAAGTGATAGCGGCGTGGCGGCGGGACGCCCAAAACCCCGCGCTGGCGCAGTTTGTGGCGGCGCTGCGGCAGGCCGCGCCCTTTGGACGGTGAGGGGCGTATCTGACGGAAACTAGGGGGATAATGGAATATTTTCGTCTGCTCGGCGAAAGGATAGTCTGGACAAGACAACAAGTAAGGGTGAGCCCTCTCCTTATAGAACGCGGCAGGGCTATGCCCTGCCGCCGCTGATTTTGCCCTATGTGCAAAATCAGCACCTATTAAGCGCGAAAGGGAACCCTGATGGTTCCCTTTCACACTATCCTTCCTTCCGAAGGTACAAGTCTAAGCAGCTACCTTGCGAGTGCCCTACGGAAAAATGGGATTTCTGGGGTCCCCACAAGGTCGTAAGACCTTGTGGGGAAAGGAGGGCACACCGAAGCGGAAGAGGGCTGCCCGTAGTGTAGCGGAGGGTCTGCCCGTAGTGTAGCGGAGGGTCTGCCCGATTCAAGTGGAGGTTGTGCCCGACGCGCGGTAAGCGGCCAAAGACACTGTCTTTGGAAACTGCAAGCCTTTTGAAAAAGGCTTGACCGGAAACTTTTACGGTTCTTCTTTGTTGGTTACTGCCGGTGCTCTTCGTCCCACAGCTGTTCGGCGGTGGGCTGCCAGCAGGCGGCGTAGGCCTTGCACTTTTTGCACAGGTGCTCGGCACTTTCCGGCGCCTCCAGATCGGTGGAGCGGGCGCCGCTGCGCTTCACCATCTCCGGCAGGAGATCGGGATTTTCCAGCATGGGGCAGGGCCGCAGGTGGTTGCCATTGAAGGGCTGACCCTTGCGGTATTCCAGGAATAGCGGCTGCTGCAGGCACTCCAGAAAGCTCTTTTCCCGGATATTGGCGCCGGAATAATGGATAAAGACGCAGGGCTCCACATCACCGGCCGCATTGATGTGGCAGTAAATGCGCCCGCCGGCCACACAGCCGCCGGCAAATTCACCGTCATTCTGGAAATCGATGCAGTAGAGCTCCTTGCCGCCGGTCACGCCGCGGATCTCCCGCACACGGTTTTTCATGTAGGTGCGCTGCTCGGGGGTCAGCAGCAGGTCGGTGGAGGCGCCCATGCCGACCGGCATGTAGTGGAAGTACCAGGCGAAGACGCAGCCCTTACTGATGAGCAGATCGAGGAATTCATCGCTGGTGACGGTCTTATAATTCTTGGCAGTGTAGCAAATGGAAACGCCGAAGGGGATCTTGTAGCGGTGCATCAGCTCCATGGCGGCCAGCGCCTTCTGGAAGTGGCCCTCGCCGCGGCGGCCGTCATTGGCTTCCTCGAAGCCCTCGATGGAGACGGACACAAAGAAATTGCCGACCCGCAGCAGCTCCCTGCAGAAATCATCATCGATGAGGGTGCCATTGGTGAAGGCGTGGAAGGCCATATCCCGGTGCTTTTCGCACAGGCGGATGATATCCTTTTTGCGGATGAGCGGCTCGCCGCCGGTAAAGAGGCAGGCATGGGTACCCAGCTCCTTGGCCTCGGTGAGGACTCGATCCATCTCCTCAAAGGTCAGGCCCTGCTGATGACCGTACTCTGCCGCCCAGCAGCCGGTGCAGTGCATATTGCAGGCGGAGGTGGGGTCCATCAAAATGAGCCACGGAATATTGCACCCATACTTTTCGGCGTTCTTCTGTGCCTGCTGGTAGCCGCGGAAGCCACCCTCATACACCGCGTTGGTGAGGAAGGTTTTGAGGATATAGGGGTCGGTTTCGTCCAGAATTCGCTGGACATAGTGCGCCCACTTGCCCTCCGGCTGGCCCGCAATCATATGCAGCACCTCGAAGGATTCCTTCTTCCACACGCTGCCCTGGATCTTTTCGGCCATATCCACCAGGTCCTGCGCGGCGGAGGCGGCATCCGCTGTTTTTCCCTTTTGGATGAAGTTTTCCAGCACCTTCTCGAAGGCCTTGCGTTCTGCCGCATGGGCGGCTTTTTCCATCAGTGTCATAGTCAGTTCCCGTTCCTTTCCCGGTAGTACAGGGCAAAGCCCTTTATTTCCTCTTCATTGTAGCGCCGGGGCGGCTCGGAGCCCATCGGCAAAAGTCGGCGGATGAGAAAATTTGGGACAGGGGAGCCAAACTGTGAAACAGCCGGGGGACGGTTTTTCTGTGAAAAAGCTCCTAACCTAAAGTGAACTTTAGGGTTCATAATGAAAATAGCAACAAAATGGAAGGAGAGCGCCTATTATGAGCTTTGCGGAAGTAAAAAAGAACTTTGGCTTTGGCTGTATGCGGCTGCCCATGCAGGGCGAGGAGGTGGACCTGGCACAGTTTAGCCAGATGGTGGACGAATACCTGGCGGCGGGATTCAATTGCTTTGATACCGCGCGGGTTTACCTGGGCGGCAAAAGTGAGCCCGCCTGCCCCCAGCATCTGCCCATCCGCCAATACCTGAAAGATGCAGCAAAGGAGTTTGAGAAGAAATGATGGAATACTGTAGGCTGCCAAGGGGCGAAGAACGCCTGAGCACGCTGGGCCTGGGGCTCTGCGGCAGGAGCCGCCGCACACATACGGCATCCAACAGGATATCGATAAGGAGATGCGATCTTTTGTAAAAAAAGCCGCGCAGCCCGATGGACCGCGCAGCGTTTCTATTCCCAATGGGGTTGTTCCTCTTTGGGCTGGTACACCAGCCGGGCCGCCGGGATGATAAGTGCCCCGAGGGCATTGCCCAGCGCCACCAGCAGCACCACCAGCACAGCCTGCCAGCTGAAGATACGGGCATTGCAGAAGTAGAAAACATCGGCGATGGAGTGCTCGAACCCGCAGAGAATGAAGGTGGGGATGCAGATAAGGATGCCCAGCACCGTTCCCCGGGTCTTGTAGATCTCGACGCAGATAAAGATAAGGATGCCGCAGAAGATGCCATCCACCAGCAGGATAAGAGGCGCTTTGGCCAAGCGGGCCTCACATAGGGCCAGCACGGCACCGGCCGGTCTGCGGGCCAGGCCCGCTATCAGGCAGCCCACGGCATTACAAGGCAGAGAAAGCAGCGTCTGCCAGCGTTCCTGCCGACTTTGGCCCAGCCAGTAGCCAATTTTTCCGGTATACAGATCGAACCCAAACAGGGTGATGGTGATGAGCCCCACAGTGAAGAACACCGCCCCCACCACACGGTTTTCGCAGCCCAGGTACACATAGCCGCCGATAGAGATCATCAAACCAGCCAGCACGCCGCGCACCGCGCAGGGTAAAAGTTTCATATTCCCGGTCCCCTTGCCTTTGATTAGGATGGAGATAGTATACCAAATTTCGCGGTATTCGTCAAATTTATAACAAGGTTGCCCTTGTTTCCCTATAAAAAGAAGCCAACCGCGGGGGCTGGCTTTCCTTTGTCGTAAAAAGATCACAGGTCCTTGGGGTCTTTGCCGCCAAATTGCCGGTACAGCCGTATGTAGATCTCCTTTTGAAGATCGGCGGGGCAGCGCTCCACTACAATGGCATTGGCAAGGCCCACCACCCGGCCCTTATCATCGTAGACCCAGCAATTGCGGTCGGGTTGGTTGCATTTGCTGCATTGGGGAATGATATTGCCGGGGCCCAACGGCCGGCGGGGGTCCTTGTGCCCCTTTTGCAGCTTGGTAAGGGTATTTTTCCAGTAACGGTGTGGTTCGCCCTCCCGGGAGCCGCAGCAGGCACAGCGGTAATCATACTTTGCCTTCAGCGCTTCCCAGTAGTCAGCATCCATTTGTTCCTCCCGACGCTCCGCCGTAAAGCCCGGATAGCACTCCTCCAGCGTTTGCAGGCGGTATTCCCCGGACTTCATCCCCTCCGAAGCCAAGTCATTGCGCTCCCCGGAAAGGATGCACCAGCCCTGCTGGGCACCCAGGTGCCTAGCCTGCTGCACATCATTCACATCCGGGTAGTACTGCCGAATAAACTCGGTGAGTTCCTTTTTGCTGACGGTGCGGGTATGGGGGTAACCCTGCGCTAGATATACCAGCGTCAGCGCATATTTGGTGTACTGCCCGGCCTGCCGCAGCCGGGGCAGCCTTACCCCCTGGGATACCAGAAATTCCTGGTGGTGCTGTTCAATCAGCCGATAGGTTTCTTCAATCTGTTGGTCGGTCAACCGCATGGGGTCACTCCTTTCCGGCATCTGTTCCTTTCTTTTCAGGGCGCTTTGCATCTCCTGGACAATGGCCACCGAGAGCAGCGGCGGCACCGCATTGCCGATCTCCAGCCGCTTCATACCATCGGAGCCATAGAACCGGTAATCATCCGGGAAGCTTTGCAACCGGGCACCCTCCCGGATGGACATGGCGCGGGAATCCCGCGGGTGAATGCAGCGGGAGGAGGAGGGACAGGCAAAATTTCGGGTGATGGTGGTGGAGGGACGCTCCCACCACAGCTTGGCATAGGTATTGCCGTAGCCGCTTTTGGGGCGGATCTCCTCCGGCAGGTCATCCTTGGATTGACCATCCTGCAAAGTCTGCATAATGCGGATGAGGTGCGCGCCGTTTTTGGGGGCAGCGTGTTCCGTTACCAGCTGCCCGGCACCTGCCCGTACAAACCGCAGAAATTCGTTCTCCGCGACCCCGGCGTAGTGGCTGGCACTCTCCCCGCTTTTTAGTTGGGGAAGGTCTCCTATAGCATCCTTTAGCGTTACATAGGGCTTTTTCCCCGGGCCGTGGGTTGGAACCGGAAAGATGTAGTTATTTTCTCCCTTCATCCCCACCAGGATCACCCGTTCCCGCTGCTGCGGCACACCAAAATCGACAGCATTGAGGATATCGTGGCGCACATCGTAGCCCAGCGCCCGGAACTCGCTTTCCACCCGCTGGAACAGGCGGCCGTGATCCATGCTGAGGATGCCGGTCACATTCTCAAAGATAAATGCCTGCGGCTGCAAAATCTGCAGGATACGCTTATACTGTAAAAAGAGATTCGCCCGGTCATCCATCCGGCGCTTACCCAGCGTGGAATAGGATTGACAGGGTGGGCCGCCTACCACAATATCCACCTGCTGCCCACCCAGGGCCCCAGCCAGCCGTTCTTTGGTTAGGTCAGCGATATCACAATTCAACATCTTTACCCCGGGGTGATTGAGGGAATAGGCCGCTGCAATGTCCTTTTCTATCTCATTGGCCGCCAGGATGCGAAAACCCGGCAGCTGGGAAAAACCGTAGCTCAGCCCGCCCACCCCGGCAAAGAGATCCACGATATGATATTG